>MDTD01161562.1_pt1 | contig 13846 bp, 13 predicted proteins | sample 811221 | NCBI WGS metagenome assembly MDTD01 (sample SAMN05326646, study PRJNA326480) | marine metagenome | isolation source: seawater | place: Pacific Ocean: South West | collected 2011
GCATCGGGCTTGATTATGGAAAGTGTTCGTTCGATCGCCATGTTTACTCCAATCGGTTTGGTAGTCGCAAAGGATCGCGCATTATACGCAGAATTTTGGCGATTTTGTACGATTTTCAAGCTTGAAGCTTCTCAAAAAAGCTCAGTAATTCATGAGATTAGCTCTCCGATTGCGAGTGCTAAAGCATTAGGCACGCCGCTAGCGATTCATCCTGTCGTAGAATTCAGAGCCAGCCATTGCATGGAGCCCTCCCTGAGCTTTGCAACCGCCTGCGTAATAACAGCCGCCGCATAGTCAACTTCCTCTTCGGTGCTAAAGCGTCCGATTGTGATTCGCACCGAACTGTTAGCAAGCTCATTTGACAAACCTAGGCCACGCAGGACATGAGAAGGCTCAAGAGTCGCCGACGAGCAAGCAGATCCGGATGAAATTTCTAGCTCTCTCAAAGCCAACATTAACGATTCACCCTCCACATAGCTAAAGCTGACATTGAGATTTCCAGGAACGCGTTGTTCCAAATCTCCGTTGATGCTCATCGCTGAGATGCCTTTGAGTCCGTCAAGCAAGCGATTGCGCAAAGCTAGAATTCGCGCATTTTCTGCAACCATCTCATTCATCGCTATCTCGAACGCTTCCCCCATCCCGACAATCTGATGAGTTGGTAAGGTGCCCGAGCGCATACCCTGCTCATGTCCACCGCCGTGCAGTTGCGGTTCGACTCTCACCCTTGGCTTGCGTCGTACGAACAAAGCCCCAATACCTTTAGGCCCATAAATCTTGTGGGCCGTCAGCGACATTAGATCGACCTTCATTTTCGATAAATCGATAGCGATTTTCCCCGCACTCTGAGCCGCATCAACATGCAGCAGGACCCCGTGCTTCCGGGTGACTTCACCTAGTGCCTGAATATCGTTCACCACGCCGATTTCATTGTTCACGTGCATGAGAGACACAAGCGTCGTGTCCTGACGAATAGCACCAGCGACCTGTGCGACGGAGACTATACCGCGCGGATCAGGTGTCAGATAGGTAACAGAAAAGCCCGCCCGCTCCAGCTGCTGACAGCTGTCTAGCACGGCTTTGTGCTCAATCGCAGAAGTAATCAGATGCTTACCTTTATCCTGATGGAACAGCGCCGCACCCTTGATCGCGAGGTTATCCGACTCAGTTGCGCCCGAAGTCCAAACTATTTCTCTTGGATCGCAGTGAATCAGATCGGCGACCTGCCGACGTGCCGTCTCTACGGCCTCTTCGGCTTTCCAACCAGACCTATGCGACCGTGAAGCCGGGTTACCAAAATTGCCCTCCAGCGTCAGACAGTTCATCATCTTCTTGGCAACTCTGGGGTCGACCGGATTAGTCGAGGAATAATCGAGATAGATAGGGAGATGCATTGGAACCCAATTCTCCTAGCTTCAAAGGGCTGTTGCTGGTATGTGTGAATCAATCAAACTCGGGCCGTCATCTATTTTAAGCGCGCAAGCGCTTCCCTGCTTGATGTCCTGAATGCGGGTAATCTGTCTGACTAAGTTACTTTTGACTAAATCTGCTAGGCTTACGCCATTTAAGAATGCATGTATCTGCTCGCTCAGGTCTTCCCACAGGTAATGATTTAAGCATGTTTCCCCACTCTGGCAGTTGCAGGCACCTCGACATTTTGTCGTGTCAACCGACTCACTAACTGCATCGATGATGTGATATATCTTTATGCTCTCCGGCGTCCCTTCGAGCTCGTAACCTCCTCCCGGACCGCGCACACTTTTGGCAAGCATGCCTCTGCGCAGCCTCAAGAAAAGCTGCCCAAGATACGACATCGAGATGCGCTGGCGTTGGGCGATGTCCGTCAAACTGATCGGACCTTGCTGGCGGTGAATTGCGAGGTCAAGCATCGCAGTCCCCGCATTACGACCTTTTACAGTCAGGCGCATGGAATTTCCTGCTGAGAAGAATCCTTTACACTAGTATTCAATCACAGAGCTAAACAGTCAACCATTTGCGGAGCGCGGAATTTTATTGGTTGGATCGTTCGAGCTAGCCTCGGCTTTGCCTTGACTCAACTGGTACGAAAGGCCGAGCAGGATGATTTTTGCGGGTCAGCTGCTGATGCGATAGGCAAAGCCAAGCCTCACGAATGGTAGCTGCAAGCACCAGTTTGGGCAGCAGATCAATCTAGTAGCATTGCGAACAACGTACTAAATTACGACTCTCAACATTCTCGCCGGGACCGCCCTGCTCATTGTGGCGAATCCAAGCACCAAAGCGGCATTCGGCGCCATCAGAGCGATGCGTCGCCCAAGCCGATGAACATTAACGTGTCGCGCTTCAAAGACACTGACAACTCGCTTGAGGCCCTGAGATGAAAGCCGACCTTCACTGCCACAGCTATTTTTCCGACGGCCAACACCCGCCGCAACTTTTAGTCGATCTTGCGGTTCGAAATGACATTACCCATCTGGCCATTACAGATCATGACTGCATGCTAGACTGTTCCGATCTCAGAGTTCCCCCCGAGCTCAACTTGGTACCGGGACTGGAAATCTCTGCAAACTGGAACAACACAGAGGTCCATGTAGTTGGTCTTTGCGTTAACACTGGATCAAAAAGCCTGCAAGATTTTGTAGCTCGACAACAAAAGCTTCGCCGCAAGCGCATCAGTGAAATAGACAAGAAACTCAAACGACAAAACGTTAAAGGTCTGATCGAATGTCTGCAATCCAAGCCATGTGTCTCATGGACCCGCAGCCATGCCGCTGAATTTTTGGTGGCATCAGGTCTAGCCAAAGATATGCGGAGGGCATTTAAACGATTTCTGTGCCCGGGAGGGTCCGCCTTCGTTGCGGCCCAGTGGCCGGAGATGGGCGAAGCAATTTCGGCAATTCAACAAGCAGCAGGCATTGCGGTGCTGGCGCATCCCAGCCGCTACGGTCTCAACCAGACCAAACTTGGCAAACTAATGGACGATTTTCAGCAACTGGGCGGAGACGCAGCAGAAGTCTCATACGGCAGCATCAATTCCAAACAGCAAGCCACCCTGACGAAGATGACGCATGAGAGGGGCCTGTATGCCTCTGCAGGATCAGACTTTCATTCAGCAGAACGAGAGTGGACAAACATTGGTAGATTTCCAGCGCTTGGACCAGAGATCATAAAAAATGCTATCTGGCTTCACCCTAGATGGCGTTTATAAAGTTAAACTTAACCGTGCGTCGTGGCAGGCCGTACAACTGGCACCATTAGTTGCTTCACTTCAGCGAGGCCACCGCGCCCCGGAAGAGATCAAGCATAATTTGTTATTTGTAATCAGAAAACTCCCCAGACCCATAAACATGCCGTGATCTTCTTTGACCCAATACTTCAGAGGTTCTTGTGAAGGATCGGTAATTTTTTTATGGTTCTGCCGCAACGAGGACACTGTATATTCCGCACAGTGTTGTAGGACTCGCCTTTGGGATCTCAACTATCCGAAAATTCGGCCATCCAGCCGCCTTCTAGTTGCTCCGTCTGTAAATTTTAGAACCACAAACCGCTGCTACTTTCGCATTTTTCAATGACCATCTGACCGATTAAAGGTTCAACCTGTCGTTCTTGCATTGCAGGAATGCACTTTGGGCAACACATTTTTCTATGCAATAAAAGAAGATTACGATCATTCTTTAGATTTCACAAACGGGGGCGATCAACTGCTTAAATACCCAGTCTAACGACGACACATAAATCTATCGTCATTTTTATGACTCAACAGATCAACAAGCAAAATCCTTTTCACATTTCCCACGCAGGCAAAAGATTGGTCGCTATTCCACCCAAAATCGCCAACTGAAGACACCTCGCAAGATTCGGACTCAAATCGGTCTATGGCTAGATCTAGTAGGTATAACTCAAAGAAACAGACTTTAACTCAGGCGGTAAAATCTCCCCAACGACACACCTCGATAGATCGGCTCTTGACACAATGTGGACCTTGTCAGTTCGGCGTGCGCCTGCCGGTTCATCGCCTAGACCCTGGAGAATAAAAGACAGTGATTCGTCGGCGGGGATACGGCTCAAGGTTTCGCCGTAGGCGCAAAGCGTTGCGTACAGGGCTTCCTCGAAACTTTGTAAATCTTGTCGCCATTGTGCGGCGAAATCAGCTTCTGCTCGCGCCGCTCTTTGTTTAAGATCGGCAGCTAAAGTCAGCGCCTCCTCCTTGATCGAGTTAAGCTCCTGCGTCAGCTTCTCCACTCTGACTGGCAGAGGGTCGGTAGCGCCGCCATCTGTCGAGGTGCTTAACTCTCCGGCCTCAATTGGCCTATCGTACAGCTCTGCCTCGAGTAGCCTCAGTTCGGAAACGCCGAGGTTAATCTGCTTGCGTAAACCGTCAATTTCAGCAAAAAGCGCATTGTAGGTCGCTTCATCCAAGCCTAGCAAAGCCCTCAATGCCCGCGCTGAGTGAGTCGCCTGTTGCACTGCTGTATTAACCACCAGTGAAAAGTCGATGTTCGCTAGCTGATCCCGCAGTCGTTGGTATCTCTCGTCCGAATTAGCGCTTTCGAGGGCTTGAGATTTAACATCCGGAGATACTATCGGCATCGATCTAGTCATAGTTAGAAACGGATTCTCCTGTAACTGCAGCGCCTGCATTGCTGAGCTTAAAGACGCGAGTCCCATCCGGTTACGTCGGTTGGCCAACGGCGACCTAACTTCAAAAACAGCCCCCTGAGTCATAAGATAAGTAGTGGAAATACCGCCAAGTCGACGACCGAACAAATCGCTTGAATCGTTTAGCTTAAGGGCCTCCCCCAATATTCCAGAGAAAATCGAAAGATCACCCTGCAACTCCTCTAGGGAGGGTGCTTGCGCGTGCCCACCGCTCGTCGCCAAGCAAGCACAGAATACGCACACAGCCTGTTGGCCCGCAAGCCCGCGGGAGAGAAGAACGTTTGGCAACCCTAAGACAATCATCTCAGCTATATCTCGCTTTAACGCACTACATCACGAAAACTGACATACTGCGCTAACTCCTGTAGCGAGCGCAGAGTCGCATAGTCACTGTCGGCTAGCTGCTGATAGCCAAGCTGCATATCCTGGAGATCCTGCATCCGCTGCTCCTCAAAATACGCATAGATTCTATCGAGACTTTCAGCTGTAGACTGCTGTGTCTGTTCCATTACCGCCTGCAGTAATTGGATATTGTTTGAAGCTTGACGCGCCTCTAAACGCCAGATTAAAGACTCAATTTCCTCGATCTGCTGTGCCTCAAACGCTGCCAGAGACTGATCGATCTCGGCGCGATTGGGAGATCCACCAAAGGCTATTTCAAACCTTGAGTCACTGACTGAGACTGAAATATCCAGCAGCAAAAGGCATAGCATCACAAACGACGCGGCAGTCGGGGCCCACTGCCAGCCAGCAAACCAACTCCTCGATTTCGGCTCGACACCGTGCTCGCGCCTGAAAAGTTCGAGCCCTCGATTCCAATGCGGTACGCGCTGATCCTGCCATGTCAGCAGCTCCCGTCTGCTTTGCTGAAGATAATTTAGCTCAGCGCGACACTCTCCGCACTCAACCAGGTGTTTGTCAAACTCCTCTCTTGCCTCGGCCGAAAGCGACCCCGAAAAGTATTCTTGCAGTAAATGGACAGTCTTAGGGCAGGACATGCTCTCCCTCCATGGTTTGCTGAAGTTTCTTGAGTCCGGCGTAGAACCGGGTTTTGGCAGTGTTTTCTGAAATATCCTGAAAGTCTGCGATCTCTTCAAAGGTCATAGACTGAAAGATCTTCAGCTCAACGATCAACCGCTGAGCCAAAGGCAACTCGCCGAGTCTTTCGACGATGCGCTGGTTGATCTCAGTGTTCATTAGACTGACATCAGGCTCCTGCTGCCGATCTGCAGGAAAGCTGTCCAGCGGATACGCCTCCCCTTCCACGTTTATCGGAGTGCCAGCCAAAAGCCGTTTTCGCCGGCTTAAATCGATTGCTTTGTTGTGAGCAATACGAAAAAGCCAGCTACTGAATTTAGCGTCTCCGCGAAAACGATGCAGATTGCGGTAAACACCAAGGAAGACCTCCTGCAGCAAATCCATTGCATCACTTCGGTTACCCATCAGGCGCAACCCCTGGTTATATATCCTGCTTTCATATTGCTTGACCAGCTTCTCCCAGGCATGAGCATTACCGGAAATAGCGGCAGCAATCAGCGCTTCATCTTTGTCAATCACGCCCATACCAGATCATCCAAGACCCTCAGCGGTACAACACAAAGCGTCTGCAATCATTTGTTTGCATCCGAGGAACCTGGCTTATAAAGAGTATGTCGCAGCGCCGGCGAAAATAGTTTGCCCGATGCCAAGTAGTTCAGATGAATAGGCATGCAGCTCTCTTAAAACCAAAACGCCCCGCGCGCTATTGTATGAATAAATTTTAGACATGCTGCCAGTTGCGTTTTATAAGGCAAATCCGCGCTCTGCCCACTTAAAAGTAGGACGCCTGAGGTTTTTGCAACACAAGCTGACCGAAATCCCACAGAGCAATATAAGACAATGGATTCGGCGTAACCGAGGAAGGCAGCGACAATTGGAGATGTGCTCTGCAAATTGAGGAACTTGGGAACATAACTCACGCTATACTCTTTAGGAAGCCTGACATCGATCATCGCCGGCTTGTCTCTGAGCTTCTTCTGAGCCAGAAGGTTTTCAGTGGAGACAAACTTTACACCAGGAAAAATTCTGGCAATTTTTCGGTCAACGTCATTCCATTCCACACGGTAAGCCCCTTAAGAGAAAAGAAAAAGACGCACACACCAGTATTCTTAGACCCCGTTACCACAATCTAAAGCATGCGGACTAGAGCGGCAACTAAAGCAAACCACTTCGCCGCTTTTTGCCTATCGGTGGGGACTTGTTCTCATGCTGCCGCAGAACGCTCGCTCAGCAACTGACTGGCAGCGCCCATAAACGCGTTCAGAGAGGAGGCAATGATGTCTTTACTAATCGCAACACCACTGTATCTCTGACCGTCGCATCGAATCTGAATGTAAGTTACCGCTTCGGCATCAGCGCCCTGACCAAGGGCGTGCTCACCATACTCCATAACTTCAAAATCTAGCCTAATCGCATTCTTTAGCGCTTCAACGAATGCATCGAGCACACCGTCGCCCTCGCCGCTTATCGAAATCATTTTCCCAGAGTAATTTAGCTTTGCGGTAAACGTTTCACGCCCTTCGCGCTTGGCAATGGTGAAGTCTCTCATGCTGAGGATTTTCGCTTTATCAAGGTAGTGGCTATTGAATAGTGCCCATATCTGGTCAGGGCTGATCTCCCGTCCTGTATCCTCTGTGACCTTTTGCACTACCCGACTGAACTCAATCTGCAGCCAACGCGGCAGCTGAAACCCGAATTTGTTTGCCAACACGTAGGCAACGCCTCCTTTACCGGACTGACTGTTGACTCGAATCACATCCTGATAAGTACGCCCGATGTCGCGGGGATCAATAGGCAAATAGGCAATTTCCCAGGGTGCCCCCTCTTCGTAAACATCCAAGCATTTCTTGATTGCATCCTGATGAGACCCCGAAAACGCCGTGAATACCAAATCGCCGGAGTAGGCCTGACGTGGATGGACATCAATCTGCGTACATTCTCTTACCACCGAAACAATGCGATCCATGTCGTGTAAATCTAGTCGCGGATCAACGCCCTGACTGTAAAGATTCATCGCCATAATCACGATGTCCATATTGCCCGTTCGCTCACCGTTGCCAAGCAATGTCCCTTCGACCCTCTGAGCTCCTGCCATCACAGCCAGCTCCGCAGCTGCCACTGCAGAGGCGCGATCATTATGAGTGTGAAGACTGATGATTACCGAACCACGGTTTTTCAGATTCCGACAAAAATACTCTATTTGATCGGCATAGACATTAGGTGTTGCCATCTCAACTGTTGCCGGCAGGTTGATTATGACTGGATGCTCAGTAGTTGGCTGCCAGACTGCATTAACGGCATTACAAACCTCTACCGCAAAATCCATCTCTGTGCCGGTGAAACTCTCTGGAGAATACTGGAATATCCATTCCGTTTCAGGCGCCAACTCCGCGCAACGCTTCACTTCGGTTGCACCTTCCGTGGCAATTTCGATGATGCCGGCTTCATCTGTTTTGAACACCTTTTCACGCTGCACTGTCGAGGTTGAATTGTAAACGTGCAAAATCGCTCTTCTTGCGCCACGGAGAGATTCAAAGGTGCGTTGAATCAATTCTGGGCGGGCCTGAGTCAGCACCTGAACGGTTACGTCATCAGGCACGCGATCCTCCTCGATCAAACAACGCACAAAATCAAAGTCTGGCTGAGAAGCGGCTGGAAATCCAACTTCGATCTCCTTGAAACCAACCTCTACGAGAAGCTCAAACATCTTCTTTTTTTGTTCAACCGACATGGGCTCAATTAGAGCCTGGTTTCCGTCTCGAAGATCAACACTGCACCACACGGGCGCAGACTTTATGACCCGGTCCGGCCAAGTTCTGTCGTTTAGGTTTATCGGCTGAAAAGGTTTGTATTTACGATGATCAAATCCGCTGCTTGACATTAACAAACCTCCGTAATCTGTGCAGCACGCAGATCAAGACGACTTTTCCTCGCGTCGAAAAGCAGACTATCCTTATGTATCGCGTTGAGATCTGATTCTTTCACATAGCCCCCAAAATGACCCTGGCCCTCCATATGCGAAACCATTGCTCGAGTTGGCACATCTCTCGAATCTAAACCCTGCTTTCGCAAAGCAGCCGCTATGTTAGTGGAACTACGCTGGCATTTCTACACATATTTCCTACTATTTTTGATGTTTATTAAATATAATATCCATATTTTAAATAATTATTAACTTATTTGATTAGTAAAACAGCTTTTTTTAGAAAATTAATGATCCGAATGCTGAAATTCAGCCGGAGAACCTTCGATGAAACTAGACAAGTTGGACAAACGAATTTTGCGAGAAATTCAGCGTGACGGGACGATCACCAACCTTGTGCTTGCTGAGCGGATCGGCTTATCGCCCTCTCCTTGCGCAAGACGAGTGAAGCAGCTTGAGGATGCGGGGATCATTCTTCGCAGAGTCACCCTGCTAAACCCTAAAAAGCTCGACTTGAAAATAACTGCGCTGATTCAGATCAGCATGGACCGGCACACTCATGATCGTTTTGAAAAATTCGAAGAGCGAATCAAAACCTACGCTGAGGTGACCGAATGCTTGCTCATAACCGGACAGTCAGCTGATTATCAGTTAAAAGTTATCGTGCCGGACATGGAGTACTATCAGGAATTCCTGTTGAATAAAATCACCCGCATCGAGGGGGTTACCGATGTGCATTCAAGCTTCATGCTGCGAGAAGTTCAAAACACCACAGCACTCCCGCTCGACCACATTGAATCACCTTGAGGGTAATTTGAGCACTCATGATGCGGGGAAGAAGTGCTTGATCTTATCTTTGTAAGAACGGCTCATCTTCAGGGTCGCGCCGCTTCTGAGACTTAGGTAATATTCTCCATTTACGTGAGACGACGCCTTTACCACACGATCAACGTTGACGATGGTCGAGCGGTGAACCCGCTGAAAAACCGAAGAGTCTAGTCTAGCTTCGAGCTCTTTCATGGTTACACGCATAATATGCGTTTCACTCCCAACGTGAACACACATGTAATCTCCCGCTGCGTCTATCCAGTCAATTTCCCTAATCGGAACAAAACTTGTCGAAGATCCATCCTTGATTGCAAGGCGATCAGTCTGTTTGTTTAGTACATCACCAGTCAAGAGAACATCTCTGATAGCACCTTCTGATCTTCCAGACAAAGAGACAACCATTTTTAACAGTTTCTGTTTGTCCACAGAACTTGCCTGCTGTGCCTTTCGTTCTAAGCACCTGTTAACTGCGGACTCGAGGCGATCTTGCTCAACCGGCTTCAACAAATAATCAACAGCGTAAACCTGAAATGCATCAACAGCAAACGCATCAAACGCGGTGACAAAAACCACCATTGGCATCGCATCTCCCTGAATCCGGCTGATCAATTCAAATCCCGTTACCCCTGGCATTTGAATATCCAGAAAGACAACGTCCGGCTCGAGCTCCGCGATAGCGCGGAGGGCAGTTCTACCATTTTCACACTGTTCCAGAATCTCGACAGAACCAAGTTCCTTAAGCCTAAGAGCCAGGCCCTCGCGCGCAAGCTTCTCATCGTCCACAACCAATGCGGTTAAAGGAAAAATCTCATTCTGTGACATAGGGGATTCTCACACTAACCGCCAGTCCACGCCGCGTTTCGTTGGCGAAGGTCAGAGAATGACGAGCCCCGTACATTTCGGCCAAGCGGCTTCGTATGTTGCTTACGCCCACCCCTTTCGAGACGGAGAACTGCGCGTCGCTATTCTGCTCTTCTGACAAGCCTGGACCGTCGTCAATCACTGAAATCTCCAGCTCTTCTCCAACTTGTGCGGCACGAATAGAAATTGTTCCGCCCTGTTCCTTTTTTGAAATGCCATGCTTGATAGAATTTTCAATAACCGGCTGCAACAGCATGCTCGGCACCAGCCCCCTACCGGCTTCAGGAGTCACGTTTATGTCAGTTTTAAGCCGATCGCCAAATCTTGCCCTCTCAATGTCAAGATAGAGCTGACAGGTCTTCAACTCGTGCGCCAAGCTGACTCGATGGAGCGGCGAGTGGTCGAGCGAATAGCGAAGGAATTGACTCAGTTTAGTCAGCATCTCATTGGCGGGCTCGGTCGCTTTTGATAGCACTAGGGTCGAGATTGCATTGAGAGTATTGAACAGGAAATGCGGGTTAAGCTGATATCGCAACATCAAAAGTTGCGCCTCACTAGCCAAAGCTTCCGAGCGCAGACTTTTCTCCTTCTCTGCTTGCAGAAGCTCATAATACTTTATGATGAAGTAAAGCGCGCTCCAAGACAGCATGAGTGGAAATGAGGCCAAGAACAGACCATCAAAAAGCTCTCGAACGGTTGCTGTGCGAGGGTCCAGAAACTCACCAAATGGCAGTGAAGAAATACTGTTGCGGAAAGGCTGCCAGACTGTTGCTGCGAATAGCGAACCAACCCAAGTGACCAGAAACCGAATAATGAAACCCCGCTCCCAGACCAATCGATATAGGTGGCGCAGACCAGTGGTGAGAATAATGCCAATAATTGCGATCAGCGCCCAACTGATCATCCGCGATATTAGATACTCAGGCCACAGGAACAGATCAACGAATGACAGCAAAGCAACCCAGAATGACCAGCCCAAGGTTTGGAGGATCCAAAACTGACTGCGCTTTATCAGAACAATTGGGTTACTAGCCATCTGCAACTAAGGAAGCAGCTCGGCGATCGCTTCTCTTTCTTCCTTGAGTTCGACTTCAGAATCGTCCATCAACTTTTGGCTGAACGGACTAATAGAAAGGCCTTGCACGATCTCATACCTGCCACCAGAGCATATTACTGGGAAGGAATAGATAAGACCTCTTTCCACCCCGTAGCTGCCATCACTGTGAATACCCATGCTGACGGTTTTGCCAGCTGTCCCCAACGCCCAGTCTCGCATGTGTTCGATCGCCGCATTAGCCGCAGAAGCTGCAGACGATGCCCCTCTTGCCTTGATGATGGCCGCACCGCGCTGCTGCACGGTAGGGATAAAATCATTAACCGTCCAATCCTGATCAACTAGCTCCGTCGCCGCAGTTCCGGCGACGGAACAGTGATTGATATCGGGATATTGAGTGGCAGAGTGATTGCCCCAGATAATCATGCTTTCCACCTCAGTGCTGTGATTTCCTGTCTTTGTAGCAAGCTGGGAAATCGCCCGATTGTGGTCAAGACGTGTCATCGCTGTGAACTGACCCGGATCTAGATCCGGTGCATTTCGATAGGCAATCAACGCGTTTGTGTTCGCCGGATTGCCTACTACTAAAACCTTGACGCAGCGATCGGCAACCGCATTGATGGCGGCACCCTGCGCAGAGAATATTCTTGCATTTGCTTCAAGCAGGTCCTTTCGTTCCATGCCAGGCCCACGAGGTCTTGCGCCAACCAGCAGACAGTAGTCCGCATCCTTGAACGCCTCCATCGGGTCATCTGTCGCCATGACATCGGCGACCAAGGGGAACGCGCAATCTTCGATTTCCATCGCAGTCCCTCGCAGCGCCCTTAGCGCCGGTGTTATTTCCAAGAGCTGCAGAATAACGGGCTGATCGGCACCGAGCATTTCTCCAGCGGCTATACGAAACAGAAGTGAATAACTGATCTGGCCAGCTGCGCCAGTTACGGCAACACGCACAGGTGTTTTCATCACAGGACATGTCCTTTTAAGAAAATTGGGTTTAGATCTCCACAAGTATATCAGAAACTTCCCTTCTGTCAGCGCATTGTCTTAGTTCATCTTCCAAATCAATGAAATAATTTGTAGAGCTAGATAATTCAAAAAATAAACATTGCATCGCCATAGCTCAAGAATCGATACTCCTCCTTGATCGCCTCCTGGTAAGCGTCAAGTAGCTTTTTTTGAGAGCAAAATGCGCTCACTAGCATAAGAAGAGTTGACTCCGGCAGATGGAAATTAGTGACCATTGCGTCTACCAGCTTGAACTCATAGCCTGGATATATAAAGATGTCTGTCTCACCGGAAAAAGGCTCTAGCCTGCCATCTCTTGCGGCAGCTTCCAAGCTGCGCACCGAAGTTGTACCGACGGCAATCACTCGTCCGCCACGACTTCGCGCAGTATTGATCCGGTCGCAGGCAGAGCTCTTGATCTCCACCAACTCAGGATGCATTTTGTGCGTGGTAATGTCATCAACACGCACCGGCTGAAAGGTTCCCGCGCCAACATGCAATGTGAGATATGCCTGGCCGACTCCCTTTTCATTTAATGCCGTGAGCAAGGAATTATCGAAATGCAGACCAGCGGTTGGTGCAGCAACGGCACCCGGTATCCGCGCATAGACCGTTTGGTAGCGCTCTCTGTCCTGAATCTCATCTTTTCGATTAATGTAGGGCGGCAGCGGCATATGGCCAAACTTGTTAAGTAGGCCCTGCAGGTGATCCGCGGAGTCAGCAGAAAGCACAAAGAATTCATCTTCTCTTCGCTCAACTGTGAGGTCGTATTCTTGGACTGAAATGTCGTCATCTTGATTTAAAGTAAGAGAGATCCTACCACCGGGTTTTGGAGACTTACTGGCCCGGATCTGGGCGAGAAATTGACCTTCCCCCATTTGTCTCTCTATCAAAATCTCAACACGACCACCACTTTCTTTGCGGCCATAAAAGCGAGCAGGAATCACCCGCGTATTATTGAAGACCAGCACATCTTCAGGTCTTAGAAACTCAAGTAATTCAGCAAATCTATGATGCGACACACGACCATCTTCACGATTTAACCCAAGCATCCTGCTGACTGACCGCTGAGGTGAAGGGTGCTTGGCAATGAGTTGCTCGGGCAGCTTATAAGTAAAATCGCTCAGTTGCATAAAGAATCAGGGAAAGTTCTGCTTTAAAGTAGCCTGCCAGCAGCATTCTAGCTACGGGTCAAGATTATAGAAATCTTCAATACTAGGGAAGACTTTATCATTCCGGAGGGTCAAGGGCTGTCGGTAGATTGCATGGAGAGGGGCAATTGGTATAATCGTTGCGCGCCGGAGACAGGGCACGCTAAACTAGATCGACTCGGTGAGGCACTCTCCCGACGTAATGTAGTCTGCACAATACACAGTCGGCATTTGTCTGACAGCCAGACCGCAATCAGCGCCAGCGTGGTGAAATTGGTAGACACGATGGATTCAAAATCCATTGCCTTCACGGGCGTGGCGGTTCGAGTCCGCCCGCTGGTACCA
>MDTD01200168.1_pt1 | contig 13846 bp, 14 predicted proteins | sample 811221 | NCBI WGS metagenome assembly MDTD01 (sample SAMN05326646, study PRJNA326480) | marine metagenome | isolation source: seawater | place: Pacific Ocean: South West | collected 2011
GAGTTAAATATTTCGTTAAAACCGTCATCTGTTGTATTAAAATTTATTTTTATTTGAATATTAGTGTATACCCTCAGGATTTTGCTTGCTGGATTGTATTGAAATGGAGTAATTTGTATCGCTTGACCTCGAATAGATCTAAAAATAAAAGGCTGATTTAATTCTGCAATGTTTTGAGGATAAAATGAATTCTGATTGTAAACAGATGACTTATTATAAGGTATGTTTGATGGATTGACATTTCTTTTTAGATTACCTTTTGAAGGAGTCATGTTGATATTAGTATAATCTTTATAAGTTGAACTTGTAATGATATAATTAGATGTCCCTTTTTCAGGCAATTGTATAGATGTAGAAAAATGAGGCAAATTGGGATTGCCTTCTAATAGGCTAGGGTAGGTACTTTTTGCTATAATTTGAGTATGTGCAACACCATTGATTATTGTTGAGTTATCAAAAGAATATTTTGTTAGGTCAACATTTAATGTAATTGAGTTTTCTTGCTGACTAACTAGTGTGATATCGTTTGCAGCAATTAATGAAAATGAGGTAAAAAAGATTAGGGAGATTGATAATTTGAATTTCATAATTAATTTAGCTTGGTTTTGGGTCATAAATATATAAAAAATTATATGATGTTTTTTTTAACTTAAAACATTAAATATCGCTTTTTATTTAACTCATACTAATACAATATATTCAAGAAAGAGTTGATGAAATTTATGTTTTAAAAAGTAAATTTGACTGAAATCTAAATAGTTTTGCTGAATTTATTTTCTCTGCTTTTGCTTTCATGCAGGTATAAGTCAAAACACATACAAATATTTCTTATAAAAATTTGGCCCAATTCTGTAACCTCAAGTTTGTTGTTATAAATCTCTACAAAACCATCTTGTTTAAGAGGTTTCAATTGATCCATTATCTTATTAAAATATTTGTGATTGATAAACTCATTAGTCCATGAGGTAGAAAACTTACACATTAAGTTTAAAATATGCTGGCGTATTTCCAAATCATCTTTACTTAAAAAATGACCTCTAAAAACTGGAATTTTGTTATCGTTTACAAGCTCTGTATACTCTTTAACTGTTTTGACATTTTGAGCAAATGCATTCCAACTATCACTAATTGATGACATTCCAAGACCTATCATTAATTTGGTGGGATTGGTTGTATAACCCATGAAATTTCGGTGCAATTTCTTTTCAGAAAAAGATTTATATAAACTATCACTCTTTAGCGCAAAGTGATCCATTCCAATTTCATAATAGCCATTCTTTAAAAGTAAATCTTTACTAAATTCGTAGAGATTTCTTTTTTCATCACCGGTTGGAATGTCTTTATCCTTAAAACCTCTTTGCCCAACACCTTTGATCCATGGAACATGTGCATAACTATACAATGATATTCTATCAGGCTTTAATTCATTGGTTAAATTAATTGAAGTTTCAATATGTTCAATTTTTTGATGGGGCAAACCAAAAACCAAATCGTGACTAATTGAAGTGTAGCCAACTTCTTTGGCTATGTGATGTACTTTTTCAACATTTTCAAATGGCTGTATTCTATTAATTGCTTTTTGAACCTTCTCGTTGTAATCTTGTACACCAAAACTAACTCTTCTAAAATTTAAATCATATAAACTTTTTAAATGCTCTCTTGTAGTGTTGTTGGGATGTCCTTCGAAACCAAGCTCAGCATCATCAGATAAATCAGCTTCTGAAAGAATCCCATTAATTAAAATTTCTAAATTATTTGGTGAGAAAAATGTTGGTGTACCACCACCAAGGTGAATTTCTTTTATTAATGGTTTGGAAGATAAAGATTTTATATAAATAGACCATTCTTTTAAAACTGTTTCAATGTAACTGCTCTCAACACTGTGTTTTTTAGTTATTTGTTTATGACACCCGCAAAATGTACACATCTTTTCACAAAAGGGAAGATGAATATATAAGCTAATGCCAAATGATTTATTTTCCTCAAAAGATTTTTGAACATATTCAAGCCACTCATCTTGATTCATCGTTTTTTTTGTCCAGTAAGGAACAGTTGGATAACTCGTATATCGAGGACCAGGTATATTATATTTATTTATTAATTTTTTAATATTCATAAATCAACAGAAAATTAAAAAAAGATGAGTAATTCATCAAATTAATAATTTAAAACAAACTTAAGGTTTAAATGTCAAACAATTAATAAATAATATGGTTTATAAGAGATAATGTCTATTTTTATATAGACATTATATAATCATATGTTTTTTGAATCAGATATTGAAATAATAATTGATACATTATCTCTAATAAAGCCAAATGATAAACCTGCATGGGGAACAATGTCCTCACAAAGAATGATAGAGCATTTAACAGACACAGTTAATTTATCCTACAAAAAACATAATTTTGAACTTTCATTACCTATAGATAAGGTTGAAAGAGCTCAAAAGTTTATACTTAGCAATTATGAACTACCGAAGAATTTCAAAGCCTCTTTTGCAAGTGCTGATGCTATTGTCAGAAATATATCAATTGATGAAGCAATACTCGAGTTCAAAAAAAGCTGGATTGATATGATTGAATATTTTAAAAAAAAACCTCAATCTAAAACATTACATCCTCATTTTGGTTTTCTCGATAGTGATCTTTGGCTTAGGTTACATTCAAAACATTTTACACATCATTTTTCACAATTCAATCTAATATGAACAAGGTTCTTTACTTAATTTTTATTTTTTTTATTTCTTACTCATATAGTATAGAAAACATTGATTCCAATAAACCCAAAATTGTTATTGCAATTGTGGTTGATCAAATGAGATTTGATTACATATATAGATTTTGGAACGACTTTGGTGACAATGGTTTTAAAAAACTTATAAAAGAAGGATACTTATTCAGAAATACACATTACAATTATGCACCCACATATACAGGCCCAGGACATGCTAGCATTTTCACAGGAACAACTCCATCAATTCATGGAATTATTGCAAATAATTGGTTCGATAAAAATAGTGGAAATACTGTTTATTGTGCGGGTGATACCACAACAATGACAATATGTGATTGTAACTTAAAGAAAGATATGACTGATGATGAAGGGAAAATGTCACCTCATAGACTTTTAACAACTACTTTTTGTGATGAATTAAAACTATTTAATCCAAAATCTAAAGTTTTTGGTGTATCATTGAAAGATAGAGGCGCAATACTGCCATCCGGACATTCATCCGATGGGGCATATTGGATGAATCATCATGCTGAATGGATTTCAAGTTCTTATTATAATGAACACCTGCCATCTTGGATAAAAAAATTTCAAAATAAAAATAATCCATTACTAAAAAAAAGTCAATTTTGGATTGGTAATGAATTTAAATATAATCTTGACAGTTTAGTTAATATCAAAGGTTTATCAGTCATTAAATCAACACCTTATGGAAATACATATCTAAAAGATTTTGCTATTGAATTAATTAAAAAAAATAATTTAGGCAAGGATTTTGAAACAGATATTCTAACTCTGAGTTTTTCATCAACAGACTACATAGGTCATTTATATGGTCCTCACTCGAGTGAAATTAAAGATACATATGTTAAATTAGATAATGACCTTTCGGATCTTTTAGAATTTATAGAAAATGAAATCGGAAAAGATAATTCTTTAGTTTTTTTAACCTCTGATCATGGTGTGGTTAGTTTACCAAACGAATTATTAAAAAGAAATATTCCAGGTGGATATTTTGAAACATCCAACTTGACTTCTGAGTTAAATATTTTTTTAGATAGTATTTATAAGCCAAATGAAAAATTGGTGATAAATTATTCCAATAATCAGTTTTTTTTAAATAATGAATACCTTTTAAAAATGAATATTAATAATGAATCTGTACAAAATAAAATTGCTGATTACATGCTAAATAAAAAAGAAGTTAAAAATGCATTTACCGCACATCAATTGAATACAAATGAATATTCAAAAAGTTTTCATTCACAAATACAAAATGGATTCAATCAAAAAAGATCAGGCGATGTCGTTATAATGTATAAACCAGGATTTATTGAAAGAGAATCAAAAACTGGAACTACTCACGGTTCTTCTTACAGTTATGACACCCATGTACCACTAATTTTTTGGGGGAATCAAATAAGTAATGGAATATCTGACGATAAAGTAAATATTACTGATATTGCACCAACAATAAGCATGATTTTACGTATTTCCTTTCCGAATGGATGTACTGGAAATCCTATAAATACTATTACAGAAATGTTTAAATAGCTGATTTTCAATATTTTATTATTTTTAACATATCTTTGCACAAAAATAAAGTCAACTGCAGTACATTTGCAAAACAAATTCTAGGGATTATGTTAATTAATACAGATAAATTTGTTCTTCTCTCATTTGCAGGTTTTCTTATAATCGCTTTGTCTTTTAAGAAAAGTGATAAAGTTAATGATCCAAAAATATTGAAATCTCAAATTGCTGTAAAACTAAATACTAATATCTTAGATTCACTATTTGTAGTTTCTGAAAAAACAAATTCACTTGATTATGATACTACAAATATTTTTGAAAGATGTTGGTACAATAATAGAATTTTTGCATACATGAAAGAAAATAAAAAATCTTTTCATGACTCTACAATAATTACACTTTTAGATGAAGATTCATCATGGTGCTTTCCAATAAATCAAAGGATTGTTTCTAAATTTGGTTATCGTGGCGGAAATCATTTTCACAAAGGACTTGATGTACATTTGAAAGTTGGTCAACCTGTAAAAGCATTATTTAAAGGTAAAGTAAGGTATGCTCAATTTAACAAAGGTGGATATGGAAATCTTGTAATAATCAGACATAACAATGGAACTGAAACATATTATGCGCATTTAAGCAAACTCAATGTATCAGCAAACGACATCATTAATGCTGGAGACATAATCGGTCTTGGTGGAAATACAGGAGCAAGCTCTGGACCTCATTTACACTTTGAATTAAGAGTAGAAGATAAAGCAATCAATCCAGAGTATATATTCAATTTAAATGACCATAGCTTAGTTGTTAACAAATTAGTACTTGATGAAAGTATATTTTCACCAGAGGGCAAGAAAAGTTGTGTATCCAATCACACCCATTTTGCAAATTCTGAAAAAAATGCAATAACTAAGAAAAATATCATCAATAAAAGCAAATCAATATCAAAATTTGAAGCTAAAAAACCAGTTTCTAAAAAAGAAACAAACAAATATATTTTTAAAGAAGAGTCAAAAGTTAAGAAGGATATTGCTAAAATTATACTGAAACCAAATCTTGAAAATACTACTATAGAAAATAACATATCTCCAAACAACATTAATTTATCAGACAAATCAAAAGTATTATATCATACGATTGAAAAAGGTGATTGTATTTTTAATTTATCTCGCAGGTATAATGTTTCTGTTAATTCTCTCTACGAGTTAAACTCACTTAATGAGCGAAGCATTTTAAATATTGACCAAAAAATAAGAATCAAATAAATTCTTTATAAATAGTCAAGGTATTTTTTCAATTTCTTTCTTAATCTAAAAGTTTTTATTTATAAAAAACTAATTACTTTTAACAGTCATTATATAAAATTCACGTGTTATTTATAAAAAAATCTTTGATTTTTATCATATTAATATTAATCAAAACAAACTGTTTATCACAGCTTTCTGGAATTGGCATCTCTTATAGAAATTCATTAAAAACACCATTATCAAATGAACTTAATAATGTTATTGATAATGGAGTATGTTTGAATTTTGACAAATACTTACATCGATTTTGGTCAACGTCATTTATCTTCTCTCATTCAAAAGGAACTTTTAATAATAAGATTAATGATCCTGGATTTGGATTAATGTCAGATTCATATAGAAATTTAAATGCAGGAGTCAATATTAAATATTGGTTTTTAAATGACTTAAGGTTACTGGGACAAAGATCGAGAAAGTCCTGTAAAGGTAAAATGGTTGCATTAAATTATAAATTCAAAGCATATTTATCTGGAGGCATTAACGCAGACTTTTATAGCTCAAAAAATCAAATAAAGCAATTTCTTTTTAATTATTGTTTAGGTCTTGGCTTTAACTTATGGCAATTTGCATTAAGCAAACAACCTAATCTAATTAGACCTCACACAAAACATTTATTGATTCCATTTTTAAAATTCGACTATCAAAATTCATTTAATGATATTTTGTTATTCAACTCTTACAATTGGAGGCCCAAAGGATTTTTATTTTATGGTGGATTAAAAATTGCTTTTAACAATTAACAAGTTTTAATTTTCTTATACTTTTGTAATTTATAAACAATTGTCAGATCTTATGAAAGTTTCTATCGAACTAACTTTAACTCCGTTAAATAACAATTACAAATCATCTATTATTTCTTTTATTAAATCTTTAAGAGATTCAAACTTTAAATTAATTGAAACACCTTTAAGTACACAAATTTATGGTGAGTTTGAAGAAGTCATGCCTTTTGTAGCAAATTGTATCAAACAATCATTTAATGAATCAGAAAGTTCCATGATACATATGAAAATTATTAATTCTGACAGGAACGAATATGTTGCAGATTTTTGATTCAATATTTGATCAGTTCTTATCCTATCAAAAAATTGACTTTTATCTAGAGCTAATTGCTGTAATTTTTGGGCTTCTTAGCGTTTGGTTTGCAAAGAAAAATCATATTGCTGTTTATCCCCTTGGGATCATCTCAACATTAATATTTGTTTACTTGCTTTATAAATTTCATTTAATTGGTGACATGATGATAAATGCATATTACTTTTTAATGAGTATTTATGGTTGGTTTATATGGACAAAAAAGAACAATGGTGAGTTTGTTCATAAGATTTCATATTTAAATTGCCGTGAAAAAAGAATCGCATTTATTTTATTTATTTCAGCATTGCTTTTTGTATCTCTTATTTATTATTCTTTAGACAAAAGCTTGTCATTAATTTCTTTAATTGATACTTTAACAACTGCATTGTTTTTTGTTGGCATGTGGTTAATGGCCAATAAAAAGATCGAAAATTGGACTCTATGGATTATTGGTGATGTCATTTCTGTTCCTTTATATTTTTACAAAGGAATGTTATTTACAAGCACCCAATACCTTATATTTACAATTATAGCTGTGTTCGGATATTTATCCTGGAAAGGAATTTACAAATCAAGAATAATAAAATCACAATAATGAATATTGATGAAAAAAGATACCATTGGAATGGAATTTATGATCAAAAACAAATGGATGAAGTTAGTTGGTTTCAAAAGACTCCAAGCACGTCAATCGAACTTATCAAATCTCTTGAGCTTGATTTAAATGCTTCAATTATTGATATAGGCGGTGGTGATGGCTTTTTAGTTGACCATCTTATAGACATGGGATTCAAGGACATTACAGTACTTGATATTTCTTTAAGTGCTATAAACAAAGCAAAAAAAAGATTGGGAAATAAGAGTTCAGATATTAATTGGATTGTTTGTGATGTATCAGAATTTGTTCCAAAAAAAAAATATGACCTATGGCATGATCGAGCGGCTTTTCATTTTCTAACTGAAAAGACTGAAATTGATTATTATAAAGAAATTGCAGAAATGCACGTAAAGAAAAATGGAGCCCTTATTATTGGAACTTTTTCTAAAAATGGACCATTAAAATGTAGTGGTATTGAAATATCTCAGTATTCCCAGGAAGATCTATCGAGGTTTTTTAAAGATAAGTTCCAATTAAAAAAAAGCTTTCAAATCGATCACAAAACACCATTTAATACCCTACAAAATTTTACTTTTTGTAGTTTTATAAAAATTAATTAAATGAAACATTCAATCGGCTTTTTAAGCATAATAATTATGATATTAACTTTTGTGTTTGTTTCTTGTTCAAAAAACTCAATGAATAATGCAAAAACACATCATTTCTCACTATCATTTGAACCAGGAGATACTTGGCAAAAATATTCAGGAATTACTGATTTTGATACCAATGACGTAGTTATTGTTTACATATGGTCAGCAACATATTCTGGAGAAAACTACTGGGTTCAACTACCTCATATGTACAGTACAAACAGCATTAATATTTGGCCAGAATTTGGAGAAGAAACAGGTGATTTATTTATTAACACAACTTGGGCAGACGGTACCGCGGGTAGTCCCTGGACATCAAACACAACACTAGATTTTAAAGCTGTTCGAATACCAAGCTCTGGGATGATTCTTCATCCTAACCTTGATTATTCTGATTATAAAGAAGTAGAAAAAGCATATAATTTAGAATAAAGAATATTATAAATTAATGAATCAGCCTCTAATAGATAAAAACTTAATTCTTAAAAAGTTAGGAATCGAAAGTTTTAATGAAATGCAAATTCAATCGCATGATTCTATTTTAAAAAATCAAAATACTCTGATTCTTTCCTCAACTGGCAGTGGAAAAACATTGGCTTTTTTAATTCCATTGATTGAATCTTTAAATCCAGATATATCAGATATACAAGCCCTGATTATTGCACCTTCTAGAGAACTTGCCATTCAAATTGACCAAGTATTGAGAAGTATCGGTTCGGGATACAAAACCAATGTTGTATATGGAGGAAGAAAAGGAGCAAAAGATAAAGAGGAAATGAAACAGTTGCCATCTATATTAATTGGAACACCAGGAAGATTAGCTGATAGAATCAGAAGAGATGGCTTTTCATTAGACCACATTAAGATGCTTGTAATTGATGAATTTGATAAAGCATTAGAGATAGGCTTTGAGAATGAAATGATTGAGATATTAGATCAATTAAATGATGTAGATAAAAAAGTCATGACTTCTGCCACACATAAGCAAAGTATTCCTGAATATGCCAACTTCTCTAATTATAAGGAATTAAATTTTTTAAATGAAAGTAAGTCCAAACTTGAAATACTAAAAATACCTTGTTGCAATGAAAGTAAATTTGATGTTTTATTTGATTTTATTTGTCACATAGGAAATGAACATGGAATTGTATTTTGCAATTTTAAAGACAGCATAAATGAACTAAGTCAATTCCTTAACTTTAAACACATATCACATTCATGTTTTTATGGAGGAATGGAACAAAAGGATCGTGAAAGAGCACTTATTAAATTCAGAAATGGAACCAACAAATTATTGTTAGCAACAGATTTAGCCGCTAGAGGAATCGATGTTCCAGAAATTAATTTCATATTACACTTTGAAATACCGCAAAGAAAAGAGGAATTTATTCATAGAAATGGACGAACTGCACGAATGCACAAGGATGGAACAGCATATATTATAATTGAAAAAAAAGATAGAGTTCCTGATTTCATTGGAAACCCAAAACTTTTCAAAATAAAAACAGCATCAATTCCTGATCAAAGCCCTTGGTCAACTTTATTTATATCTGGAGGTAGAAAAGATAAAATTTCAAAAGGAGATATTGTTGGATTGTTTATGAAAAAAGGAGGCTTACACAATAATGAAATTGGGCGAATTGAGATTTTATACGATTGTTGTTTTGTAGCAATTCATAAAAGTAAAATCCACAAAATAATTGAATCCCTTAATAATTCGAGATTAAAAAAGAAAAAAATTAGAATTAGTACTTGCTGATGGAATTGATGGAGTTATTTGGATATTTAGGTGGATTGGCCATAGGAGTTGTTCTTGGGCTTATAGGTGGTGGTGGATCAATTTTGACTGTTCCAATTTTTGTATACGCATTAGCAATTGACCCAGTAGTAGCTACAGCCTATTCTTTATTTGTAGTTGGATTTACATCATTGGTTGGAACAATCACAAATGCTTTTAACAAATTAATTGATTATCAAATAGGAATCACTTTTGCAGTTCCATCTTTAATTGCTGTTTATTTAACACGTAAATGGCTCGTTCCATCTATTCCTGATCCTATAGTTGACCTTAACATTTTTACAATAACAAAAAGCGCTGGAATTATGTTGTTTTTTTCAATTGTGATGATTTTAGCGAGTTATTCAATGATCAAAAAGAGAAAACAATCAAATGCTAATCATAAGAAAAAACCAAACCTATTCCTTATTATTATTGAAGGAGGAGTTGTTGGAGTAATTACAGGAATTATTGGGGCAGGAGGGGGGTTTCTTATTATTCCTGCATTGGTTATATTAACTGGGCTACCTATGAAAAGAGCTGTAGCAACTTCACTCATGATTATTTCATTGAAATCTCTAATAGGATTTTTAGGCGACATCAGTCATTTTAATATCAACTGGCTATTTTTGTGCTCTTTTACACTAATTTCTATACTTGGCATATTCATTGGTATATTTCTCAATAAGTTCATAGAGGGGCAAAAATTAAAAAGAGTATTTGGCTGGTTTATACTAATAATGGGTATTTATATAATCTGTAAAGAATTAATGTTATAATTTTTTTGAACAAGCATAATTTTATTCATAAATTAGTAAAATGAAAACACTCTTATTTTTATTTCTTTTTTTTCCACTTATCACATTCTCACAAACTCAAGATAAGTCAACTAAATTATCTAATAAAGCAAGTGATCTTTTTGAAAATGGCAACTTCAAACGCGCCATTAAAGTATATTCTAAAATAATCAAATCGAATCCGAAAGATGGTTCGGCTTATTACAAAAGAAGTATTTCTAAATCAAAATTAGGTATTGACTTTTGCAATGATTTAAAAATGGCATGCAAGTATCAAGGAGACAAATTAGGAGCTTGTGAAAATTATGAACTTAATTGCATTAAGTAGATAAATCCTCAAAATAATTCTTTAGGACTTGAGCATTTGATTTACTAGGTGTAAAGACTTCAATTAATCCTGACTTATCTTTACTTAAGAATAAAGGCAATTGTTTTTCTGCATCCTCTTTATTATCTACTTTTATGTAATCAATATTAAAACATTTACAAAGGTACTCAGCAGTATAAGAATGAGCTGCTTCAAAATACTTTTCTCTTTGTTTAGAAGATGAAGACCCATCAATAATATTAAAGATTCCACCACCACCATTATTGATCAATATGATTTTGATATTAGGCCCAATATAATGGTTCCAAAATGCATTACTATCATAAAAAAATGAGACATCTCCTGTAATCAATAAATGTTGTTTTTGAGGAACAGCATAAGCAGCACCAAGCGCAGTACTTGTGCTCCCTTCAATTCCACTAGTACCTCTATTTGAAAAGTAAGACTCACCTTTTAATGGATCAAATAATTGAAAATATCTTACAACTGAACTATTTGCCATATGGATATAACAATCTTTGGGTAGGTTTTTGTTTATTAAATCAAAAACATATAAATCAGAGTAGGGGAAAGCGTTTCTTAATTGTTCTGTTTTATCGATAGCTACATAATCAATTTGTTTCCATTTGGAACCAAAGTTTGAAGTGTTTCTATTGATGTTTAGACTACTTAAAAATTCAAAAAATTGTTCACTAGTGCAATTAAAATGTTTACTTAATGAACGATAAGTATCCATTTCAGGAAATGAATTTGAAATTCTTATGTGTTGATTTGGTTTGTTATTTCTAAATAAAGCTTTTATTTTCTTTGACACAACTGCGCCACCAATAGTTATCAGTACATCTGGTATATAATTACTTATTTGATCTTCAGGAATTAAACATAATGTTCTATCAATGCAATGAATGAATTTTTTATGAAATTGATTTGAGGTATTTTCAACAATAACGATAACGTTGGTGTTGTCTGAGAAATCGACAAGATATCGATTTAGTCTTTCATTCATGTAAGATTGACCACACAAAACAATTGTGTTAGCATTGTCAAGTGTTTTCTCTAGAAATAAACGGTCATCATCACTAAATTCATAACTTCTATTTTTTTTATTGATTAAACCACCAGGACTTGCTTCAATAGTTTTGGTTTCATATAAAGGCTCATTTAGAGCAAGATTAACATGAAATGGTCCTTTCCATGAACCTAGCCCTTTGGAAAAAAGTTTATTTAATTTGATTATTGAGTTCCTGATATAAGATGTACTATCATCATCATCGCTTAAAAAAAGTTCTCCCCTGATATGATTTGTATATACATTATTTTGAACAATTGTTTGTCCATCTCCGTGATTGACCCATTCTTTTGGACGATCAGCAGATAAAACAAAAAGTGGTATTTCTCGGTAATAAGCCTCAGAAATAGCAGGGTAATAGTTTAACAATGCAGAACCAGATGTACATATTAAAACTACAACTTGATTCAATTGTTCGGACATACCCAATGCAAAAAAACCAGCTGACCTTTCATCATGAATAACAAATGTTTCAATTTCTAATGATTCATCAAATGCAATTGAGAGTGGTGCATTTCTAGAACCAGGTGAAATGACTGCTTTAGTAACACCATTATTTATACAAGTTTGAACAATTTGCTGTACAATTATTTTATTACTGCTTATCATTTAATAAATCAATTGCTGTGATTAATGTTTTACTTTTATATTCTGTTTCATTCCATTCATCAATAATTATAGAATCTTTGGTATATCCACCACCTAAATATAAAACAGCTTTATCTTCAAAAAGTTGACAACACCTTAAATTAACAAATAAATTGGTAGTCTTATCTGAATCAATTCCTATAAATCCAGTGTAAAGTATTCTTGGGTTTTTTTCACTTTTACGAATAAGCTCAATAGCAAGATCTTGAGGATATCCAGAAACGGCAGGTGAGGGGTTGATTTTTTTCGCTATATCAATAGCTGTCTTTTTATTAATTTCGAAAGTAATGTCTGTTTTTAAATGTTTAACAGGCCCAGCCTTAAAAGGGTAGGGACCATCTAAATTGATATTATCAACCTGAATATCAGACAGTTGGTTTAGTATAAAATCGGTAACATATTGTTGTTCGTCTTTTTCTTTTATTGTCCACTCATCATTACTTTCTGATGGTTTTGTTGCAGCAAGAGAAACTGTTCTACATTTATTTTTATTTGCTTCTAATAAGATTTCAGGAGAACATCCAAGCCAGGTTCCAAAATGTTTTGAGGAAATTAAATAAACAAATGCATATGGGTATTTCCATTCAAGATATTCAAATAATTCATTTGATTTTGAAATTTCAAAATTTACATTCTTAGTCCTAGATAAAACTGCTTTATTAATGTTGTATTTTCTTAAATTTTCCAAAAAATAAGTAGCAATTTCTTGATACTCGTGATATGAATATTGAGTGGGTTTAAATTTAGAAAAATGATAAAATTGATCTTTTGTATTACTTTCTTCAAAAATGTATAACTCATTTGAGTTATAAGTAGATACAATAAATGATTTGTCAGATTTCAAATATTTATTTGACTTTTTAAAAAAACCTGATCGCTCGATAATTTCTTTACCAGGAAGACGGTATTTGATAAAATCTGACATCATGAAGAGTGAGGTACAATCATAACGGTTAAGCGTCCAGTACAAAGAAGCTTGTTTGTTTGATCATCAAAAATATCAACTTGCCAAACATGTGTTCGCCTTCCTGCATGGATAATTTTACCAACACCTCTTACCAATCCAGATTGAATACTTGAAATGTGATTCGCATTAATTTCAAGACCAACAGGATGTTCTTTTCTAATGTCAATTAAAAGGGTGGAACCCATTGATGCTATACTTTCAATAAGCGCTGCACTTGCGCCTCCATGAAGTAAGCCCATAGGTTGGTGAGTTTTACTATTGACTGGCATTGTTGAAACCACATAATCATCTCCAATTTCAACACATTTAATATCTAGTTGCTCCATTAAAGTATTTTTATTCATACTGTTAATGGTATCAAC
>MDTD01149495.1_pt1 | contig 13843 bp, 12 predicted proteins | sample 811221 | NCBI WGS metagenome assembly MDTD01 (sample SAMN05326646, study PRJNA326480) | marine metagenome | isolation source: seawater | place: Pacific Ocean: South West | collected 2011
ATTATTAAATTTATTGTCATTAATTGATATTCCTTCATCAGGTTTTATTGAATTTAATAAAAAGAAAATTGATACAAATAGTTCGATTGAGAATGACTATGTGAGATCAAAAAATATAGGTATAATTTATCAAGACAAAAATTTATTACCTGATTTTACAGCACTTGAAAATGTGTTACTCCCAAATTTGTTAATTTCCAATAGTAAATCAAAATCAACAGAGTTAGCGAAAAAATTGATTAAAAAATTTGATTTAACCACAAGACTAAATCATTATCCATCTGAGCTTTCAGGTGGGGAAAATCAAAGAATAGCAATTGCCAGAGCTTTAATAAATGAACCAAATATTATTCTAGCAGATGAACCTACTGGCAGTTTAGATTTTGAAAATGCTAAACAAATATTCAAAATTCTATTTAATCTAAAAGACAAAAATAAAATCATAATTTTTGCAACCCACAATAGATATTTTGCTAATATGGCAGATTGTAAAATTAAAATGATTGGTGGTAAGATGAATATCACTAATGAAAGAATCGTCTCATAGAATATTTAATCAATTTAAAATACATACTCAATATTCTATTTGCGAAGGTGCAGTTAAAATTGATCAACTAAAAGATTTTTGTAAAAAAAATAAAATAAGATCATTAGGATTATCCGATACCTTTAATTTATCAGGTGCCTTAGAATTTTCTGAAAATTTATCTTCGGTTGGTACACAACCAATAATAGGAACACAGATTTTATTTAAATATAAAAGTTTCTATGGATTAATACCTCTAATAGCAAAAAATAATAATGGATATAAAAATATAATTAAACTTTCATCTAAATCTTATTTAGAAAATTCAGAAACAACTTATGCTCATTGTGATTTGGATGATTTAGTCAACAACCCAGAAGGTATAATAGTCTTAACTGGATCGATTAAATGTTTGTTTGGTTCACTTTTTAATAAAGGGTTATTTACCGAGATTGAGGAAATAGTAACTAAACTTAAAGAAAAATTTGAAAATAATATTTATATAGAAATTCAAAGACATAATGATTTAAATGAAAAAGAATTTGAAAATTACAATCTTAAGATTTCAGAAAAGTTTGACATACCTATTATAGCTTCAAATGAAATCTATTATTTAGATAAAGATATGTTTGATGCTCATGATGCATTAATTTGTATTGGAGAAAAAACTTACGTAAATGATGCTAATAGGGTCAAATTGACTAATCAACATTATTTTAAAAAATCAGATGAGATGATTGAACTTTTTAAAGACTTGCCTGAAGCTCTAGAAAATAATTTCAATTTACCTTTTAGGTGTTCCTTTAAACCAAATTCATCCAAGCCAATTTTACCAAATATTTCATCATCCGATAATGATGCAAATAAGTTATTGATGCAATCATCTATTGAAGGTTTAAACCATAAATTTAAAACAGTTTTCAATCTAGAATATAAAAAAGCAATTAATGATGAAAAGTATCTAAAATATAAAAATAGACTTGATCATGAGATTAAAATAATCGTTGAGATGAATTATTCAGGGTATTTTTTAATTGTATCTGATTATATAAAATGGGCTAAGAAAAATAAAATACCAGTTGGGCCAGGTAGAGGTTCTGGTGCAGGATCCTTAGTTGCTTGGTGCCTATCTATAACTGATATTGATCCAATTAAATTTAATCTTATTTTTGAACGTTTTTTAAATCCTGACAGAATATCAATGCCAGATTTTGATATAGATTTCTGTGAGGAAAAAAGAGATTTAGTTTTTGAGTATTTGACAAAAAAATATAAAGATAGTGTGGCCCACATAATTACTTTTGGCAAACTAAAAGCAAGAATGGTCATTAGAGATGTTGGTAGAGTTTTAGGTTTGCCATATGGTTTCATCGATAGCATTTGCAAAATGATACCTTTCGATCCTTCTAGACCCATGAATTTACAAGAGTGTATTAATGTTGAACCTAGGCTACAAAAACTTATTAAAGATGACAAAAGAGTAGAGCGTCTTGTAAATCTATCTCTAAAATTAGAAGGTTTAAATCGTAACATTGCAACCCATGCAGCTGGTGTTGTTATTGCTGATAAAAAATTAACTGAAACAGTTCCATTATACAAAGACAGTTCTGCTGATTTATTGTTACCCTCAACTCAGTTTGATATGTATTCAGCAGAAAATGCAGGACTTATAAAATTTGATTTTCTGGGTCTAAAAACTCTTACTGTCATCGATAAAGCTCAAAAGTTAATTAATAAAATCAACCCAGATTTTAATATTGAGAAAATAAGTTATGAGGATGATAAAGTATATGAATTATTATCAAGTGGTAAAACAGTAGGCTTATTTCAGCTAGAGAGCTCTGGAATGAAAGATGCTCTAATAAATATGAAGCCTAATAGGTTAGAGGATATTATTGCTTTAGTAGCTCTTTATAGACCAGGCCCAATGAGCAATATACCAATATATAATCAATGCAAGCATGGCGAAAGGGAACCAGATTATCTACATCCAAAATTGGAACAGATATTAAAACCTACTTACGGTGTAATAATTTACCAAGAACAAGTTATGCAAATAGCACAAACTTTGTCAGGTTTTACAGCTGGTGAAGCAGATATTTTAAGAAGAGCAATGGGAAAAAAAAAGAGAGCAGAATTAGAAAAACAAAAACAAAGATTTGTAGAGGGTGCATACAAGAATGGTATTAGCAGGGATATAGCAGCTGGAATATTTTTAAAAATAGAACCTTTTGCAGAATATGGATTTAATAAAAGCCATGCAGCCGCGTATGCTGTTATTGCTTATCAAACCGCTTATTTAAAAACACACTATCCTCATGAATTCTTTGTAGCTTCAATGTCAATGGAATTATCTAACCAAAAAAAATTAAGTGAATTTTATGAAGAGTTAAAGAGATTAAATATAAATGTCATTAGACCAGATATTAATAAATCTTTTGCAGACTTTTCTTCAGATGGAAAAAATTTATATTACGCATTAGGAGCTATTAAAAATGTAGGATTTGATGCAGTTTCGAATATAGTAAATGATAGGATTAAAAATGGTGAATTTAAAAATTTATTAGATTTTATAGAAAGAATCAATCATAAAGATATTAATAAACTTCAATTAGAAGGTTTGGTACAAGCCGGAGCCTTTGATAAAATAAATAAAAATCGACAATCTTTATTTAATTCTATTCCAAATTTAATATTAAAGTCAAAAAATATTCATGAAAATAAATCCATTAATCAAATTGATCTTTTTGATGACAAAGAAAATGAACAATTAAATTTTATTGAAGACATTGAAGATTGGAATACAGATGTAAAACTTACCAAAGAATTTGAAACAATGGGTTTTTATATATCTGATCATCCAATACATCAATATAAATCAATTTTTTCTCAATATAATATTATTGATTATGAGCAGTTTGAAAATAAAAAAGATATTTTGAGCTGTAATATTGCTGCTACAGTTCTTAAAGTTCAAGAAAAAAAAACTTCAAAAGGAAATTCTTATTGTATTGTTAAATTTTCAGATTTTTCAAATTTATTTGAATTATTTATTTTTTCAGAAGTTTTTGAAAATAATAGAAACCTTCTGATAGCGGGCAATTCATTGATGTTAACATTGATGAAAACTTATTCTGATGAAAATAAAAACCAAAAAAGAATTAATATTAAAAAAATAGTATCATTAAATGATCTAATTAATAAACCAATTAAAAATATAGCCTTTAAATTTTATGATTTTAAAGATTTAAAAAAAATAATCGATCTAAATCAAAAAGATGGTGAAACAATAGTAAAAATCTATGTTGAAAATAATGAAGAGATATATACTTTTAAATTAAAAAATAAGAGAAAAGTTAGCAATCACTTAATAAATTCACTGAATTTAGATAAAAACGTCATAATTGAATAATAAAGCTTGTTTTTTATAAAATAAATTGTATTTATCACAAAAAATAAACGCACACAGTTAGTGGTTTAAAACCTCCGGTCCTCTAGGGGCAATAATTGTGGTGGCATAACCGGGAAAAATATGAAAATACCAAAAATTACCATAGAACAATTACTAGAAGCTGGAGTTCATTTAGGTCATAAGACCCTTAGATGGAACCCAAAAATGAAAAGATATATATTTGGAAAAAGAGACTCAATCCACATAATAGATCTAACACAAACACTAGAGTTGACAAACTCTGCACTTGAAAAAGTACACAATACAATATCATCTGGAGGGAAAATTTTGTTTATATCAACAAAAAAACAAGCATCAGAAGCGGTCGCGAAATTGGCTAAAGATACTGATCAATATTTTGTTAATTATAGATGGTTAGGTGGAATGTTAACTAATTGGGGAACAATTTCAAACTCGATTAAAAAATTAAATAAAATAAACTCTGATCTTTCATCTGAAAATAGGGGATTTACTAAAAAAGAATTGTTAAAAATGAGTGGTCAAAGGGACAAACTTCAAAGATCACTAGGTGGAATTATGGAGATGAAAAAAATTCCAGATCTAGTATTTATTATTGATACAAATTATGAATCTCTAGCAATTAAAGAATCAATAAAGCTTGGAATTCCAATTATAGCTATATTGGACACAAATTCTAACCCTGATGGTATAGACTTCCCAATACCCGGAAATGATGATGCTAGGAGATCTATAGATTTATATTGCAATTTAATGAAAGAAACCATTCATGATGCAAAACAAAACATCAAACAAATAACTGAAGATGTAAAAGATTTAAAATCTTCCAAAGAAAAAGAAAAAACAATTAAAAAACTAAATTAATTTAAATAATAAATGAGTGATATTGAGAAAGTTAAAAAACTTAGGCAGTCAACTGGTGCTGGTTTTAAAGATTGTAATGCAGCTTTAAAAGAGGCAAATGGAAATTTAGATAAAGCTTCAGAATTATTAAGAGTAAAAGGAATTGCCAAGGCATCAAAAAAAATGTCAAGGGATGCAAAAGAAGGAGTAATCGCAATTAGCGGTGATAATAAAATAACCTCATTAATAGAAATTAATTGCGAAACCGATTTTGTTGCAAAAAATGATGATTTTATAAAATTTGTAAAAGAAGTCAGTGAAATTAATAATAAATGCTCTTCGGATATAGAAAAATTAAAACAATCGAAAATGGCTAATGGTATTAGTGTCGAAGAAAATTTAGTATCACTAATTGCAAAAATAGGTGAAAAAATTACGATAGGAAAATTAAAAACAATCAGTAATTCAAACGCAAAAAACTTTGTTTATCAACATTCTGTTATTAAAGATAATATATCTAAATTAGGTGTAATTGTTTCACTAGAAACTTCAGAAAATGATAATAGAATTAATGAATTTGGAAAACAATTATCCATGCATATTGCTGCATCAAATCCCCTAGCTTTAAATTCTGATGATTTACAAAAAGAATTAATTGAAAAAGAGCAAGAATTAATAACAGAAGAGCTTAAAAATTCTGGAAAAAATGCAGACATAGCAAAAAAAATTAGTCTTGGTAAGATAAATAAATTTAAAGAGGAAAACAGTCTAATGACACAGGATTGGGTAATGGAACCAAAAAAAAAAGTAAAAGATGTAATTTCTGAAATAAATATTCCAAATTTAAAAATAAGAGAGTTTACAAGAATCAAAATTGGTGAATAATGTTTGAAGATTCTACTTATCAGCAAAAAATGTTAAAAACATTAGATGTATTTACGAAAGATCTAAATTCATTAAGAACTGGTCGTGCAAATGCTAATATGTTAGATTTAATTAAAGTAGATGTATATGGTCAAAAAATGCCAATAAATCAACTTGGTACAATCACTACTCCAGAACCAAGAACGATTAATATTCAGATTTGGGATATTAACAATGTTCCAAGCGTAGACTCCGCAATAAAAAAATCAGAGTTAGGACTTAATCCCCAAATAGACGGTCAATTAATAAGATTGCCAATACCTGATTTAAGTGAAGAAAGGAGAATTGAATTAAAAAAAATTGTTAAATCAACAGGTGAAAAATGCAAAGTATCGATAAGGAATATCCGTAGAGAAGCAAATGATGATTTAAAAAAACTTTTAAAGTCTAAAGAAATTTCTGAAGACGATGAAAAAAAATTTGAAAAACTTATTCAAGATTACACGGATAATAATATTAAAATTGTCGATGAAAAAGTAATTTCTAAAGAAAAAGAAATAATGAAAATATGAATTCACCCAAACATGTAGCCATAATAATGGATGGCAATGGTCGTTGGGGTTTGAAGAAAAAAAATTCAAGAAATTTTGGTCACAAAAAAGGTTTGGAAGCTGTAGAAAAAATCATAAATATAGCAATAAATGAGAATATCCAATATTTAACATTATTTGTATTTTCTACTGAAAACTGGAAAAGACCTTACACAGAAATCACTTATTTATTCAAATTATTAAATAACTATATCGATAAAAAAATTAAAAATTTATTAGAGAAAAATATCAAAATTAAAATAATTGGAAATATAAGTCGATTTCCAAAAAAATTGAAAATTAAAGTCAAAAAAGTAGAAAAATTATCCAAAATGAATAATAAAATTCAAATAAATATGGCTTTAAATTATGGATCAAGAGAAGAAATTATCACAACAATTAGAAAATTAAATAAAGAAAAAAAAGTTATAAATGAAAAAAATATAAATAATAATTTATATACTAAGTTTATCCCTGATCCTGATATATTAATAAGAACAGGAGATAAACATAGAATTAGCAACTTTCTAATATGGCAACTAATTTACACGGAAATTTTTTTTGTAAAAAAAATGTGGCCCGATTTTAATAAAAATGATTTTAAAAGAATAATTTCAAAATTTAAGAAAATTAACAGAAATTTTGGTGGTTTAAATGACAGAATTAAGTAAGAGAATATATACATCTTTTGCTTTAATAATTATTTTTACACTTTCGATCTATAATAATTTTATTCTTGCTTTCATATTGACTTCTTGTTCTTATCTTATTTTTTATGAATTTTTTAATTTATTAAAAAAATTTTTTTCAATTAATAAAAATATTAAAATATATTTTTCTTTATTATTAATCTTATTGTTAAATACTTATTTAATTATATTTATTTGGCATTCATTAAATAGTAATTTATTAATAGATAAAATATTTTTACTTTTACTAATATCAGTTTCAGTAACTTCAGATATAGGTGGATATATATTTGGAAAAATAATCAAAGGAAAAAAACTTACAAAAATAAGTCCAAATAAAACTTATGCTGGCATGTTTGGTGCTTATCTTACTTCATTGTTTTTTTCGACAATATTTTTTGATAATTATTTTATATTTTATAAATTAATCTCAATAATAATAATTTCCTCAACAATATCGCAAATTGGAGATATATTTATTTCATATTTAAAAAGAAAAAATAATTTTAAGGACACTGGAAAACTTTTGCCTGGTCACGGTGGTTTACTAGATCGTTTTGATGGAATATTTTTCACTATAATAATAGGTTCAAATTTAAAATATATATTATGAACAAGAGTGTAGTAATATTAGGTTCAACTGGCTCAATTGGAAGTACAACTTTAAAATCAATCTCAAAAAAAAAAAATTATAGAATAATTCTTTTAAGTGCTAGGACAGATATAAAGAAATTACTAATACAATCAATTAAATATAAATGTAAAAATGCAATTATTCTGGATAAGGAAAATTTTATAAAGTACGAAAAAAAATTTAAATCCAAAGGTATTAAACTATATTATGGTTTCACTAGTCTAAAATCTATTTTAAAAAAAAAAGTTACATATTGCATTAATTCAATATCCGGTATCGATGGACTATACCCTACATTAAAAATTATTCCATTAACAAAAAAAATTTTAATAGCTAATAAAGAATCTATTGTTTGTGCGTGGCATTTGATCGAAAAAGAACTAATCAAAAATAATACAGAATTTATTCCATTGGATTCGGAGCACTTTTCTATTTGGAAATTAATAAAAAATGAAGATTATAAAAATATTGAAAAAGTAATTTTGACAGCATCTGGCGGCCCTTTTTTAAATTTTCCAAAAAAAAAAATTGTTAATATCAAACCAAAATTTGCATTAAATCATCCTAACTGGAAAATGGGAAAAAAAATATCCATAGATTCTTCTACAATGATGAATAAAATTTTTGAATTTATAGAAGCAAAAAAAATTTTTAATTTAAATAAAAACCAATTATCTATACTAGTACATCCCTCTTCGTTTGTACATTCCATAGTCTTTTTTAAAGGTCAAATTATTAAAATTTTAGCTCATGAAACTAGCATGTCTATTCCTATATCGAATGCTTTAGATATTTATAAAGATTATAACTTTAAATTTTACAATAAAAATATAAATGAATTGAATAATTTAAAATTTGAAATTCCAAATTATAAACAATTTCCTTTATTATCAATTTTAAGGTATTTACCTCAGCAATGTTCGTATTTTGAAACCATTCTAATAACAATCAATGATTATTTGGTAGAAAAATATCTAAATAATGAAATAAATTATATTTCAATACATCTTAATTTGCTGAGACTAATTAAAAGTCCTTTTTTACTCAAATATTATAAATTAAAACCTAAAAATATTTATGATATAAAAAAAGTTATAAACTTAACAAAATATTATATAAAAAATAAAATTAAATTTTATGATAGGTAAAAATAATTCTTATAAAAAAAATTTTTTAATTATTATTGTTTATTTCTTTTTAACAAAATTGACTTATGCTCAAAATATAAAAAATTTCAATATACAAGGGAATGAGAGAGTATCAGATGAAACAGTAATTATGTTTTCAGAACTTGATGTTGGCGATTTTATTAGTCAAGAAAAATTAAATCAGGCTTTAAAAAAATTATACTACACAGATTATTTTAAAGAAGTTGAAATATCTTATGAAAATGAGACAATTATCATAAAAGTCCAAGAGAATCCTATAATTCAAAATATAACGATTAATGGTGTGGATAAGAACAGTTTAAATGAAAAAATTGAAGAATTAACATCAAAAATTGAAAAATATCCCTTTGTTGAAAATAAAGTAAATGATCAAGTTGCTTTATTAAAAAACTTACTTAAGTCATACGGTTATTACTTTGTGGAATTAGAAACATATGTAGATATAAATCCAAACAATACTGTAAATTTAAGATATAATTTTAATTTAGGTGAAATTGCCAAAATACAAAAAATTAAATTTATTGGAGAAAAAGTCTTTAGTGATACAATTTTAAGAAACATAATTCTCTCTGAAGAAGCAAAGTTTTGGAAATTCATAACTCGAAATAAGTTCTTAGACATAAATAGAATAAACGCAGATGTTAAAAGATTAAATGATTTTTATAAAAATAGAGGTTTTTACAATGCTAAAATAAAATCAACCACAGCAGTTATAACCGATGAAAATCAATTTGAATTAATCTTTAATATTAATTCTGGTAATAAATTTACTTTTGACAATGTTCAATTTTACGAAAATAAAAATATAAATTTAAACGACCTTAAATTGTTTGAGGAGAATTTTAAAAATTTTCAAGGAAAAAACTATTCAAAAAGAAAAATCACAAAATTGGTTGATGAAATAAATGCTTACACTTTAAAAAATGAATTTGTATTTTTAAATGCAACATTTGAGGAGCTCGTTAAAAAAAATAATAAAATTGATATTATAATTAAGTTTGATGAATTAGATAAAGTATTTGTTGATAGAATTAATATATTTGGAAATTTTATTACTGATGAAAAAGTTATAAGAAATTTATTAATTATAGATGAGGGCGATGCTTATAATGAAATATTATTTAATAAATCAATAGCAAATTTAAAATCTTTAGGTATCTTTAAAAATGTAAATTATGCAACAAATAATAATGATAAATCAAATCAAACAATAGATATTACAGTAGAAGAAAAACCCACAGGTGAAATTTTTGCTGGTGCTGGAACTGGAACTACTGGATCAAATATTTCTGGAGGTATTAAAGAAAATAATTATCTTGGACTTGGAATAAAGTTAGATACAAACTTAACTCTCACGGATGATTCAATTAGAGGAAAATTTTCCGTTTTAAATCCAAACTATAAAAATTCAGATAAGTCGATCAAAACAGTAATTGAAAGCTCTAGTGATGATTTTTTTACATTAAGTGGATATAAAACAAGTAAAACTGGTATTTCTATCGGTACAGAATTTGAACAAATGAATGATATGTTTGTTAATATCGAAATATCTAACTATTATGAGGATCTAGAGACCTCCTCAAATGCTAATAGTATAGTAAAAAAGCAAGAAGGATCATATTTTGAAAATTTACTAACTTACGAGATTAAATATAATAAATTAGATCAAAATTATCAACCTACTGATGGATTTTTTAATTCTTTCTCTCAAACGCTTCCTGTTGTATCGGATGATAAATCCTTGGTAAATAAATTTACTAGTTCAGCTTATCATTCACTTACGGATAATATTATTTTATCAGCTCAATTTTATTTAAATACAATTAATTCTTTAGATGATAATGTTAGAATTTCAAAAAGAGTTTTTATACCATCAAGACGTTTAAGGGGATTTGAAAGTGGTAAAATTGGACCTAAAGATGGCTCACAATATATAGGTGGTAATTATGCTTCTTCATTAAATTTGAGTTCTACGGTTCCAAATATTTTATTTGAAAATGAAGACTTGGATTTTAGTCTATTTCTAGATTTAGCTAATGTATGGGAAGTCGATTACAACAGTTCACTTGACTCTAATAAAATAAGATCATCAACAGGTATTTCTGTAAATTGGTATAGTCCAATTGGTCCATTATCTTTTTCATATGCGATTCCATTAAGTGATAGCAATACAGATGTTACAGAAAATTTTAGATTTCAAATAGGTACATCATTCTGATGAAAAAAATAATATTAATATTTTTATTATTTTTTTTTTGTAGTAATAATATTTATGCTAACAATATTGTATATTTAGATATTCAGTACATTATAGATAATTCTGAGATTGGTATATTTTACAAAAATAAAATAAAATTGGTTCAAGATCAAAATAATTCAAATTTAAAAAACGACGAAAAAGAAATTAAAAATAAAGAAATAGAAATAAATAATCAGAAAAATATTCTTAGTAAGGATGAAATAAAGAAAAAAGTAAGTAATTTAAATGAATTAATAAAAAAATATCAAATCAAAAGAAATAAATATAATGGCAATGTTGTTGAATTAAAAAAAAAATATACATCTGAAATCATAAAACAATTAAACCCCCTACTAACCCAATATGTTGACAAAAATGATATTAAACTTGTTGTTGATAAAAAAAATATCTTGGTAGGCATCAAATCCTTGGATGTTACAAAAAACATCCTTAAAATTTTAAATGAAGAAACTAAAAATAAAAAGTTAATTGATGAAGATTAAGAACCCATTTTTTAAAAAAAATAGTAATATTTACCTGTCAGATATTTATAAAACTTTAGGTTTGAAAAAACCAAAAAAAGATTTAAAAATTAATGATATTTCTGACTTAAAATCATCCTCTTATAATGATATTTCATTTTATAATAATTCTAATTATTTTGAATTACTAAAAAAATCTAAAGTTAAATATGTAATCTCAAACGAAAAATATTTTAAATCTATCAAAAATTATTGCCATCCTCTTCTAGTTAAAAATGTACTTAAATCTGTATATGAAATAATAAATCTTTTTTATCCAGAAGCTTTAAATGATGCAATTGATTTTAATTTAACTGGACCTGACAAGAAAAATAATAAAATAACATTTGGAAAGAATGTTTTATTTGGAAAAAATATAAAGATAGGCAATAATACAATTATTGGTCACAATACTATAATCGAATCCAATGTAATGATTGGTTCCAATTGTATTATAGGAAATAATGTACTGATTAAAAACACAATAGTTGGAAAAAATGTTAGAATAATGGATGGTGCTATTATAGGAAAAAAGGGTTTTGGTTTTTTTCCTGATAAAAAAATTAATGCAAGATATCCTCATATAGGAATGGTTATTATAAAAGATAATGCTGAGATCGGATGCAATAATACTATTGATAGAGGATCTATATCAAATACGGTAATTGGCAAAAATACTTTTATTGATAATCAAGTTCATATAGCTCATAATGTTAATATAGGCGATAATTGTATTATAACAGGGCAAGTGGGGTTTGCTGGAAGTTCTAAAATAGGTGATAATGTTTCTATAGGAGGTCAAGCAGGCATTTCTGGACACTTAATAATTGGTAATAATGTCCAAATTGGTGGTGGTAGTGGGGTTATAAAAAACATTCCAGACAATGTGAAAGTGATGGGTTATCCTGCTAAAGATATTAGAAGTTTTATAAAAGATAATAAATAGATGTCTGAAAATTTAAATAAAAAAGAAATTCAAAATTTATTACCTCATAGAGAGCCAATGCTCTTAATTGATGAATTAATAAATATAAAAAAACTTCAATCTGCAACTGCGATTGTTAACGTAACAAAAGATAGTTTTTTTGTTCAAGGACATTTTCCAAATGAACCTGTTATGCCTGGAGTATTAATTGTTGAAGCATTTGGTCAAGCAGCTGCTGCTCTAACTGCCGCAGGAATTGATAAAAAAACCTATGAAAACAAATTAGTTTTTTTAATGACAGTTGATAAGGCAAGATTTAGAAATCCAGTTATTCCAGATTGTAGATTAGAATTAAATATCGAGGCTATAAGATCTCATGGAAGAGTCTGGAAATACAAAGGTGAAGCGTTCGTAGATGGAAGAAAAATGGCAGATGCACAATGGGCCGCAACTATCGTAGATAGAAAGAAATAATCAGTAGTAATTCTTGATAAGCTTTTAAGTAATAATTTGCTATCAGTTAGTCGTGATACATAATACAGCAATAGTTGATAATAAATCTTTAATTTCAGAAAATGTAGAAATTGGACCATATTGTATAATAGGTCCCGAGGTAGAGATAGAATCAAATTCAAAATTACATTCTCATGTCAGCGTGAAAGGGAATACAAAAATTGGAAAAAATAATGAAATTTTTCCTTTTGTATCAATAGGAACACCACCACAAGATTTGAAATACAATGGTGAAAAGAATTCTATAATTATTGGTGATAATAATAAACTAAGAGAATATGTTAATATTAATCCTGGTACATCGCAAGGGGGAACAATTACTAAACTTGGAAATAATAATTTATTAATGGTTTACTGTCACGTAGCACATGACTGCAATCTTGGAGATAATATAGTTCTAGCGAATAACGTACAAGTTGGAGGGCATGTTACTATAGAAGATCGAGCGATAGTTGGAGGTAGTTGTGCCATACATCAATTTTCAAGAATAGGACAACTGGCAATGGTTGGAGGAATGACAGGGGTCTTAAGTGATGTAATCCCTTTTGGTTTATCATTAGGAAATAGAAATAATTTAGTTGGGCTTAATCTTATTGGACTAAGAAGAGCAAAAATTTTAAATGAAGATATTAAAATATTACAAAAATTTTATGATATTGTATTTTGTAATAAAAATTTTCGATCTCATATCGAAAATTTAAATTCTGAGATAAAAGAAAATAAATATGTCAAAACTATAATTAATTTTTTAAATTCTGACAAAAAAAGACCAATATCTCTCCCAGAAAACATTAAATGATTGGATTATTTTTAGGGGATAAAAAACTACCATTAGAAATTTTAAAAAGTTTAAAAAAAAAAAAAAATTGAATATTTCATAATAGATTTATCAAAAAATAA
>MDTD01166498.1_pt1 | contig 13841 bp, 12 predicted proteins | sample 811221 | NCBI WGS metagenome assembly MDTD01 (sample SAMN05326646, study PRJNA326480) | marine metagenome | isolation source: seawater | place: Pacific Ocean: South West | collected 2011
ATAGCCCCAAGGGGATTCGAACCCCTGTCGCCTCCGTGAAAGGGAGGTGTCCTAGGCCTCTAGACGATGGGGCCAAGGATATATGAATGATACCTCTTAAAAAATATAAGTAAAACTATCCTTTCGTCAAGTCTTGTTGATCTTTATTTTGACCTTGCCACACGGGAACAGTAAAATGGAAACAAGATCCCTCGTTAATATCTGAAACGACCCAAATTCTTCCCCCATGAACTTCAACAATTCTTCTACATACCGATAAGCCAATTCCGAAGCCAGATGTACCCTCAGAAGTATGAGGCAGCCTAACTTTATCAAGAAATATTCTTTCTTGTTCATTTTTCGGAATGCCCGGACCACTGTCACAAATTGTGACTTCAACCCATTGGTTGGTTTTATGAATCATTGTTATTTTTACTGAACCAGAATCTTCAGAAAACTTTAATGCATTTTCAATCAAGTTCAGAAATACTTGTCTCATTCTTCTTTGATCAGCATATACACTAGGAAGATCAGAGGGAATATCTGTGTCAATAACAATTTTTCTTAGTCTCCAAAACTTTTCCAATTCTAAAATTGCCTCTGCAGTAATATTTCCAAGGTCAATTTTTTGAGGATTGAATAGTGCTTCCCACCTGGTTGTGCCTACCTCTAAAAGATCTTGAGATAAAAGTTCTATTTCTTCTAACCTTCTTTTGATAACTTCTTGTAATTTTTTTAAATTTATTTGGCCTAATTTCTGACTTTGAATAGCTAAGGTCGCCGCTGTTAATGGTGTTCTTAATTCATGAGCTACCATTCTCAATAACCTTTCTTGTGATTCAATTCTTTTTGTTAAAGTTTCGTTCTCTTGTCTTAGTACGAGTAATTCATCTTCTAATAGAATTTCCTTTTGAGTTCTTGTAGTATCAATTTTTGATGCTTGAAGATTAATTCCCAGATTTTTAACCAACCCCTCCTGCTTCCATCTTGGAAGCCAAGTCTTTAATTGGCTAAAAATATTACTCCCAGCAAAAATTTGCTTTGGAGAAGGAGAAACTTTTATAAGTGCTGGAATTGCAACTAATCTATGTAATTCTAGTAATTCAGGTTGCTCAGCTGGATCAGAGATTTGTAATGATATCTTAAATTCACACTTATCACTTTCCAAGTAGTCTACTAACGCTCTTAGATCACCTCTAGAGAGTTGTATTCTTGGAGCCACAAGAATTAATTTTAGTTCTTTTTTGTCATTCAATTTATTAAATTCGTTGATGAAAAGCTTTCAATGCTTATAAACACATTAAGATATTTAAATTTATTCTACAATTAAGCTATTAAATATATAGTGCAAAATATAAAAATGATAGCTATTAATCAAAATAATAATTTACAAATGGAGAATAAAAGTTCTCCAGAAATATCCATTAATAGTAATTTGAAGAGGTGGTTTGGAAGAAATCTAGGTTTATGGAAATCTCAAAGAACATATTTTCTAGATGACAAAGGTAAAAATTATAATATTTGTATGAATTTGAGAATTGAAGCTTTAACTAATGAAAATGCATGGCAGTCTCATTATAAATTTTCTTGGCATCCTTTGAAAAAATATTCGTTTTTTAAAGATAACCCTGAATATAAAGAAAAGGGAGAAATGAAAGCATACATCCAAGGTCATCAATTGATAAGAGAGAATTTTTACTTAAGCGATAAAAAAGGGATCTCCAATATCAAACAAGTTGATGAACATGAAATGATTTTTGAATCAACTTACGAAGACTGGTACATAATAGAACATACTAGACTTATTGATATGGATAATTTAAGGTATAGAGTAATTTATTCTTGGAACAAAAATACTCTAAAGATTGTTGAAAGTCATCATGAGACTAAAATGGTTCCATAAATTTTTTAAAGAAATATAAAATTAAAAAATAATAAATGTTATCTTATAGTTGAAATTCAAAAATATATGAAAATTAAATTAAAGAATCTTAAGTCGTTGAAATTATTAATTTTTCCAATTTTTTTATCAAGTTTTATCTTCGATGCAACTTTATTAAAAAAGGAAATTTATGCTAATCAAGAACTTTCTCCAGCCAATGAAAATGATCTTTATTTATATAAAGGGATGGGTGCTTCATATCTTTGCATAGCTTCAAAAGCAGGGATTGAATTTCCTAAGGCTGTGGGGGTAGCAACTGCAACTTATGTGCAAGTCTTAGAAGGAAAACATGGAGGACTAATTGAAGAATTAGGAGATACAAAATTAGAAAGAGAAAAATTATTTGCTGGAGCAGAATTCCAAATAGTTAATACGGCAATGAAATATTGCCCCGATAGTGTACCCAAAGATGTAACGAAAAAAATTAATAAAATTTTAAAAGATACTTCTAAGAAAAGTAAAAAATAAGAATTTATCTAAACATTGAACTTACAGAACTCTCTTCGTGGATTCTCCAAATAGCCTCACCTAACATATTTGCGACTGATAAAACTTTTAATTGAGAAAAATCTTCTTTATCTGCCACAGGAATGCTATTAGTCACAATAACTTGTTCAAATAAATCTTTTGTACTTAATCTTTCATATGCAGGTGGAGAAAAAACTGCATGGGATGCACATGCAAAAACTTTTTGGGCACCTTCTTTTTTTAATAAATTAGCTCCAGAACATATAGTCCCTCCTGTATCAATCATGTCATCTATAAGAATAGCTGTTTTACCTTTTACCTCTCCAATTACGGTTAAGCTCTCAGATATATTATGAGCAGATCTCCTTTTATCAATAATTGCGAGTGGAGCATCTTTCATTAATTTTGCAAAAGCACGAGCTCTAGCTACTCCTCCAACATCTGGAGAAACCACAACAACTTCTTCTAAGTTTAATGTTTCTAAATAATCAATTAAAACAGGAGAACCATAGATATGATCACATGGAATATCAAAGTAACCTTGTATTTGCGCTGAATGCAGATCCATAGCTAAAACTCTATCAACCCCAGATTTTTCTAATAAATTAGCGGTTAATTTAGCCGTTATGGATTCTCTTCCCGAAGTTTTTCTATCAGCTCTTGCGTAGCCGAAATATGGAATAACGGCTGTGATTTGTCTTGCGGAAGCTCTTTTACATGCATCCACCATAATCATCAATTCCATTAAGCTATCATTGACAGGAGCGCATGTAGGCTGGATTAAGAAAACATCACAACCTCTTATGGACTGTTGAATTTGGACATAAAGTTCACCATCAGCAAATCTTTTTGACACAAGAGGTACATTTTTAATACCTAAATAAGAAGCTATTTCCCCTGCTAGTCTTGGATTAGAAGTACCACTGACTAATCTTAGTCTACTATTACTTAAATTAAAATTTGGCTGTTCGTTTTGCACTGCCGTGATGAAACTTGTCACGAAATTTGCAATTTTAAGTTGTCTTTAATATCCTAGTATTAATTACGAATTTGGCACAAATAATTTATAACTTAAGTCAAAAACTTTACAACTAGAAAAATTTAAGTGTTTAAAATCTTTAATGGTTTTATCTTTAAAATATTTTCAACCATAAATGGTTATTCTGTTAATTATTTTATGTTGGTTACATAAATTGTTTATATTATTGCTTTTAGGTAGTTTAAGAAAGGGGATTTTTTTTCTTTATAAAATAATTTACAGGAGATTAATTAAATATCTTTTTTAAGTATGTTATTTGATTCTTACTCAACAAAAAAATATTTTGGCATTCTTGTACATCCTTCGAGTCTCCCAGAAGGGACTTATTGTGGGACTTTTGGAGATGGTTTAAAAAATTGGATAAAATTATTGTCAAGAAACAAAGTTAATGCTTGGCAATTTTTACCACTTTCACCAACAGATGCAATGGGTTCTCCATATAGCTCGCCATCAAGTTTTGCAATTAATCCATGGTTTCTTGATTTTGATGAATTATTAAGAAATAAATTTATCTTGATAGATGATTCCTCTATAATTAAAAACTTCAACTCAGAAACTATAAATTTTTTTGAATTTCATAAGGCTGATGAATTATCAGAAATAATGGGAGAGTATCTTCTTGATGCATGGAAATATCAATCAGAATATCAAAAAAATGAATTTAATAGTTGGTGCAATATTAATAACTGGGTCGAGGATTATGCTCTTTTTATGACTATTAAAGATGAGTTTGAGATGTTGCCTTGGTGGAATTGGCCAAAGGAATTTAGATATAAAGACTCAAACGCAATGAAAGAAATTGCAAAAAAGAAAGCTAAATTTATCTTAAAACAAAAGTTAATTCAGTGGCATTTGAATAGGCAATGGATAGAAATAAAGAAATTTGCGGAGATAAAAGGAATTAATCTTATTGGAGATTTGCCCTTTTACGTGGCTAAGGACAGCGTTGACGTATGGAGTAATAAATCGCTATTTAAAATCACATCTGATGGCGATTTAATCTTTCAAAGCGGTGTTCCTCCAGATTATTTTTCTTCGACTGGTCAACTCTGGGGAACTCCTGTCTATTGCTGGTCTAAACATGAGGAAACTAAATTTGATTGGTGGAAAAAAAGATTTAAAAGGCAATTTGACTTGGCTCATTTAATAAGACTTGATCACTTCCGAGCTATGGCGAGATATTGGCAAGTTGAAGGAAACGCTTGCAATGCTATTAATGGTGAATGGATTAAATCACCTGGGAACGATTTATTGAATTCGTTAAGAAGTTTTTTAGATATTAATAAATTACCAATTATTGCTGAGGATTTAGGAATTATTACTGAAGAAGTTGATAATTTAAGGGAGAAATTTGAATTACCTGGAATGAAAATTTTGCAATTTGCCTTCGATGGCAATAATAAAAACCCTTATTTACCCAAAAATATTATTGAAAAAAACTGTATTGTTTATACTGGGACACATGATAATTCTACTTCTAAATCTTGGTGGGATGATTTAGAGCAAAATATGAAACAACAAATTAAAAAAGAATATAACTTCAAGAACAACCCTTCTTGGGATTTAATAGAGTTGGGTATGAAAACTAACGCAAAGTTATTTATAGCTCCAATTCAAGATATTTTATGCCTGGATGATAGAAGTAGGTTAAATAAACCTGGTACTGTAGGAAACAATTGGAGATGGAAAATTAATTCAGGATTTAAATCAATTGAGCCATATATTGAAAGATATGGTGCATTAGGGAAGCAATACTCGAGGATTTAGTAATTATTTATTTTTAAGTGATTTCTCAATATATTTAAATTCAATTATCCTATTATTTAAGTAATATTTGTTTAAGACAAAAATACAAATTAATAAAATAAATAGATAAATTACACCACTATTCCAAGTATTTAATAAATCAAAATTCTTAAATATAAATTTATTAATTTTCTTTTGCTTTTTTGAGCTTGCATTTTTTTTAAGTGTATTGATAAGTTTAAATTTTTCTAAGGAAAGGCATTCTTCAAGTTTTAATAATATTGACCTTATAAAAGGATATTTAGGTATTAAATCTTTAATATTATTTTCTATTCCAATAATATTTGATAATGGAATTTTAGAAATATTTGATAATTCTTCAATAGTTAAATCTCCTTTTATTCTGGCTTCTTTAACTATATTTCCAATTTCAATAAAAGGATCAATATCTGAAAATTTTTTCTTTTTTAAATTAAAATTATTTGATTTATTTTTCTTAAATAAATTCATTTTATAGCCTTAAGATTAAATTTATGAATAGATTTCCAATTCCCCTCTTTCAAATTACCTAAGCTAATACCAGCAAATTCTATTCTATTTAAATCAATTACTTTATAACCAAATAAACTTGCTATACGTCTAATTTGTCTATTTCTTCCCTCTTTTAATATGATTTTCATCTTAAAAAAGTTAGACCCTTTTTCTAATATTTCTATATTACATGGGTTAGTTTCTTTCCCATTTAATTCAATTCCTAATTGCCACTTTTCAATATGAGTTTGTTTTAATTTTCCCATTAGTTCTACTATGTAGACTTTTTCATGTTCAAATTTTGGATGGCTTAATTCGTAGCATAAAGATCCATTATTAGTTAGCAATAAAGCTCCCCTACTAAGAAAATCTAGTCTTCCAATTGGATAAAAACCCTCCTTATACTTAGAGGGTAGAAGATCGATAATAGTTTTTCTATTGAGATTATCAGAACAACTAGTTATTACATATTTAGGCTTATTTAATAATAATATTTCAGGCTCAATTTTATATTTATTAATTACTTTGCCTTTCACTTTTATTATATCGGCATCTGTATTTACCTTCATTCCAATTGTTGCGATATTTCCGTTCACAATTACTTTTTTTTCTTTTATGAGAATCTCTGCTTTTCGTCTTGAACAAATAGCATAATGAGCAATAACTTTATTTATTCGTTGGTAAACCAAATAATTTAGTTAATTATTATTATTTTAATGATAAAATTTTTAAAAAAGTTGTTTTTTTAATTTGATCTAAATATTTTTAATTTACTGGAGAGATTAATTCTTGTACTGCATTCTTAGCAATTTTCAAAGGATTAAAAGTACCTCTTAATAAGTTAAATAATTTTTCTGCATCATCTAATTCAATTTTATCATTATTTATTAAGCTTAATAAAAGGTTTTTTCTAAATTCTGAACCTTTTTCACTTACTATTAATTTCAAACTGGCGTTAGCGACGGGTATTAAATCTGCATTAATATTAATCGAATCTTTGAATAAAATATTAAGGAGGCTTTCTAATTTATCTATTTGTATTCTGCCATCTTTATCAAAAATTACTTCTAAAAGTATATTTACTATTTCGTCTGAATTATCTGTGAGAAGTTTCTTAGCAATATAAGGATAAGCAATCTTCACAATTTTGAATTCAGGGTCAAGTCTCAAAGCTAAACCTTCTTGACTAACTACTGCTCTAATAATTAATGCAAATCTGCTTGGAACTCTAAATGGATAGGAGTACATCAATTTTGAGAATTTATCAGTAATCTCCTTAAAATTGAAATTACCAACCTCTTTTCCCAGTGAATCACCAAGAACTTCCTTTAATGGGTTAATAAGTAATTTAAGATCTTGTCTATCACTAAGAAATCCTAACTTTTGAAAATCTTTAGCTAAAAGTAAAAATTCGTTATTAATTAAATGAACTATAGCTTTGATAAGAGTCAACCTATCATTATCCGTTATAGAATCCATCATTCCAAAGTCAACATAAGCAATATTCCCATTTTTTTCATCACCACCTTTCAAGGCAAACATATTTCCAGGGTGAGGGTCTGCATGAAAGTACCCATGTTCGAATAGTTGTTGTAAACCACTAATCACACCTGTCCTAATAAAGGATGAAGGAATTAAATCATTCTCTTCCAACTCTTTTCTATCTTTTAACTTCACACCATCTATCCATGAAGTTGTAATGACTTTTTTGGAAGAATAAAGTTTCTCTACTTTTGGAATAAAAACCTGAGGATTTTTTTTGAATAAATATGCAAATTTTTCTGCATTAATTGCTTCTTTTACATAATTAATTTCTTCAAATAAAGCTTTACCAAATTCATCAATTATCTCTCCTATACCTACACCTATATTTAAGGGTAAAAGTGGAGAAAAAAAACTAGCTAAAATTTTTAATATCACAATATCTCTTCTGATGATGAATTCTAAATTTGGTCTCTGTACTTTGACAGCTACAAAATTATTATTTTTAAGCTTAGCTTTATATACTTGACCAAGACTTGCAGAAGCAATTGGAGTATTTGGGAAATCTTCGAATATATCTTGAGCTTCGGAGCCTAATTCTTTTTTAATAGTTTTTAAAGCTATTTTGTGATCAAAAGGGGGTAAATTATCCTGTAAATTTGTTAGTTCTGAAAGCCAATCTTGTCTAACCAAATCAGGCCTGGTAGATAGAGCTTGGCCAACTTTTATGAAGCAAGGTCCTAAATCAGTTATGACGTTAAATAAATATTTTGATAGATCCTCTTGAACCTTTTTATTTTTTGAAGAGCCTTGAAATATTAATCTAATTATAAAAAATAAAATTGTTAGTAAAATATAAATTATTCGGGGGATTAAAATCCAAGGCCTGATCAAAAGCCATATAAAATCCTTTTTTGGTGAATATTGCATTTCTGAATCATTCATTTGATTAAGAATAAGAAAAGGGTAAATTAGCTTATATAACGATTCTATAAGAGACAATATTAGTTTATGAGTATTTCAACTTTTCTAAAAAAAAAATTTGTAAAGTCACTTTTCTTCCCTTCCCATAATAGAGGGAAAGCTCTCCCCAAAAAACTAGTAGATCTATTATCTGAATTTCCAGGCTCTTGGGATTTGCCTGAACTTCCTGAATTAGGATCCCCTACCTCTGAGAAAGGATTAATTAAAGATAGTCAGGATTATTTTTCGGAAAAATTTAAGGTTCAAAGTTGCTGGTATGGAGTGAATGGTGCGTCTGGCTTAATTCAATCAGCTATATTAGCCATGGCAAATCCTGGAGATTATATTTTAGTCCCTAGAAATATTCATATTTGTGTTATCAAAATTTGTATAGTCTCAAATGTGATACCTGTTTTTTTTGATTTAGATTATTGCGAAGAAACTGGCCAATATAAACGATTATCAGAGGAATGGTTGATAAAAGTATTGAATGATAAATTTCTTGCAAATATTAAGGTCTCAGGTATTGTTTTAGTCAATCCTTCTTACAAGGGATATTCAACTGATATACAAACTTTAATTGATCTTTGTCATAAGAGAGAAATTCCTGTTTTAGTTGATGAAGCTCATGGATCTTATTTCCTGTTTTGTGAAAACTTTGGATTACCAAAATCAGCTGTTAGAGCAAAAGCCGATTTAGTCGTTCATTCTTTACATAAATCTCTTAACGGATTAACTCAGACGGCAATGTTATGGCATTCAGGAAATATTATAAAAAAACATAGGTTGGCCAATAGTGTAAGCTTCTTGCAGACAACAAGTCCTAATTCTCTTCTGCTAGCTTCTTGTGAAGAGGCTCTAAAAGATTGGCTTGATTATAGTAATCTTGAAATATTTAAGCAAAATATAAATGAAGCGCGCTTAATCACTAGAGAATTACTAAAAAGAGGTTTACCATTACTTAATAATGATGATCCTTTAAAAATAATTTTAAATACTAGTTCATATGGAATTGATGGATTTACTGCAGATAAGTTTTTTTGTGAAAAAGGAATTATCGCGGAACTGCCAGATATGATGACATTAACTTTTTGTTTGGGTTTTGCCAAACAAGAAGAATTTATTGATTTATTTATAAATATATGGGAAAAATTACTTAATAAATACAAAAATAGAAACTTCTTAAAATCATTAAAGCCCCCATTTCCTTTTTTACAATGCCCTCAAATCAATCCTTCATCGACTGTACAAATGAAGTCTCAAAAATTAGCATTAAAGGAATGTGTGGGCAAAATATCTGCAGAAATTGTTTGTCCCTATCCTCCAGGAATTCCATTAATAATACCTGGAGAAATTATTGATAAACAAAGAGTGGATTGGTTAATTAAACAAGGATTATTTGATGAAGATCTGTTAAATTTTTATATAAGAGTATTAAAACCTTAAATATATTTTATGAGATTTAAAAGTGGTTTAATTATTGGAATATTTGGACTTTTAGTTGTAATTTTAGGGGGCCCTTATTTTGCTATTGGTATTGCTATACTCACCTACCTGGCTTTATTAGAATTATTTCGTATGGCTGAATTTAAGGGAATAAAGCCTGCTACAAAAACGACTTTATTATCATGCTTTATAATAATTGTTTCTACTTATCTAGAGGTAATTGGCTTAATTGAGCATCAAATATATAGCTCAATACTGCCAATTACTTCAATTATTATTTGTACATGGTTGTTACTCCAACCGAAACCAGGCAAAATCTCTGATATCGCAACTTCCATATTTGGATTGTTTTATATGGGATTCCTGCCAAGTTACTGGATTAGATTAAGAGAAATAGATTCTATTTTTAACAGTTCATCTTATGGTGGTAATGGATTTTCTAACTTACAAAATTTTTCAGGTCTTAATATTACATTGGTTGCTTGCTTATTAATAGTTTCTAGTGATATTGGCTCCTACTTTATAGGAAGAAAATTTGGAAAAAAAAGTCTTTCTCCTATTTCTCCAAGTAAAACAATTGAAGGTTTAATTGGGGGTATAAGCTGTTCAATTTTTACTGGTACTTTATGTTCATATCTCTTAAGTTGGAGTAATTTTATTCTTATTGGAATTATTTCTGGAATAATTGTATCTTTAAGTGCATTAGTTGGAGATTTAATTGAGTCTATGATGAAAAGAGACGCTAAATTAAAAGATTCCGGTAATTTATTACCTGGTCATGGAGGGATGTTAGATAGAATAGATAGTTATATTTTTACACCTTCTTTAATCTATTTCATAATTCTAATTTTAGATTATTTCAGATTTCTTCAGTATTAAATAATATCTTGGATGAGAGTAAATTTATATAAATTAATTACCAAATAATATTTCTTGATTTTTTCTATATCAATGAACTTTTTTTCTGATTTTTAATTGAATTATTAAAATTAATTATTTTTAGAAATATAAATCTTTAAATTAATAATCATTAATAAAAACAATTAATTTACTCATTAACATATTAAATTAAATATTTATAGATCTAAATCTATAGTTTAATATCTGAGTATATTTTTATTAATTAGAGCCTTGTGAATTTTCTTTTACTATTGACATTTTTCTGTAGTATCTATTTTTAAAGAGATTTTATTTTTAATATAACTTTAATATTTAAAATAAGTTTTTAATTTATTATATTACTTTTAAGAATTTCTTAAAATAAATCTCTACTTGATGAAGATTGCCTTTAAATAAATTATTAAGAATAAAATAATAATTTTATAATGTTTAATCATTTAGAAATAAACTTTCAAAATTATTCAATTACTAAATATAAGAGATTAAAAAATTATTTTATTGAAAAAAGTCAATAATAATTTTTCCTGTTAGATGGGGAAGGTCTAAGTGTGGTAAATGTCCGCAATTTTTCAGTTTTATAAAGTTCAGATTCTTCTCTGTTTTTAATTTATTCAACTCCTTATTTCCGAGTATTCTATCATTTTCGCCACAAATCGTTTTAGTAGGGACGTTTTGTTCTTTTTCGTAAGTTCCTGCGAAACCACCACTTCTAGCAAAACTTGCCAAAGAGTTTCTCCAGCCTTTACAACCTAAATGTATAGATGCGATTTGTTCTTCTTCTGCGCCTACACTTTTTTCAGGGTAAGCAAATGCTTGTCGACAAAGATTTTTTCTAACTATAGGTAATCCAAGAAAAGCAGCTCCAATTTGATTCAGAGGAATTGGTATACTTTTTGGTTTACCAAACAAACCAGCTGGTGATAAAAGAATTATTTTATCGATATCATTAGGAATGATTTTTAGTAAAGATAAGGCTACTGAACCACCCATAGAAGCACCAATAATCTTAATCTTTTGATTTAGATTTAATTCACTTAATAGATTACAAATATTATCTACTATATTGTTTGGACAATATTTAATACCTGAAATTCTTGGAGAAAAACCGAATCCAAATAAATCAGGAATTATCAATTTAAAATTATTTTTTAAAAGGGGGTAGATTCTTCTAAATTCAAGAAAACTGCTATCAAATCCATGTAACAAGATTATAGGATCACCTTGACCACTCATTACTACAGGGAAATTCTCATTAGACCATTTAGATTCTAATGAAATCCATCTGATATCATTTGAAATATCTCTTCCCATTGGATCTAAGATAGAGCTTTTAATTTCATTTAAATAATTTAAATTTGAATATTTTATCTTGTTTTTATTTAGTTCAAACAAAGTATCTAAATTGCAATTTTTTTGCTTTCGAATTTTTTTATGACTTCTACTATGTCATAAGGAGTTACCTCGAAAGGCAGAAAATGGATTTCTGATTCTTTTCTACAAGTAAAGTTCGCAATTCTTTCTATATTATTATCTTCAAATACATCGATACCAAGATCTTTAATTGTTGTTGGTAAATTTAATTTCTTCATAAATTTCACTAACTGTTTAATGGATTGATCGGCTAGTTTATTATTATTTTTACTTTCTTCCAATCTTAACTGTAGTAATATTCCAACTCCTACTATTTCTCCATGTAATCGTTTCCTTTTTGATCTAATTTGTGTTATTGCATTATGTATTGCATGTGCAGCTGCAGTTCTGCATTTCTCTCCGCCAATTCCTCCAACTAATCCTGCGGTAAGAGTATTAGCCTCGATAACGTTAATCCAAGATAAGTTATTTTCTGTTTGATTGAGATAGGCCTTTTCTCCATTAATGAATAATTGGTCTCTTAGCACTCTTGATATTTGAATGGCTTGTTGAACTACTCCGTCCAAATTAGATGAACTTGTTATTGATGATTCATACCATTTCGCTAATGAATCTGCAATACCACTAGATAAGGTTTCCTTTGGCGCAGTTTTTATAAAAGAATGATCGCAAATCAATATATCAGGACAGGATTTAAGTTTTACATCTTTTATGAATTCCCCATTTTTTGAATATATATTTGCTAATGCAGTCCAACCAGCGCATGTAGCAGCACTTAGGGGAATAGTTATACATGGGATTGAAAGTTCTTCCGCTAAAAGCTTCCCTGAATCAAGTACTTTCCCTCCTCCTGCAGCTATTATTGAATCATTTTTACCTTTTATTGCTAAGTCGTAAAGTCTCTCAAGATCTTCTTCACAGCAATCAAAATCTAGTTCTTCAAAGGAAACATTTAAATTATGAGTTGTTAAAGATTTTAATATTTTAAATCTAAGTTCCTTTGTATTTAGGCTTCTTCCTATTAATAATGGCGATTTCGTTAATTTAATTATTTCAGGAATAGAATTAATCCAAGCATTTTCACCTCGTAGGATCTTAGATGGTGATATTAATTGCATTTAATTCTTTTAGATATTTGCTTCAGCTAATTCTTGAGGAGATTCTTCAGAAGAAATTTGTACTTTAACTTTTTTATTTTCATCAATGTCAACTAAGGCATTATCTCCATCTTTAATTCTTCCAGATAGAACCTCTTCAGCAAGGCTATCTTCTAAAAGTCTCATTACGGCTCTTCTTAAGGGTCTTGCACCATAAGAGGGATTATATCCCTCTTCAACTAATCTTTCTTTAAATGCATCTGTTACGCTTAATTTGATTCCTTTTTGACTGATTCTTGAAAAAACTTCTTTTAACATAATTTCTGCAATATCTTTAACTTCATTCTTCGTTAATTGTCTGAAGACAATAATTTCGTCTAATCTATTTAAAAATTCTGGTCTGAAATATTGTTTTAATTCTTCGTTTACCAGAGATTTAATTCTATTATATTGAGAATCTTCTATTGATTCGCCAGAGAATTCAAAACCAAGTCCTCCGCCACCTTTTTCAATAACTTTTGAGCCAATATTTGAAGTCATAATTAAAAGTGTATTTTTAAAATCAACAGTTCTTCCTTTTGAGTCAGTCAATCTTCCTTCTTCAAGTAATTGTAAAAGTAAATTAAAAACATCTGGATGAGCTTTTTCAACTTCATCAAAAAGTACAACAGTATAAGGTCTTCTTCTTACTGCTTCTGTTAGTTGTCCGCCCTCATTAAAACCTACATATCCTGGAGGTGAACCAATTAATTTACTGACAGTATGTCTCTCCATAAATTCTGACATATCTAATCTGATCATTGCTTCTTCACTACCGAAGAAATAAGAAGCTAATGATTTAGTCAATTCAGTTTTACCTACGCCAGTTGGACCAGAA
>MDTD01071192.1_pt1 | contig 13840 bp, 13 predicted proteins | sample 811221 | NCBI WGS metagenome assembly MDTD01 (sample SAMN05326646, study PRJNA326480) | marine metagenome | isolation source: seawater | place: Pacific Ocean: South West | collected 2011
AAACTTTGCCGGCAGCTCAGCGCGTAACTGCTCGAGCGTCTCTCCCGTTACCACGTGCACAAACCAGGGCTGGGTATTGCAGTTACTCGGGGCACGCTGTGCGCAGCCAAATACCGCTTCAATGATTTCCTGAGGCACGGGATCCGATTTAAAGTCCCGCATCGAGCGGCGCTGGCTCACGATGTCACCAAACACCTCACTCATTATCTCTGTTGTCATCTCTACACTCTCGATTTTAGATGATGGCGTGTCGGTCGCACGCTCGCACGCTTTGCGCGCTGTCGCCCGGCGACACTCGGACGATCTTTAGCCGGAGCCGGCGTGACTAGAGCGCAAGCAAAGAGTCGCTAGCGCACATTGCCATCGAAACGCTCCGGTATGTACTCAGCGGGCAACCAGGCGGGCTCATCGCGCCGCTGGGCCGCCATGGGCGTGAGTCGCGATGACGCAGCGGCCGCCGGGCAGGCGCCAGTCGCAAACCAATCGAGCGCCGTGGCGAGCGATGCCTCCGCCGGATCGCCGAATGCCGTGAAAATATCGTCGTCAGCCTCACACAGCGTGAAGCGCCCGGTACCGTCCAGACCAACCTGGTGATAACCACCCTGATTCTCACCGTTCACGATCTCGAAGGCGGTCAGCCGGAGGGCCACATCGCAGTCTTCACGCTCCAGGCCTTCTACAGAGGAATGCATATCCCAGCGTCCCTGACCCACCTGCTTACCGAAGGTGTCACTCCCTACCATGATGACCTCCAGGTGCGGATCAAGGCCGTTAATGATCAGCTCGCTCGCTGATGCCGTTGAGCCAGACGTAATAAACGCAATACGAATCGGTGAGAAGGTATCGGGCAATTCGTCGAACAGTCCCCAGTTATCGCGATCATCGTTGAACTCCGGGTGCTGGTTGTTGACCTGAATTTTGAAAGACGCCTGACCCCGCGCCGTGATACCTGCGAGCAGATCCATCATGGTGTCGGCAACACTTAACAATCCCCCACCGTTGTATCGAAGATCGATGACCAGGTCGGTCACGCCGTTTTCCGAGAACAGTTTGGCCAAATCCGTCAGCGAGGAGAAACCCCCAGCAGGTTCCAATGCCGCATCAATGAACTGGCGCATGTGCAGATATCCAACCGGAGTGAGTCCTTCGCGATCGATTAACGCCGGCGCCGTTGCGAGTGCCGGTGGCGCCAGCTCTTCCTTCGCAACCAAAATGTCTGCGTCCTCTCCGTTCTGGCGCACGCGGAACGTTCTTTCCACACCCACGTTGCCCGGGCCGAAGATGTCCTCGCTCGTAGCGCCTCTGGCGCTCAACTCGTCCAGCGTTTCGAACCCGGAACCGGCATCGACAGCGATGAGCTCCATCCCGCGCCGCATACCCGCCGCATAGGCAGGGCCACTCTCAAAGACATCAATGATGAAGAGCTGATCGGCGGTGCTGGTCGACCGAAAACCGAAGCCAACATAGGCGCCAGAACTGATGCTGGTCTCGTCCTCGGTGATGGTGGTCATATAGGAAAACCCCCGGTCCCGACCATCGTCGATCAAGGGCTGCAGACGTGCTTCAAGGTAGGCCTGCGCGCTGTCGTATTCCGCTTTGGTAACACTCGCCATCTCGTCGTACCAGAGATACCACGAGTCAGTCACCCCCTCTACGAAATCGATTTGCGCCGACACGCCGCAGGCACCGTCGTCTCCCGAATCATCTGAGGAGTCGCCGCCAGCGCCGCCAACGCCAGCGACGGGTGGTGGGGGCGAAGTGTCACCGCCACCACCGCCGCTACAAGCCGCTAGCGCGCTCAGAATGGCAATCACGAGAGTCCAGTTTTTGATACGCATCCTTTTGCCTCAAATAATCGCTTAATCTCAAATGTAACACCTTGGTGCGGCGAGGCCGTCAACACATAAGTCGGATTGTGCCCCGTTGGCGAATGTGGCACCTTCGCCGCCATCAACAACATGGGAATCTCATCATGCAAAGCAACTATGGCCCAGCCCTGCTACTTGGCGCACTAATTGGCGGCGCTATCTTGTTGGACGACGTCATCACGCCAGAGCCAAAAAGCCACCCCCCTCGCGTGGCTATGTTCCACCACGGTGAAAACCTCGGTGATATCGAAGCCCTCGCCCCCGAAGGCGACCACAACGTGTGGATTGTCAAAGGGGAGGACGATGTCGAAACAGAGACTCATAAAGAAGTCCGCATAGAACTGTCCACTGATGACGCTCAAAGCATGGATGATGCGCAGCAACTAATGATCTCAGTGAGCGTCGATGCTGATGATGAACCGGCCGGGGACCTTGCAGCCGCCATCGGCGCCGTCATCGATGCCGCCCGAGCCGAGGGCAGAGAGCCGACAAAAGAAGAGATCGAGGCAGCAGTCTCCGCGATAGCAGGAGACGCCAAATCGATCGATGTTGAGGTGCTGTCTACCAAGGACTGAGCCGCGACAGAGCGGCACGAGGCGCTTCTCTGCAAGCGCCCCCTGTCCCCAAGATTGGGGACGCTCCTTAGCCTGGGTCTTAAAAACCCCGCCACATGCTTCCCACGCCTCGAACTAGCCTCGAATCCAACCGAGGCTCAAAACATGCTCCGAACACGCTACAAACGAACTTAAGATTCAAACTCACATCAGACGAACCGGGAACGAGCTGAGAAGCCGTGTGAGTTGATCCCTCCCGCCCTGATGGCCTAAAGTGCGGTGACTTGTTCGGAACAAGTCACCGCGTCGCACCGCGAGAATAAACAGAAAAATCTGTCAGCAGAGGACCTACGCCATGCCATCAGCAGAAGACCGCCTTGCTATCTCGGAAGTATTGAACCGAATGGCCTATTACTACGATGAGGGACACCTTGATGAGCTCGGCGCCTGCTTCGCTGACGATGCCATCATGAGCATGCAAATCGCAGGCGGCGACATGGTGGGACCCTTCGAGGGGCGCGATAACATTATGGAGCTCTATCGCGGCGCCAAATCGAGCCAGACGGACGTCCGCCGCCATGACATTACCAATGTGATGTTCGACGCATCCGGCGATGCTCTTGCAGTCACCTCATACCTAACCTTGTTTGCGACAGAGCAGGGCGAGACCAAACTGCTCACGACAGGTGTCTACCGCGACCAGGTCGCGCAAATCGGCAGCGAATGGAAAATCATCCGCCGCCATATCGACCTCGACAGCGCCTACTAGGGCATCGCCATGAATCTCGGCCGCATCCCCGCCAAAACCGCGTTACTCGACCCCGAGCGCGAGGCGCTGATTGACATCCCCAACGACAGGAGGATGACCTTCGGCACCCTCGATGAGCGGATCAAACGGCTGGCGAACGGCTTCTGCGATGAGTTGAACCTCAGCAAGGGTGATCGGGTCGCCATTCTCTCGAAGAACTGCATTCAGTATATGGAGGTGTTCTACGCCTGCGCCCGTTGTGGGCTGATTGCGCAGCCGCTGAACTGGCGTCTGAGTGAGCCCGAGATGGCGCGGATCCTGGAAGATGGCGAACCGAGCGTGCTCATTGGGTCCGAGGAGTACGCCGAGCTGACCCAATCCCTGGCGAGCGCAACGAGTATCCCCACAACACTGGTGTTTACCGCCGCGCACGATTGCGATTATGAGCAGTTGATCGCCTCGGCGAGCGACGCGGAACCGGCCTCATCGGCAGATGTCACAGGCGATGATCCCGTTTTGATTCTCTACACCGGCGGCACCACCGGCGAATCGAAGGGCGCCCTGCACTCTCACCACTCGCTGTATATGGGCATGCTGAATCAGTCCATCGCCGAACGCATCGTGCCCACCGACGTTTACATGCTGACGGGGCAGATGTTCCATATTCCGGTCGCACTTGCCATGAACTACATGGCTCACGGCTGTCCTGCTGTGCTCATTAACTTTGATGCCAAGCTGGCGCTGGAAGTCATCCAACAGGAACGCGTCTCGGCATTCCTCGGCATCACAACAATGATCAACTGGATGATGGCGGTCGAGGGCTTTGAGCAATACGACCTCAGCAGCCTGCGCAACTTCCAATACGGTGGTGGACCTATGCCACGCTCTGTGGTGGAAGCCGCACTCAATGCCTTCCCCTGCACCATGATTCAGGGCTACGGCCAGACCGAAGGCATGACGATGACGTTTCTGTCGCAAGAGGATCACCAACGCGCGATCACCGGTGATCATCCGGAGCGACTCGGCTCCTGCGGCCGGGAGGGATTCGTGTCTGAAATCTTGGTGGTCGACCCGGAGGGAAACCCGGTACCCCGAGACGGCAGCGCGGCGGGCGAGATTATTGTGCGCTCGGAGGCCAACATGCTGGGTTACTGGCGTCGCCCCGATCTCACTGACAAAACGCTGCGCGATGGCTGGATGTGGACCGGCGACATCGCCACCTGGGATGCCGAGGGTTACGTCTTTATCGTAGATCGCGCCAAAGACATGATCATCTCAGGCGGCGAGAACATCTACAGTACACAGGTCGAAGCGGCCATCCACCAACATCCTGCAGTGCTGGAGTCCGCCGTATTCGGCATTCCCGACGACAGCTGGGGCGAGGCAGTGAAGGCGGTGGTGGTATTGAAGCCGGGACAGACTGCAACCGAAGCCGAGATTATTGCCGAGGCCAGCAAACATCTCGCTTCCTACCAAAAACCCAAATCGGTCGACTTTGTCGAAGCACTACCGAAGGCACCCACCGGCAAAATCCTCAAGCGGGATTTGCGCGACCCCTACTGGCAGGATGAGACACGTCAGGTATGAGCGGTTTACTGTCCGAAGAAGTCCTGTCACACATCGGCAGGCAAAGCGCACCGCGGCGTGAAATCGTCACACGACGCGATATCCGCAAGTACGCGATTGCCACCGACAACCGGCAAGCCAAGTATCTCGATGGCGATATGGCGCCGCCACTTTTCCATCTGCATTTGTTCTGGGATGTCGTACCCCTGAACGAGCTCTCTCCCGATGGCGTATCCATCGACTCGTTGCTGCCGAAGTTCCCGCTGGAAAAGGCGATGGCCGGGGGGCTGGATATCCGTTACCACAAGCCGATTCGGCCGGGGGATTGGTTAACCGCCACGCGAACGCTGACCGACATCTATGAAAAAGCCGGGCGCAGCGGCCCGCTTATTTTTTATGAGGTGCTGATGGAAGTACGCGACGACGACGGGGAATTGGTCGTCAGCGAGAAAACCACGAGGATTCTGCGATGACTCTGGCACCGACTGTCGGCATGACAATCCCCCAGCGCGAGCACTACTGCGATGCAGTACAGCAGATGCTCTATAACGCGTCGCTCTGGAACGGGCACCGCATCCACTTCGATATGCCCTACGCGACCGAGGTCGAAGGCTACCCCGGTTTGGTTGTGGCGGGCCCGTTGATGGGCGACTGGCTGCATCAGGTCGTTGATGAGTGGTTGGGTGAGTCAGGCATGATCACCGGTATTGAATATTCCAATCGCGTTGCGGCCTTTGTGGGTGAGACCGTCACCGCTGGGGGTACCGTCACAGCTTATGACGAGGCCACAGGCGAGGTGACGCTGGAGGTCTTCGTGAAGAATGACCGTGACGAGGTGCTGACCCCCGGCGTCATCACTGCACAGCTCGAGCAGGAGCGCTAGAACCGATGGCAGGCTCCGGGCTGGGAGGCAAGTACGCGCTAATCGGCATGGCCGAGAGTGACGTTGGCATTGTCCCTGATAAAAGTCCCCGCGAACTTTGCGTTCAGGTCACGCTGGATGCCGTCCGCGACGCGGGTCTCAAGTTGAGTGATGTGGACGGACTCATCACCTGCAACGCCTTCGCCGAGCCCATCATGTACCACGCCGAGGCGGTTGCCGAATATCTCGGCTGGGAACCTCGGCACTGCGTGACGGTCAACACCGGTGGCGGCACAACATTTATGGCGCTCAACATGGCGGCGGCTGCGATTGAGGCCGGCATGGCCGACACCATCGTTGTCGCGATGGCTGACAGCCTGCGAAGTTTTATGACACGTGAGCAAGCCATGGTGGTGCAATCGAGCTCCGGGCATCCGCATTACGAGCAACCCTACGGGCCTACCGTGCCCGCCTACTACGGCCTGATTGCTCGAGCGCATATGGATCAGTACGGCACCACCGAGGCGCAGTTCGCCGAAGCGGCCGTGTCCTGTCGCGCTTGGGCCAGTCAGCATCCGAAGGCGCAGATGCGCGATGTGATCAGCGTCGAAGATGTTTTGAACTCGCGAGCCATTGCTGATCCGCTCAAGGTTTTGGACTGCTCACTCGTCTCGGACGGTGGCGCAGCGGTCGTCATCACCCGCAAAGACAGAACTAAAGATGGCCCAAACAAACCCATCACTTTGCTGGGCTACGGTGAAGGCCACGCCTATGAGCACATCAGCCAAGCCAAAAACCTCACGACCTCTGCGGCCGTGCAATCAGGCCAGAGCGCTTACGCCGAGGCAGGGCTCAGCCCGGACGATATCAGCCTGCTGCAGCTTTACGACTGCTTCACCCCTGCCCTGCTGATTCAAATTGAAGATCTCGGCTTCTGTGCCAAGGGTGAAGGTGGCGACTGGCTGGCCAGCGGCATCAGCAGGCCCGGTGGCGCCAAACCACTGAACACCCATGGCGGCATGCTGTCCTACTGCCACCCCGGTAACCCGGGGGCCATGTTTGGTTTGACCGAGGCCATATCGCAATTGCGTGGCGATGCGGGGCCTCGCCAACTGCCGGGGATGAGCACAGCGCTGTGCCATGCCCAAGGGGGCATTATGTCGAGCCACGCGACTGTCATCCTCGGTGCGGAGGATTAAGCATGGCGAAACCCACTCCACGCCCGACCCCAACTGAACAGCCGTTCTATGACGCCTGCGCGCAGCATCAGCTAATCCTGCAACACTGTCAGGGCTGTGGGCATGTGCTTTTCTATCCGCGCACCCACTGCGACCAATGCCAGAGTGAGCAGTTGGTATGGAAGGAGGCCAGCGGTCAGGGCAGCATCGCCAGCTATACCGTCGTGCGTCGCGGGGTGTCTGCGGACTTCGAGGCACCCTACGTGATTGCGCTCATTGATCTGGCAGAGGGTCCGCGGATGATGAGTCAAATCATTGAGACGGAGCCGGAAGCCTTGGCGGTAGGTTTACAAGTGAGCGTTGACTTTGCTGCCTGGTCAGAAGACATCACACTACCCGTATTTCGGTTACACCCTGCCCTGGATGCTAACGCCTAAGCGTGGCAATCTATTGGAGACACCATCAATGAACAGCACGATGATCCCGGTTGCCGTAATTAACCCTGACGCCCCGCCCGAGAGTCTCGAGGCAAAGCAACCGGACGTCGACAATGGCGCCGAGATCTACGGTAAAGACGGCTACTTCAGCGCCGAGCAAATGGCGCAGGAATGGGACAAGGTTTGGACGCAGAGCTGGCTGATCGCGGGCGTTAGCGCTGACCTACAGGAGCTGGGCGACTATTTTTTGTTCCGACTGCGGAGCGAATCCATCATCGTTACCAAGACAGAAGACGGCGTTAAAGCCTTCTACAACGTCTGCCCCCATCGCGGCGCGCGACTCCTCACCGAGGAACGCGGCAACAAAAAAGTATTCGTGTGCCCCTTTCACAGCTGGAGCTTCCGCAATAACGGTGAGCTGCGCACCATCACCGACGAAGAAACTTTTCAGGATGCCGTCATTTGTCATCGACCGGGCCTGACACCCGTTGCTTGCGAAGAGCACGCGGGCATCATTTTTATCAGCATGGCCGACAATCCACGCGCGCTCAAAGACGCGATCGGCTTGCCCGAGGGTTACCTTGAGAATTATCAGATCGATCAGATGCGTGTGGTACGACACGTGCGCAGCGAGTGGGGCTCAAACTGGAAAGTGGGCGTCGAGGCCTTTTACGAGAGCTACCATCTGCACGCAGTGCACCCTGAGACCCGCGGCGTGATGGGCGATCTCAATGTGCAGTACGACTGCTATCCCAACGGCGCCAGCCGCATGATCGTCCCACTGGGACAACCCAGCCCCCGTCAGGCCGACCAGACCACGGTAAACGAGGGTCTGCAGTACATGCTGCAAGAGGCAGGCGTTGACCCCGCAGGTTTCGAGGGCACCGCCGCTAATGTGCGCGCGGCCATCCAGCAGGCCAAGCGTGCCCGCTCTGACCGGCTGGGCCTGGGTTACGAGCGCTTCACCGACGGCCAGCTTTCTGATAGCTGGGCAACCGGAATCTTTCCCAACGTGCAGATTGGCTGCCACCCTGAAGCCATATTTCTAATGCGCTTTATTCCCCACGACACCGACCCCGAACGGTTCTGGTACGACACCATGACGCTGATGTTCCCGGTCGACGACCCCAACTACTGCCCTCCTGCCTGGATGGGCTTACCAGAGGGCACAGACGTGACGGGCAGCGTGCGGCCCGATACTGAAAACTTCCTGATCGACGAGGACCCAGGCCTGGGATTAGTGCTTAGCCAGGACGCCGCGTTTCTACCATCAGTACAGGAAGGCATGCGCAGCAAGGCCTTCAAAGGGCAAATCTGGGGCGAGCAAGAGCAACGGCTGCGCCATTTTCATGTGGAGCTAGAGCGGCGACTCAATGATTGAGCGCGACCCTCTGTTTGACTCGGCTGCCGACTGCCGGGCCTGGACACATCAATCGACATACTGACTGAAACGGATCGACCTACCAGCCCGTCGCTGTGGTGGGACGGGCTCTCTCGACCTGACCCAGAGCCACCGCTCGAGACGACTGTCACCGCGGATTACGCCATTGTCGGTGGCGGCTATACCGGCTTATGGACCGCCTACTTTTTGAAACAAAAACAGCCTAGTGCCGACGTCGTGCTGATCGAGGCGCAACAGTGCGGCCACGGCGCATCGGGGCGGAACGGCGGCTGGTTCATGGGGACTTTAGAGGGCCTCTCCGCCTTTACTGACAGCAAGGGAGAGCTCCACCCTGCCGCCCGCGCTCAGCTCAACACCCTTGTGAGTAGAGCCGGCCAAGTGCTGACTAAAGAAGGTATTGAGTGCGACTTTCACCACGGTGGCTGCGTGATGGCAGCGGCGCGACATACATCGCAGATCGCTCGCGCGCGCGAGACGCTCGCACACTTTCAAGGCCTGGGGTTCAGCGAGGACGATTATCGCTGGCTTACACCAGAGGCTTTAACTGCTCGTATGCAGGTGGCAAATCCTGGCGGCGCGGTATTCACGCCCCACGTCGCCCGAGTCCAGCCTGCCAAGCTCGTGATGGGGCTCGCGCGCGTGGTGAAGGCTCTGGGTGTCCGGGTTTTTGAGCACACTCGGGCGACCAGTATTGGTCCGGAGCGCATCGACTGCGATCGCGGCAGTGTCGGCGCTAACCAGATTGTTGTTGCGACGGAGGGCTACTCCGAGGTGGGCAACCCACTGCATCGTCGAATCATTCCCGTTCAGACTGGCATGGTCGTGACGGAACCACTGACCGATAAGCAGTGGTCGGATATCGGCTTCCATGACAATGAGACCTTCGCCGATTTCACGCGCGCCGCGACCTATTTACAACGGACGGCAGATCAACGCCTCGTCATCGGCGCACGTGGCAACTATCTCCCCGGCGGACGCCCTCAACACGCGCTGGCTGACACGGCATCCATTGCCCAACACCGCCAGCGGATCGCGCTGGATCTCTTTCCACAGCTCCGAGGGGTGCGCTTCACCCACAACTGGGGTGGTAGTGTCGGTGTTCCCAGGAGCTGGCATCCCCATGTCATTTACGATCCTTTTTCCAAAATGGGGACAGCAGGGGGATATATCGGTGAGGGTGTCGGCGCGAGTTTTCTTTTCGGTGAAACGCTGGCGACTTTACTGATCGGGGAGTCATCTGAACTCAGCGAGATGCCCTGGGTACAGCAGCGGCCCCTGGCGGAATTGCACCGCTGGGAACCCGAACCGGTTCCACAACTGGGCCTCAAGGCCACCATGCTGGCGTTTGGCGCTGAAGAATGGCTGTTGAATCGGTACGGCGAATCGCTACCCGCCCGTGCAATGGGATGGCTGTGTGATCAACTGGGACCGCATTAGCGGATCAGGGTAGCGCTAGTGCGCAGCGCCTCGACGCGTTAGCCGACGCGCTAGAGCGCCTCCCAGCGGCATCATAATCACGATCAGTGAAAAGAAAACCCAATGGTGCCAGGCAGGCAAGGCCTCCCAGAATTGCTTCTGTACCATGACGCCAATGATCAACATATCCAGCGTTGCCAGCGTCAAACAGAGTTTTTGCCAACTCCCGGACCCACCAATAAACGACACAGCCAGCCCGCATAGCAACAACACGGCCGCCTGCACTACCTCAATAGACATCACCAAAGGGGCGTAAAACGAGCCTCCTAAATCGTTGATGTGTTGGGGAAACAGGCTCATCCACCCGCTCAGAAGCGGCAGGCACAGCGCGCCGTACAGTAATGGCGCAGCTACGAGTGCCCCCAGCAACCGCAACCCTTTCATAGCGTTCTTTCCGTTGTGCTGTCCGTTGCTAGCATAGCAGTGTGCGCGAGCGTAATGGCCGGCAGCTGCGCTGTATTCGTTAGCGGTTGATTAGGTGCTCACGGGAACCTGCAACACCCGCTGAAATCGGATTCCTGCGGGCAAATGTGTATACTCCGCGGCTCAACCCCTTAGCGTGGAGAAGAGCAATGAATGCCCCGCAACAAGTTGTAGTCAGCCCCGACATCGAAATTAAAATGCAGGACGCGTTGAAAGCGCAGCGAGAGAGCTACCTGCAGGAAGGTTACGTGTCGGCGGAAACTCGTATCGATCGACTGAATCGCGCAATCGACGTACTGGTGCGTCACGCGGATCGCATCAGCGAAGCCATCAACAAAGACTTCGTATGCCGTCCCGATCAGATCAATCTCATGACTGACGTAGCGGCTTCAATTAGCTCGATGAAGCATTGCCGCAAGCACCTCAAGAAGTGGATGAAGGACGAGAAACGGCCTTCAACCTTCCCACTGGGCCTGCTGGGTGGACGCTCACATATCCAATACCAGCCCAAAGGCGTCGTCGGCATCGTCGCGCCCTGGAACTTCCCGGTCGCAATGGTGTTCCAGCCGCTAGCGGGAATTCTGGCTGCGGGTAACCGGGCTATGATCAAGCCCTCTGAATTTACTCCGGAGACATCGAAAGTCATCGAGGAAATCGTCGCCGAGGCGTTTGATCCGACGGAGGTCACCACCTTCTCTGGCGGTCCGGAAGTGGGTCAGGCCTTCTCTGCCCTGCCCTTTGATCACATGATCTTCACCGGCGCCACTAACATCGCGCGGCATATTCTGACTGCAGCGGCACGGAACCTGGTGCCCGTTACGTTGGAGCTGGGTGGCAAATCGCCGGTCGTCATCTCCCGGTCAGCCGATATCGAGCAGGCCATTCAGCGCGTCATGGTTGGCAAAACGCTGAATGCCGGGCAAATCTGTCTCGCACCGGACTACCTGCTGGTACCCGAGGAGCAACTCGAGGAAGTCATCTCTCTGGCCACCAAAACGGTCAGCGACATGTACTCCAGTCTGCGCGACAACGATCAGTACACCGCTGTCATCAACGAGCGTCATCACAAGCGCTTGAGCAGCTACCTTGAAGACGCCGAGCAACGCGGCTGCCGCATCATTCCGCTCAACCCGGCCAATGAGGACTTTAGTGAAGGCACGGGCAAAATTCCGCCGACGCTGATCGTCTCACCCGACACCGATGCCCTGTGCATGGAAGAAGAAATCTTTGGTCCTTTGCTGCCTATCCGCACCTACAAAGATTTCGATGAAACCATCGACTACATCAATGCCAATCCGCGACCACTCGCCGCCTACTACTTCGGCACCAACAAGAGTGAAGAGGAAGCCTTCTTGCATCGCACTACATCTGGCGGTGTTTGCATCAACGATGTGATTTTCCACATCATGCAGGAAGACATGCCGTTCGGTGGTGTAGGCCCGTCCGGGATGGGTTCCTATCATGGCATCGAAGGCTTCAAGACCTTCAGTCATGCCAAGTCGGTCTACAGCCAAACGCTCAAATTCAACGTGGCCAAGCTAGGCGGCATTCTGCCTCCTTATGGCAAAACCACCGAGAAGAACATCAAGGCTCAAATTAAGAGCTGATTGCTCGGACGACGCGGTCTTACGTGCACAAAAAACCCCGCCTCGGCGGGGTTTTTCTATGGTGGGGTCTGGGTTTACTTCAGGATGTAAGCCTGCACCACCAGCTCTCTCGTCAGCGGATTGAACTTGATGACGTCGAGGTTCATTTGGCCGTTGCTGATATTGACTACGTTGCGCATTACCACCACGCCATCAACCAGCTCCCAAAACCCCTGAAACCGTCCAGATGCGTACCCCTCTGAGGTAAATCCGCGACCCTGCCCATCAACAGTCCCGCCGTTTCGGGCAGCGTTATAGCTGAGGTCATAGGTCACATAGACTTTGCCATAACCGTCCATGTCACCCTCGGCACTCACAGAAGTCACATCCTGGCCTAACTTGACCGATGTCACGTTCATTGCCGTATCGGGCTGTCGCTTCTCCAATCCGAGATCGCCATGGCCGTCTGCCAGCGCAAATGGTGCGAGCAGCATCAAACCCACTAAAAGCAATTTCTTCATCATCTTCCCCTTGTTAATTTGTTGTTGTTAGGACACTTGATGTGCGGCACTCCCTGCCCCATGCCCTGCGTCCTTCACCCCACCATACCGCAGTCACAGGTAAATACGACTGTTATGCGGGAGGCAATCCTGCGATTTATCGAGGAAGATCTAGAATCAGGGGCCGCCAAACAGCCCGGCCCCTGAGGCATTCAAGCAATGGTCGGCGATTTAGTTACCCGCCAGCGCCGCCACGATCTTGGGTGGATTCAGTGGAAGATCCCTAAAGCGCACGCCAGTAGACTGATAAACAGCCTCAGCAATAGCCGGCATCGGCGGCACAATTGGCACCTCTCCGACTCCCTTCACGCCGAAGGGATGCAGCGGATTCGGTACCTCCACAATCACGGCATCAATAAAGGGCAAGTCTGAAGCCACCGGAATGCGGTAATCGAGGAAACCCGGGTTTTCCAGAACGCCGTCGGCGTTGTAAAGGTATTCCTCATTCAACGCCCAGCCGATGCCCTGCACCGCACCGCCCTGCATCTGGCCCTCGACATAGTCGGGGTGAATGGCCTTACCCGCATCCTGAATCGCGGTGTAACGGGTGATGGTGGTCCGCCCCGTTTCTTTATCAACCTCGGCGTCACAAATATGCACACCGAAGCCAGGCGCGGTACTGGTCGAGGTGAGCGAACTAGAGAATGTGAGCGGCCCGCCCATGGCCCCTGCGCGGCTGGCCAACTCCTCGAAGGTCAGACTCTGATCGCCATAATGCGCGGCACCCTGAGACCACGTCACGACGCCCGCTTCAACGTCCCATTCTGCAGCCGCGCGTCGGCACATTTCTGCCACGCACTGCTCCGCGGCCTGAATGACCGCCTGTCCAGTAGCCAGCGTCGTCCGGCTACCACCGGTTAAATCCGTGTGGCCCACCGCGTCGGTGGCCGCCACCTGGGGATGAATATGCTCAAAGGGAATGCCCAAGACTTCTGATGCCATCAGCGCCATGGAGGCGCGGGAGCCGCCAATATCCGGGCTGCCCGTCAGGATCGCAACGTGACCATCGGCAATCACATTGAGTGTGGCACTCGATTGCATACCGGCATTGATCCAGTAGCCCATGGCGACACCACGCCCGGCACCCTCGGCAACCGCCGATTTGTAGTGGGCGTGGTTACGCGCCACCTCAAGGCACTCGCGCAAACCGATGCGGTTATAGGGCGCACCCATCATGTTG
>MDTD01167825.1_pt1 | contig 13839 bp, 12 predicted proteins | sample 811221 | NCBI WGS metagenome assembly MDTD01 (sample SAMN05326646, study PRJNA326480) | marine metagenome | isolation source: seawater | place: Pacific Ocean: South West | collected 2011
CCGCCCAATACCATGCCCAATAGTCATTATCAAAATAATAAAATTGAACCATTACAGAATCTCTGTCTCCAGCAATTGAAGAAATGTTAATTACCTCATCCTGAGGATTATTAGTATTTTGATTATTTGGGTAACCATTAGCATCAGTCATATCAAACTGAGTCCATGTATTCCCTCCATCTCCTGAGACTCTTACCGCCCTTGTATCTTGCCACCATCTGTAATTGTGAGAGAATGTAAGTTGTACATATGGCCATCCCGTTAAATCAATCATTGGAGTTGTAGCTGTACATTCCACTGGTGTACCATCTCCATCACCTCCTCCTGTAGCATCTGAATTTATAAATAAATATCCATTAGATGCGGTTGTTGAGGCAAAGGGAGAAAGAACCGATACAGGAATTGAAGCAGGATCCATTTCTATACTCCAATCAAGAGGAGGAATAGACGTGTTTGATAAACTCCAGTTATTGATGTCAGAACAGTCATCTGACCATATAACTGTTGCTGGGGTACTAGCAATTGAACTTGAAGCAACAGAATTTATCGATTTGGATATTGTGCTGTAATCTTTCTTTGTGATTTGAGGATTGGCTGATTGTGCTAAAATCGAACCACAAAAGAAAATCGCACAAATAGTTGAGTAAATTTTTTTCATATCTATTTTTTTAATTTTTAATAGAGCTAATTTACAAAAAAAAATACACTTAATTAGTGTTGTATAGAAAGAAATATTATCTATTCTATGTAGTCTGAAATTGGAGCACAAGTGCAATGTAAATTTCTGTCACCATAAGCATCATCTACCCTTCTAACTGTTGGCCAAAATTTATTTTTTCTGACAAACTCCATAGGAAAAACAGCCTTTTCAACACTATATGATCTTTGCCAATCTGAATTAATCACCATAGACATTGTATGGGGTGAATTTTTTAATACATTGTCCTCTAAATCTGATTTTTTATCTATGATTTCGTTTATTTCGTTTTTAATTGATTTCATAGCATCGATAAATCTATCAAGCTCAGAAAGCGATTCACTTTCCGTAGGTTCTATCATCATTGTGCCAGCAACTGGAAAAGAAACAGTAGGAGCATGAAAACCATAATCCATTAATCTTTTCGCTATATCTGTAACTTCAATTCCTATTTCTTTGTATTTTCTAAAATCAACTATCATCTCATGCGCGACTCTTCCTGTATCTGAAGTATATAATATATCATAATCCTTTTCTAATTTATTTTTTAGATAATTAGCATTTACAATAGCTATTTCTGTAGATTGTTTCAACCCAACAGGTCCAAGCATTTTAATATATGCATACGAGATAGTAAGAACCAAAGAAGAACCCCAAGGTGCGGAAGAAATTGCAGGAATCGCGTGCTCTCCTCCAGTACTAATAATTGGGTTTGATGGCAAAAATTCTTTTAAGTGTTTAACCACACCAATTGGTCCCATTCCTGGACCTCCCCCTCCATGAGGAATCGCAAATGTTTTATGTAAATTTAAATGACATACGTCAGCTCCAATTGTTGCGGGATTCGTTAATCCTACTTGAGCGTTCATATTAGCTCCGTCCATGTAAACCTGACCTCCATTTTCATGAATAATATTCGTAATTTCAATAATATGTTCTTCAAATACCCCATGCGTAGATGGATAAGTTATCATCAAACAAGATAAATTCTCAGAATGTTCTTTTGCTTTTTCTTCTAAAGCCTTAACATCAATATTACCATTGACATCGCAAGGAGTAACAACAACTTTCATACCTGCCATTTTTGCAGATGCAGGATTTGTTCCATGTGCAGAAGATGGAATTAAACATACATTTCTATGAGCGTCTCCTCTACTTTTATGATATTCTCTTATCACCATTAATCCAGCATATTCTCCTTGTGCTCCAGAGTTTGGCTGAAGACTCATTGCGTCAAAACCTGTAATTTCACACAACATTTCCTCTAACTCATGAAACATAATATGATAACCTCGAGCCTGGTGAGATGGAACAAAGGGATGAATATTACCTAACTCAGTCCAACTTAGAGGTAATAACTCGGAAGCTGCATTTAACTTCATAGTACAACTTCCTAAAGAAATCATAGAGTGAGTTAAGGACAAATCTTTGTTTTCAAGTCTTTTGATATATCTCATCATTTCTGTTTCAGAATGATATAAATTAAAAACTTCATTCTGCATATATTCTGAGGTTCTGTATAGATTCTCAGGTATTCTATTGTATGCCTCATCATAATTCCCTTTTAAAACTTCTTCAATTAAATTTTTAGAGTCCGAGTGATTACAACTTTTCGCAAAAACTTCTAAGATGTCATTTACATTATCTAAATCATCTTTTTCATCTAAACTAATAGATAGAGTTTTCTCGTCAATATAGTTAAAATTCATTTTAGCGTCTTCTGCATATGTATTTATATTTTCCATAGAAACATTTCCTACATTGATAAGAATAGTATCAAAATATGTTTTGTTGACTTGACGATATCCTAACTGTGTAAGACCTTCAGAAAGTTTAGATGTTAAGGAATGAATTTTTTTACCTATTTTTCGTATTCCATTTGGACCATGATACACCCCATACATAGAAGCCATAACCGCTAACAAAACCTGTGCCGTACAAATATTTGACGTTGCTTTTTCTCTTTTTATATGTTGTTCTCTTGTTTGTAAAGCCATTCTCAAAGCTCTATTACCATCTGCGTCTTTTGTAACACCAATAATTCTTCCTGGAATATTTCTTTTATATTTTTCATGAGTCGCGAAATAAGCAGCATGGGGGCCACCATATCCCATTGGTATACCAAATCGTTGTGAAGTTCCTATAACAACATCTGCTCCCCACTCCCCAGGGGGAGTTAAAATTGATAAACTTAACAAATCAGCAGCAACAGAAACTCCAATCTCTAAATCTTTTGACTTCTTTACTATTTCAGAATAATCTAAAACCTCTCCGTATTTTGCTGGATATTGTAAAATTATTCCAAAAAATTCATCTGTAAGTTCAATTGTGTTATAATCTCCGATGACTAACTCAATTCCTAATGGTTCTGATCTAGTTTTTAAAATATCAATAGTTTGAGGGTAACACAATTCTGAAACAAAAAATTTATTAGCTCCCGATTTTTTCTTTGGTCTACTCATGGTGTTATATAACATACACATAGACTCCGCTGCAGCCGTACCCTCATCTAACAAAGATGAATTTGCAATTTGCATTCCTGTCAAGTCACAAATCATTGTTTGAAAATTTAATAAAGCTTCTAATCTTCCCTGAGCGATCTCCGCCTGATATGGAGTATAAGCGGTATACCATCCAGGATTTTCTAAAATATTTCTTTGTATCACAGCAGGAAGAATAGTATTAAAATATCCCATTCCAATATAAGATCTGTAATTTTTATTCTTTTTAGCTAAAGCATACATATGATCCAAAAACCTGCTTTCACTTAAAGCTTCTGGTAAATCTAAACTCTTATTTAACCTTATATTAGAAGGAATAGTCTGATCTATTAACTGATCTATAGAATCAACTCCTATTTTTACAAGCATCTTATTTATATCAGATTGTTTTAATCCGTTGTGTCTATCCGTAAAATTACTCATGATATCTTTATTAATTTGGAATGCAAAATTAAGCATTGAAATCCTAATAAATTACATTGTTAATAAAAAATCATACTTTTGAAAAATGATTGGAATAACATCCTTTTTTAGAGTTTTAATTAATACAAATATTTTTGTTTCAATTTGTGTTTATTATCTAGCTCTTAGCTCTGAAATATTATTAAAATCTACAAATAATAATATAAGCTTCTTTATTTTTTTCGCAAGCTTATTTACGTATAATATTCAGAGAATTATTAGAATTAAAAAAGGAACAAATCACAAAAGAAAAGAATGGACACTAAAACATCTTAAATTAATTTATATACTAACAATAATCGGAGCTAGTTTTAGTATGTATTATTTCCTAAAATTTAACACACAAACACAAAATGTAATATTTCTTACAGGAATTGTGTCTATAATGTACCCTTTTGGAATTAGAAGTATACCCTATTGTAAAATCTTAATTATTTCATCAGTATGGACAATAGCTAGCATGTATCTTTTAATCTCCGAAAATAATCTATCATTAAACAACAATGTGATTCTTCATCTGATTTCCAGATTTTTATTTGTTTTTGCAATTACAATTCCATTTGATATTAGAGATATAAAGTACGACAAAAATAATCTAAAAACAATTCCTATATCACTAGGAGTTCAAAAATCAAAACTGCTTTCAATTTTCGCATTACTTTTAATTTGTTTTATTTCTATTGTTCATCTCTCGCAAAAGATTGTAAATATAAGTTTGTTCTTTACTATTTTGATTATTTGCGTATTTTCCTGCATACTAATTTTCAAATCTGATGAAAAAAAAGAAGATTTCTTCTTTTCATTTTGGATTGAATCCTTAAGTGTTTTCTTCTATCTCTTTTTAGTAATTTCTCTTTTGATTTAATTTCAGATTGCTTACTTTTACTGCTTTATAAATATCATTAAATGTCAGAAAAAATTTCATCCGTTCATTATATTAATTACCTATCCCTAGATAAAGTTTTAGAAGCTCAATTCCCTCTCAGCGGGGAAGGTAAAGACGCTGCACATGAAGAAATGTTATTTATCATAATACATCAAACTTATGAGTTATGGTTTAAACAAATTATACATGAGATAAATTCTGTAATGGATTTATTTAAAGATGAAAAAATAGATGAGAAAAATGTCGGAGTGGTTGTAAACAGGATGGATAGAGTAAATAAAATCATGTCTACTCTTGTAGGTCAGTTAGAAATTTTAGAAACTATGACCTCTTTAGATTTTCTTGATTTTAGAGATCAACTCTCTCCTGCCTCTGGATTTCAGTCTCATCAATTCCGAAAGTTAGAAGTAATGCTTGGATTAAAAATTAAGGAGCGTCATCAATTTGGAGGATGCCCTTACCACGCTCAATTTGAAGGAAAGAAAAAAAAGGAAATACTAGATTTAGAAGATGGTTACTCTTTATTTAATGTGGTAGAAAATTGGCTTGAAAGAATTCCCTTTTTAAATATTAATGATTTTGATTTCACAAAAAAATATGACTCTGCCGTAAAAGAAATGTTAAATAAAGAAATTGAATCTATAAAAACAGCAAATCTAACTGATTCAGACAGAGAAATTAGAATAAGGATGATTGAAGAAAATAAGAAATACTTCGAAAGAGTATTAAGTGAAGAGGAACATAATAAGGCTATTGAAAATGGAGAGACTAATCTCTCATATAGAGCTACAATGTCCGCTTTATTAATAAACTTATATAGAGATGAACCAATATTACATTTACCTTATCAATTTTTAAGAAGTTTGATAGAGTTAGATCATAAAATAGCTTCTTGGCGTTTTCGTCATGTTCAGATGGTTGAAAAAATGCTTGGGCAAAAAATAGGTACTGGAGGTAGTTCAGGACAAGGATATCTAAAAGAAACGGTAGATAAACACAAAATATTTACAGATTTAGCAAACATCTCCACTTTAATGATTTCTCGTTCTTACTTACCACAAATACCTCAAAACATAAAAGACTCTTTAGGATTTAATTACACAAAATAAATGAACTTAGAATTAAAAAATAAGAATGCGATTGTCTGTGGAAGCACCCAAGGTATTGGGAAGTCAACTGCATTAGAATTAGCAAAACTTGGAGCGAACATTACACTAATTGCTAGGAACGAAAGTAAACTTTTGAATGTTTTAAATGAATTAGATGAATCAAAAGGGCAAGTACATTCATTTGTCTGCATTGATTTTGCTGACAAAGAAAAATTAAAAAAAGAAGTTAATCGTTTAAAAGGAATTTATCATATTTTGGTAAATAATACTGGAGGGCCATCAGCAGGACCTATTATTGATGCAAAAACACAATCTTTTGAAGATGCTTTCAGTATGCATTTGATAAATAATCAGATTTTAGTTCAGAAAGTAATAGACGGCATGAAATCAGAAGGTTATGGTAGAATTGTAAATGTCATTTCCACTTCTGTAAAAGCTCCAATTCCTGGATTAGGGGTTTCTAATACTATTAGGGCAGCAGTCGCTAATTGGGCAAAAACTCTATCTATTGAACTAGGAGAATATGGAATAACAGTAAATAATGTATTACCAGGTTTTACAGATACAAACAGATTAAAAAGTCTAATTACAAAAAAAGCTGAATCACAAGGAAAAACAGAAGAAGAAATTGCAGATGCAATGAAATCAGGAGTTCCTGCTGCAAGATTTGGAACAGCTAATGAAGTAGCAAATGCAATAGCTTTCTTGTGTACTCCTGCAGCTTCTTACATCAACGGAATCAATGTTCCAGTAGATGGAGGAAGAACTAAGAGTTTATAAAATGGAGAAGATTTTAAATTACATAAATGGGGAATTAGTTGAACCAAAAAATGGAAAGTATTTAGATAATTTTAATCCTTCTACAGGCAAACCATACTCTCTAATTCCAGATTCTGGAAAAGAAGATATCGATCTAGCGGTAGAAGCCGCAAAAGAAGCCTTTATAACTTGGAGTAAAACCCCAAAACAAAATAGGTCAGATATTTTAATGAAACTAGCTGATACTATTGAAAAACATTTTGATGAATTGGTAAAAGCAGAAAGTAAAGACAATGGTAAGCCAGAGACTCTTGCTGCACATGTGGATATTCCAAGAGCACCCGCTAATATCCGATTTTTTGCAGGAGCAATCTTGCATAACAGCTCACAAATGCACGAAATGGACGGAGCTGCAATCAATTATACTTTACGTCAACCAGTTGGAGTAGCAGCTTGTATTTCTCCTTGGAATTTGCCTCTATATTTACTTACCTGGAAAATTGCGCCAGCAATTGCTGCTGGAAATACTGTTGTCGCAAAACCCTCAGAAGTTACTCCTATGACCGCTTATTTGTTTAGTAAAATATGTATTGAAGCAGGACTTCCTAAAGGAGTACTAAATATTGTTCATGGTTTAGGAAGCAGAACTGGAGATCCTCTTACCACACATCCAGATACTCCTATTGTGTCGTTCACAGGTGGAACAGTTACAGGAAAACATATTGCTAGTGTTACCTCTCCAATGTTTAAGAAATTATCTTTAGAATTAGGAGGTAAAAATCCAAATATTGTATTTTCAGATGCAGATTTTGACAAGGCTGTAAGTTTTGCTTCACGTGCTGCATTTACTAATCAAGGCCAAATATGTTTATGTGGATCTCGATTATTTATTCAAGAAGAAATTTACGAAAGGTTTAGAGACGCTCTTGTTGCAAAAGCATCAAAACTAATAGTTGGAGATCCAAGTGAAGCTAGTACAAATTTGGGAGCGGTAGTTTCTAAAGAACATATGGAAAAAATTCTGAATAAAATAGACTTAGCAAAAGTTCTTGGAGGAAAAATTATTTTAGGAGGAGACAGAAAAATTTTAGACGGTAATTTAAAAGATGGATACTATATACAACCTACAATCATTGAAGGACTACCTTTCGATTGTGAGGTTAACCAAGAAGAAATATTTGGACCTGTTGTAAGCATTATTCCTTTTAAAACTGAAGAAGAAGTAATTGAAATGGCAAATTCTACTAAATATGGATTATCTGCATCAATCTTTACCGAAAATTTAAGTAGAGGTCATAGAGTTGCCGCGGCAATAGAATCTGGAGTAGTGTGGATCAACACTTGGCTATTGAGAGATTTAAGAATTCCGTTTGGAGGAATGAAAGAGTCAGGTTTAGGAAGAGAAGGAGGTTTTAAATCTTTAGAGTTTTTTACAGAATCAAAAAATGTCTGTGTTAAAATTTAAAAATGCGAGTTCACAAAAATTTAAATATTAAACTTGTAGAAGCGAAAGATATTCGTCCTTTACGACATAAAATGCTTCGACAAGGAAAGAAGTTTTCTACTACCTCCTACAATAGAGATAATGAGAAAAATACCTTTCATTTAGCGGCTTTTTTAGGGGATGAAATTGTAAGTTGCGGAACATTCTATCCTGAAAAAACAGATAGAATTTATTCTAAAAACTCATATAGATTAAGAGGTATGGCAACTGACATAAAATATTCTAGAAATGGATTTGGAATGGAGATAATGTCAAAAGCATTTATGATTTTAAAAAATAGTGATTGTGATTTATTGTGGTGCAATGCTCGTCTTGTTGCTTTATCATTCTATCATGCGGTTGGAATGAAAGAAATTGGAAATATATTTGATATATCAGATATTGGTCCACATTATTTTATGTATAAAAAAATTTGATTATGAATGGAAAAAAAATTAATTCAGAAAGAGCTCCAAAAGCTGTAGGGCTTTATCCACATGCTCGTAAAGTAGGAAACTTATTGTTTCTTTCAGGGGTTGGTCCGAGAAAATCTGGACAAACAGATATTCCTGGTGTAACGCTTAACGAAAATGGAGAAATAGAAAAATATAACATAGAAAAACAATGTCACTCTGTTTTTGAAAATATACGTTTCATCTTGGAAGACGCAGGTTCTTCTTGGGAGAATATTGTAGATATTCAAGTATTCCTAACCAACATGAAAGATGATTTTAAAACTTACAATAAAATTTATGCAGAGTATTTTAAAGATAATCAACCTTGTAGAACTACTATTGAAATAAAGAGTTTGCCAACTCCAATAGCAATAGAATTAAAAGTAATAGCAACTATTTAAAATAAAAATATGGAATTAAAAAAACCTTTTAACTTACAAAAGTGGATTGATGAAAATAGACATCTATTAAAACCTCCTGTAGGTAATAAAAATTTATATAAAGAAGCGGGAGACTTCATTGTTATGATAGTAGCTGGACCAAATGCCAGAAAAGATTATCATTATAATGAAACTGAAGAGCTTTTTTATCAAATAGAAGGAGATATCATTGTAAAAACTCAACAAAATGGAGAACTAGTTCAATATGAAATTAAAGAAGGAGAAATGTTTCTACTTCCAGCGAAAATTCCTCATTCTCCGATAAGAACTAAAAATTCAATTGGACTAGTAATAGAAAGAAAAAGATCTAAAAATGATAAAGATGGATTAATGTGGTTTTCAGAGACTGCAAATGAATTACTTTATGAAGAATATTTCAAGTTGACTAACATAGAAAAAGATTTTTTGCCAGTATTTAAAAGATTTTACTCAGATGAAAAATTAAGAACTTGTCCAAAAACAGGTGAAATAATGGAAGTAGATAAAAGATACATTTAATTATGAAATATTACACATTAATATTATGAGAATAAATGCTCATGGACATATACTTCCGGAGCCTTCACAAATTCCAAAATTTATGAAGGAAAAAAAACTGTTTTGGATAGATGAAGACAAAAAAAACATGAGACAGGGAAATTGGTCTCGACCAATTAGTAGTCCTGGATTTTTTTTAGAGGAAAAACTTGATTGGATGAAACAAAATAACATTGATCATGCTGTAATGTTATGTCTTTCACAGCTATATTGTAATGGATGGAAAAAAGAAGATTGTATAGATAGTATTACATTCCAAAATAATTTTAATGCCTCAATACAAAATGATTACCCAAAAACTTTTACAAGTGGATTTGTTGTTCAACCTCTACATATGGATCACGCTTTAAAAGAAATAGAAAGATGTGTCAACGAATTGAATTTAAAATTACTATGCTTACCAACACATTTTTTAAACTCGAATAATGAATGGTTATCCGTAGCTGAGAATGAGGTTGATCCAATTTTTGAGATAGCAAACAAATATAGTTTAGCCATACAAATTCATCCATATGATGGAGAAAAAATGATATCTTTAAAAAATAAATATTGGAGATTTCATTTGGTTTGGATGATGGCTCAATGTGCTGACACATTACACTTGTTTACTTTAAGAAATTTACCAAATAAGTATCCAAATATTAGGACAAGTTTCGCACATGGTGGAATGTTAGGTCTTGCTAGTTATGGAAGAAGAATACAAGGTTTTGACGGACGTCCAGATTTATTTGAAAAATTAGAGGACCCAAGAAAAACATTAGGTCATAAAAATTTATTTTTCGATACTCTAGTTCATGATTCACATACTCTAGAGCTGTTAAAAAAACGAGTGGGAACTAGTCAATTAATTATGGGGCTCGACGACCCATATCCTCTAGGAGAAATAGAAGGAATTGGAACTTCTTACCCAGGAAGAGTATTAGACTATGCTACAGAGATAGGTATTTTAACAGAAGAAGAAAAGAACAATATTTGGCATAAAAATGTCATAAATTGGTTAGGCAAAAAGATTTAATTATTTTTAAATGAAAGGTCAAATAATTTTAAAAAATAATAAGTATGAAATAGAATTTTCTAAAGGAGTTGATATATCTATTCCAATGATATTTAATGGTGCTCAACCTAATACATATGGAGTAGATAAAGCGGCTTCTAAACCTTACCAAGACGATCAATTTATTGGAGATACTAGAAAAGGTGGCCCATGTAATTTTGAAACTTATACTTTTACACCTCATTGTAATGGTACACACACAGAGTGCGTAGGTCATATTACAAAAGAAAGGATTTCTATTTTAACATGTTTAAAAGATGAGCTTTTTCCCGCAACGTTAATTTCTATTATTCCAAAAAAAACTTCAGAAAACTATTTTCCAAACTTACATAAAGAGGATAAAGTAATTACAAAAGAGGAAATTGAAAAAAAATTAAGAAATAGAAATCCAGACTTTTTAAAATCCATTATAATACGAACACTACCAAATTCTGAAACAAAAAAGAATCTAGATTATATGAAAAATACTCCTTCTTTTTTTAGTGTAGAAGCAATGGAATATTTAGTTAGCTTAGGTGTACAGCATCTTTTAGTTGATACTCCTTCTGTAGATAAATTATTTGATGACGGACAACTTACTTCACATAATATTTTTTGGGAAACAAAACAAAAGAAGTTCAATCCTATCAGTCAATACAAAACCATAACAGAAATGATATTTGCCCCTGATTCTTTAGAAGATGGAGTGTATTTGTTAAATCTGCAAATTCCTGCATTTGTATCGGATGCAGCACCAAGCAGACCTATTTTATATAAAATAAATGAGTTATAAAAATACAATTGAATTTGCACAAGAACTAGATGCAAAAGACGAATTAAAAAAATACAGAGCAGAATTTCATATACCATTACAAAAAAATGGTGAGGAACATATTTACATGTGTGGAAATTCCCTTGGATTACAACCTAAAAGAACTAAGAAATTCCTAAATCAAGAACTTGAAGATTGGGCAACCCTTGGAGTAGAAGGCCATTCTCACGCGAGAAATCCCTGGTTGCCTTATCATGAGTTTTTAAGCGATAGTTATGCTAAAATAGTTGGAGCTAAATCCTCTGAAGTTGTTGCTATGAATACTCTCACCGTTAACCTTCATTTAATGATGGTTTCTTTTTATAGACCAAATGAGAAAAGACATAAGATTATAATTGAGGAAGACGCCTTTCCTTCTGATATTTATGCAGTTGAATCACAAATAAAACACCATGGTTTTTCTACTGAAAGTTCCTTGATCAAACTTAAACCAAAGGATGGCCAAGCATACATTAGCACAATAGACATTCAAAAAATAATTGAAAAAGAAGGGGAAAAAATAGCGCTTATTATGTTAGGAGGCGTTAATTATTATACTGGACAAGTTTTTGAATTTGAAAAGATTACAAAAATAGCGCACCAAATGGGAATAAAGGTTGGCTTTGATTTAGCCCATGCAGTAGGAAATATAAAATTGGAACTTAATAAATGGGGAGTAGACTTCGCAATTTGGTGCTCTTATAAGTACTTAAATTCTGGTCCCGGATCTATAGGAGCTGCGTTTATTCATGAAAAACACCACCAAAGAAATCTTCCAAGATTTGCTGGATGGTGGGGACATAACAAAGATGATAGATTCAAAATGCCCGACAAGTTTTTCCCTATTAATACAGCTGAAGGTTGGCAATTGTCAAATCCTCCTATACTATCATTAGCTGCAATTCGTGCTTCCCTATCTATTTTTGATGAGGTCGGAATGGATAAATTAGTTATAAAATCGAAAAAACTTACAGATTATCTACTATACTTATTAAATACAATTGACACTAACAGAATAAATGTTATTACTCCCAATGAGAGAGGATGCCAACTTTCAATAAGAGTTAAAAATGGTGATAAAAATTTGTTTGATAAAATTACAAAAAGAGGAGTAATCGCTGATTGGAGAGAACCGGATGTTATTCGTGTTGCTCCTGTTCCACTATATAATAGTTATACAGATGTTTATGAATTTTATTCAATACTAAAAAATATTCTTTTATGAAAAAAGAAATAACTATAGTTGGAGCCGGCCTTGTAGGATCACTGTGCTCATTATACATGACAAAAAGAGGGTATATAGTCAATGTATTTGAAAGAAGAAAAGATTTAAGATCCGAAATTATTACTGCTGGAAAATCTATTAATCTAGCATTATCTACTAGAGGTTGGACTGCATTAAAAAAAGCAGGTGTAGAATCTGAAGTTAAAAAAATTGCAATACCTGTATATAAAAGAGTTATGCATGACGTAAAAGGAAAATTAACTGATCAACCATACGGAAATGAAGGACAATGCATATATTCAGTTTCCAGAGTATTGATGAACCTACTAATGATTGATTTAGCTGAAAAAAACGGCGCGAATCTTAATTTTAATGAAAAATGTATTGATGTAGATTTTACTAAAAATGAAGTAATTTTTGAAAATGCATTGACAAAAAAACGTAAAGGAATTAAATCAGATTTTATCATTGGTGCGGATGGGGCTTTTTCTAATGTTAGAAAAAAAATGGTTGATAAATATAATCATCACTACGAGTATAATGAAATAGATCATGACTATAAGGAGTTACTTATTCCAGCTGATAAAAATGGTGGTTACTTGATAGAAAAAAACGCATTACACATTTGGCCAAGAGGTGAATTCATGTTAATGGCACTTGCTAATTTAGATGGTAGTTTTACATGTACATTATTCGCTCCAAAAAAAGGAAAAAACTCTTTTGAAGGATTAAATAACAAAAAAGAAGTTGAAAATTATTTCAAAAGATTGTTTCCTGACTTCTTTGAGATAGTTCCAAATCTATATGAACAATGGCAAGCTAACCCAACATCTAATTTAGGAATTATTAGAACTTATCCATGGCATGCTGGGAAGTCAACATTACTGATAGGAGACTCAGCACATGCAACTGTTCCGTTTTATGGTCAAGGCATGAATTGTGGCTTTGAAGATTGTAGGATTCTTGATGAATTATTAGAAATAAATAATGAAGATATTAATAAATGTTTCAAAATATTTTCAGAAATAAGAAAACCAAATGGTGATGGTCTACAAGATCTTTCAATGCACAACTTTATCGTAATGAGAGATAAAACTGCAGATCCAATGTTCTTACTTCAAAAGAAAATAGAAAAAAGATTCTCTAATCTTTATCCAAAAAAATGGACTCCTCTGTATTCTATGGTAAGTTTTTCTAATATTTCATATGAGAAAGCCTGGGATATTGGCATGAAACAAGAAAAAATAATGAAAGAAATAATGAAAATTAAAAATATTGAAAAAGTGTGGAAAAGTGACAGAATTATGCAAAAAATGTTAGATTTGATGTAAAAATTAACATTTTTGTTAAAAAAATTGAAATTTTAATATATCAATTTTATTATTTTGTAATTAATAGACAATTAAAAATAACGAAAAACACATAAAAAAGACCAAAAAAA
>MDTD01199966.1_pt1 | contig 13839 bp, 14 predicted proteins | sample 811221 | NCBI WGS metagenome assembly MDTD01 (sample SAMN05326646, study PRJNA326480) | marine metagenome | isolation source: seawater | place: Pacific Ocean: South West | collected 2011
AGCGTATTTTTTTATCGAGATAATTGAGTTTTTTTTTTATATTAGCTTTAATAATATTTAGGCTCATTTTTATTTAAAATTTCTTTTATTATATAATATGATTTTAATGATGCATTACCATCACCATAAGGATTTCGCCATTTAATTTTTCTTTTTAAAATCTCTGCTGAATGCTTTAAAAGCTTATTTTCATTTATATTACTTAAAATATTGCAACCAATTTTAATTGTCTCAGGTCTTTCAGTGCTATTTCTTATAGTTATCAGTGGAACTCTAAGTATACATGCCTCTTCTTGGATGCCTCCAGAGTCAGTTAGAGCCAAATTTGAATGATTTAACAAATTTAAAAATGCAAAATAATTCATTGGATCAACTGATAAAATTAAATTTTTATCATATTTGATTTTTTTTAGTAATTTTTTAGTTTTTGGATGAGTTGGGAAAACTACCTTGTAATTAAGTTTTTTTGATAAAATTTCTACTGATTGTATAATTTTCTCCAGTTTATGTTTATTTAGAGTGTTCTCTTCTCTGTGAATAGTAAGGACTATATAATTTTTAAAATTAATTTTGTTTAAGGACATTTTTTTTTTTACTAATTTAGATTTTATTGCGTCACAAATAGTATTTCCCACAACAAATATTTTTTTTTTTGAAATATTTTCTCTAATTAGATTTTGCTTAGATATTAGAGTTGGGCAAAGCAATAAATCTGAACAATGATCTATTAATCTTCTGTTTAATTCCTCGGGCATATTTTTATCAAAGCTTCTCAAACCAGCCTCTAGATGTATAACCTTTAACTTTCTAAATTTAGATGCCACTAATGCTCCTGCCAAGGCTGAATTTGTATCCCCGTATATCAAAATAGCCTTAAAAGAATTTTTTATAATGAGCTTTTCAATGCCGATCATCATATTGGATATTTGCTCGCTATGAGGCTTAGAGCCAACTTTCAAATTATAACTTGGTTTTAAAATTTTGAAATCTTTTATAAAAATTTTGCTCAATTTACCGGAATAATGTTGGCCGGTATGAATAATTTTATATTTTAGTTTTTTTTTTTTAAAACAATCAATTATAGGGTAAATTTTAATTAACTCTGGCCTTGTCCCAATTATAATCCCAATCATAAAGTAATAAATATTTAATATTATCTATTCTAATAAAAATAAAATTAAAGAGTTTTCTTATAATATTTTATAGTTCTTTTTATTCCAATTGTAAATTTAACCCTGGGAGACCATTTAAGAATTTTTTTAATAGTTTTTGTATCAGGATATAAATTCTTAATCTCATCGTTTCTCATCTTTAATTTACCATAATTTGGTTTTCCTTTATTTATAAGACTTGAGATATAACCAATAACATATCTAACTTCTATAGGTTTTGAAGATCCAATGTTAAAAATTTTTCCTAATGAATCTTCATTTTTTAGACATTTAATTACACCCATAATGAAATCATCTATATAAAGAAAATCCCTTAATTGTTCTCCACTGGTACAATCGAAATTTTTATTTTCTATACAGCTTTTTATTACTATAGGTATAAGTCTATTAAAATCTTGTTTTGGACCATATACTAAATAAGGTCTAAAAATTGATCCACGAAAGTTCTGTTTTTTAAATTTGTTAAGTAAATAGTTTGAAGCTTTTAATTTTGCAGACCCATAAGTTGATTTAAGTTTATCTATTCTAATTTTCTTTTTTTCTGATTGTGGGGATTTTAAATAACCATATTCAACACAACTACCTATTTGTAAAAAAAGTTTTAAATTTTTACTATTAATAAAGTAGTCTATTAAATTTTTGCATCCAACAAAATGACTTTCGTAAGTTTTTAATTTTTCCTTATGATTTACATGGCCACCAAAATTAACTACATAATCATAGTCCAAATTGATTTTATTTTTGAGATCAATTTTATTTTTTATATTTAAACGTATATAATTAACCTCTTTTAAATATCTGATTTTTTTTGGTTTACGAAGAGAAACACTTGAAACAATCCACTTTTTTTTGACACAATGTTTCGCAAGATGATAGCCTAGAAAGCCTGTTCCACCAATTATTAATATTTTTTTTGTCAAGTTCGATTTTTATTTCTCAAAATCTTTTCTAAATTGTCTTTATCTCTTTTAGTATCCATGCATTGCCAAAAATCATTATGTTTAAATGCCAACAATTCTCCATTTTTTCCAGCTCTTTCTAGCGGTTCTTTTTCTAAAAAAGTATTATCATTTTTAATATAAGTTAAAAATTTGGGCTCCATCACAAAAAAACCACCATTTATCCAGCCCTCATCAACTTTGTCTTTTTCTTTAAAAAGTTTAACTTTTTTACCAGTAATTTTTATAGCACCAAATCTTGCAGGTGGTCTAACGGCAGTTAGTGTAACTAATTTTTTATTTTTTGTATGAAATTTTAACAATTTTTTTAAATTAACGTTTGATAATCCATCTCCATAAGTCATCATAAAAGTTTTATCTCCAATTATTTTTCTTAATCTTTTCAATCTACCACCGGTCATAGTATTTATTCCAGTTTCCACTAAATCTACTTTCCATTTAAATTTTTTACCTTTAAAATAATTTTTAATAACATTTCCTTTATAACCCAATGCAACTATAAAATGTTTAAAGCCGTATCTATTATAATGTTCCATAATATGAATTAATATGGGCTTTTTATTTATTGGCACCATTGGTTTTGGAATATTATTTGTGTATTCTGAAATTCTTGTACCAAAACCTCCAGCAAGTATTACGACTTTCATTTTTTTTCCATTAAATTCATGAAGAATTTTAGCTGATTTAAAGTATCGATTTTTTTTTCTTTTGATGAGTAAAAACCATTATACCATTTACCAACTAAATATGCAGTCTTTTCAATGGATAATATATTTTTCCATTTAAGTATTTTTTTTGACTTTGTGTTTTTTAATTGAAGTAAAGAAGTCTCTTTAAATTTACTACTTTTAACAATTTTCCAATACCCAGTTGGCCAAACCTTATTAATTTTTTTAACAAAACTTATAACACTCAAATTTTTGATTTTATTATTGCTAAAATTAAATGACTCACCGTTTAATTTGGAGTTAATAGACAATTTATAAGCCAAAGTTAAGTAACCATTAAGGGCCTCTAATACATGTTGCCAAGGTCTTGTTGAGTTTGGGCTCCTTATGTAGACAGTTTGACCTTTAGACCATTTTTTTACACAATCTGGAATTAGTCTATCTTGCGACCAGTCACCACCTCCCACTACATTTCCCGCTCTAGCGGTTGCAACCCGTAAATAAGGATTTTTTTTTTTAATAAAAGACTTATAATAAGAATTTATCATTAGTTCAGTTGATGCTTTGGAAGAACTATAAAAATCATCCCCACCCAACTCGTCATTTTCAGTATAACCTTTTTTTAGTTCTTTGTTTTTATAGCATTTATCACTAGTCACCATAACAACAACACATTTTTTTTTTAATTTATTCAATGAATTTAATAAATTAAATGATCCAATTACATTAGTTTCAAATGTATATTTAGGTTTTAAATAAGACGTAGAAACAATAGACTGAGCTGCAAGATGAAAAACGAAATCAGGTTGTATCTTTAATATTTGATTTTTTAATTTATTTTCATTTCTTATATCTAATCTTATATCCTTAATCTTAATTTTGTTTTTTAAATATTTATAATGATAATATTTTTCAGTGGGATTAAGAGAAATACCTGTTACTTTTGCTCCTAACATGTAAAGCCAGCTAACTAACCAAGATCCTTTAAAGCCTGTATGTCCAGTAACTATAATTTTTTTATTTTTAAACATTTTAGTATTCATATTTAATAATTATTTCATTTTTCTGAAAAAACCTTTTTTAGGTTGGTTTTCCATCTAGTTAAATCACTATTCAAATAATAAAAATTTTTATATTTTTTATTTTCCGTATTTATTTTAAAGTGTTCTTGAATATTTTTAATTTTATCTAAACTTCTAAAATATTCAATGCATGAGCCTTTAAAGGGAGACAAATCTAAATTTAAGTAATCATCATATAACAATACATTTTTGTCTAGCATGAGAAATTCTATACCAGCAGAAGTGGATGTTGAAGAAATAATTAAATTAAAAGTAGAACAAAGCTGAAAAATATCAGTCTCGACTATTTCAAATTGATAATTTTCTTTTATATTCTTTGTTGTAAACAATAATGAAGCTGGATGCGGTTTAACATGTAAATAAAAATTTGGGTTATTTTGTTTAAATATTTTAAAAGAATTGAGAAAATTTAAGTTTATATCATCTGAATAATCGCCTAAAAAAAGAATATTATTATTATCAGAATTTCTAACTATTTTTTTATTTTCTAGATAGTTGTATCTCAATGCTTCAACATTACATATTTCAAAATCAAATAAATTAAACTTTTTTAATTGCTTTGTATTATGCTCAGAATGTGAAAAAATATAATTTGGTGCAAAAATGTGGTTTCTACTTTTATCTTCATTTTTAGAATGAAAATAAGGAAGATACCAAAAATTTATAGTTGTAGGAGTATAGCCAATAGATTTACCATGTTTATTATTTTTCCAAGCTGTTAAAAAAGCTTTTTCCCATGCTTGATTTTCAAAAAGATATATGCCTAATTTTTTTCTAGGCAGATTTGTAAGAATATTTTCAAATAAAAAGATCCATATCAAATTTTCAAATAAATTAAATTTCATAAAAGAATTAATAAGATCATTTTTCTGAATTTTTAAAATAGTTTTAATTTCATCATTATTAGTATTTAAGAGTTTTTTTTTTATTTTAAAAAATTTAATAGAAAATTTGATATAGTTTAATAATGCTAGAGATATTATTTTGATTGACAAAAAATCAAATATAAATGTTAGTTTTTGAGATTTTGGTATATCATTTCTTTTTTTAAATTTTTTAGATGGATGAAATATAAACATCCAATTAATTTTACCTTCAATTATTTTATTTAAGTTTTTCCACGCAGATAAAACTATTCCATTGTTTGTTTCAATAAAGTGAGCAAAATAAGCTAATACCAAAACATCACCATTATAGTTTGCCTTACTAAAATTATTAAAATTGTAATTTTTTATTATAAATTTAACAATCTTATATATTGTAAAATCAAATTTAAATAATGGAGAATTAATTTTATTTTTAAATTGAATGTCTATATTTGAGCTATTAAATTTTTTTAGCGATGTGAAAAGATCAAAATCAAATAATTTTAATATTAATTTATGTTCATCATATTTTTTTATTATTTCTTGGCATGCTAAATACTTTATAACAGAATATATTTTGCTACTCTTTAGTGGATTTTTTTCTCTCAATAATGACATTTCCCACAAAGAATGGTTTTTAATAAAAAAATAATCTCTTATTTTTTTTTTTTCAATTTTTAATTCTGATAATTCATTAATAATATTTAAATATTTATCTCTTAGAAATTCTGAATTTTCTTCAACATAATCCTTGAGTACTATTTTTTTTATTAATAAATTTTTATTATAAATTTCAATTTCTTCTATCATTTAATGTTAATAATTCATTTATTAAAATAATTGTTTAAATGAATTTTCATTTTTGATTTATTGTGAGTGGAGAATATAAACATTTTTCCTGGTTTATTTGATAAAATTAACGTTACGTTTCCAGAAGTATTCTTTTTATCTTGTTGTAAAATTTTAAAATATTTATTTATATTTATATTTCTAAGCTTCCTCTTGAAAATTTTTTTTAGTTTGTTGTGTGATTTTAAGTATTGCTTTTCAGTCATATAATTTAATTTAAAAGATATATAGTTAGATATATCCATGCCATGAGCCACGGCTATTCCGTGGTAAATTTTGCTTTTAAAATATTTTTCTATAGCATGACCAAACGAGTGCCCATAATTTAATAAAAGTCTTTTACCCTTATCAAATTCATCTTTTTCAATAAAATGTTTTTTAATTTGAAGAGTATTTTTAATTAAATTTTCTAAATGTCTGAAATCACCATTTAAAACACTAACATAATGCTTGAAAAAATATTCTAATTTTTCTTTTCCATGAACAAAATAAAAATGCGCCATTTCACCAATTCCTGAGGCTAATTCATCACCAGAAATTTTTTCTAAAAATTTGTTAAATATTATAATTTGATCCGCAGGATAGAAATTACCAATTTGATTTTTTACACCTTTATAATTTATTGATGTTTTCCCACCAATACAACTGTCGCACTGACCAATAATTGTTGTTGGGATATATATCCATTTTATACCCCTAAAAATAATTGACGAAATAAAAGACGATGCATCTTGAACGGTACCTCCTCCAATTGCTACAATTTGGTTTTGACGACTAACTTTCTTTTTAATTAATTTATCTATTAGCTCTGATAAATTTATAAAATCTTTTAGTTTTTCGTTTGCATCTACCAATATAACATTTTTAAGATTGAATTTTTTAATCAAAAATTTTTTGTAAACATTCTTATCAATTATAAAAATATTAGATTTAAGATTAAGAAAACTTAAATTTAATTTTTTTTTAAATGTGACTTTGTAAGATTTAAGTTTTGATTTTATTATCATTTATTTTGACAGATAACCACCATCTATGACAATATTTTGTCCTGTCATATACCTAAAATAATCACTTGTAATTAATGAAGATACTTCTGCAATTTCTAAAGGCTCTGCTAATCTATTTATAGGTATTTGTCTCTTAATGTTATTTATACCTTTTCTTCCCAAAATTTTTTTTGTTAAATCTGTTTTCACAAAACCTGGGGAGATGGAGTTGACCTGAATATTGTGGGGAGCTAGATCGAGTGCAGTGGCTTTTGTAAACCCATTTAAAGCAAATTTTGTCGATGAGTATAATGATCTTTTTTCTTTACTAACAACCCCAAAGATTGATGAAATATTTATTATTTTACCCTTTTTCTGTTTTATCATTCTTTTCGATACTTCTCTCGTAATTTTAATAGAAGAAATCAAATTGACATTGATAATTTTATCTATTGTCTCATCTTTTATTTTTGAAACTTGTTCAATTTTATTAATACCTACATTATTAATTAAAATATCTATTCTTTTTAGTTTTTTTACTTCTATGAGAAAAGCGTCTAATTCATTTTCCAATAAAAAATTTGACTTAATTACTCTAAGTTTCCCTCTTTTATATGATTTTGAAGTAGAATTACCAATTACGTTTGCACCTAATTTTAAATATGTTTCAGCTATACTTTTTCCAATTCCTTTTGAAACACCCGTGACTACAATATTATAATTATTATAAGATATTTTCATTTTATATTTTACTTTGAAACCAATGTGCCAGAATATGATTAATTATTAAGTGGCAATCCTCAACGGGACCATATTCACCTTTTTCTGATTTGACTAAAATATTAATATCTGAAATTTTTCTCAATTTTCCTCCATCAAAACCTAAAAAAGAGAGGACCTTACCATTGTTATGCTTTATCCATTTTGCTGCCTTTAGCAAATTTTTTGAGTTACCAGAAGCGCTTATGAAAATTGCAATATCATTTTTTTTGAAATGAATTTTTAGTTGATTCAATATAACATTTTCGTACCCGACATCATTTGAGATTGCTGTAATTACTGGAGTATTGTCTGTAAGAGCAAAAAATTTAAAAGGTTTTTTTGTTGATGTTTTTTTAAGAATATCAAAACCTAGGTCATTAGCCATAGTTGAAGCTGTTGCTGCCGATCCACCATTGCCAAATACAAAAATTGTATTTTGATTTGATCTTGCTTTTAATAAAACTTTTTCTAATTTATCTAGTTTATTCAAATCAATTCCTTTAAAAATTTGATGCAGTCTGGCAAAGTATTTTTCTGCAAAATTTGAGATCTTTATCTCTTTGCTTGCAATGTTAGATATTGTTTTATTTTTATTTACTGTCATCTTTATAAATATTATATACCATTTTCATAACTTCCAATGCTTCTTTACTATTACCATTAATTTTCTTTGAATTAGATTGAATTATTTTACAAAATTCATCAATTTCACTTTGCCATGATGTATCTTTTCTAAAATAAATAATCTTCTTTTTAAGAGAAGTTTTATATTTTGATTTTATTGCCTTGCTAATAACAATGCTCTCTTTGCCATAAGATTTTGAACCAGATAGTATGCCATTTAATTCTATTGAGCCCCTCTGAAGACTAATCTCCATTCTAAATTTATGTTGCCACTCTATTGCCGTAGAATGAATTGAGGCAATAATATTTTTTTTGTTTCTTAAGATTGCAAATACATCATCTTCTACATCATATCTCCAATATTTATTAGATAAATAACTTTTATAGTTATTAAATGGACCACAAAAATAGTTTATTAAATCGAGCATATGAATGCCTTGATCAAGCAAGATTCCCCCTCCAGCAAATTTTTTTTTTGCCCTCCAATGACTTTTTGTGTACGAAAGAATTTTACTTTTTCCGTACAGTCCCCTAATATTTAGAATATTCCCTAAATTTTTATTATCTATAATTTTTTTTGCTAATTTTACCGAACCATGATATCTATGATTAAAGCCATACTTCAATTTAGCTTTAGATTTTTTTTCTATCTTTATTACATTTTTTATATCTTGAATAGTTCGGCCGGGTGGTTTTTCACAAAAAACATGAACATTTTTACTTAAAAAATTTTTTGTAACTTTCGGCGCAAGATAATTAGGCAAAGTGACAAAAACGCAGTGAAGTTTTAATTTGAGTATTTGATTGTAATCCTTGTAGTAATTTATTTTATTTCTTTTAAAATTTTTCTTAAATCTAATGTCACTAATAGCTACTATTTTGTAATTTTTATTTTTTTCAATAAAATATTTTCTTCTCTTACCAACTACTCCCAAACCTATTATCGCAGTTAATAGCTTATTCATTTTTTTATCAAAGCATAGTTGGAGAATAAAATATTATTTCTAATATCTGAATAGATAGACGGTTTTCCCTTATATGAATAAATATCTAAACTCGCAGTTGGAAATTTTTTTTTAAAGAAAATGTTTAACTTACTTGTCTCTAAAAGATAGTACGGTATTGGTGATTTTTTTTTTTTCTTATTTAAGTTTAGATCCAGCATATTTTTAGTTCTTTGTTTATTTGATATTTTTAATCGTAAATCAAACAAAACGCATTTACTTGAGACTTTATAGGCTTCTAATAGCATTTTTTGCCAATTAGAGTTTACATGCAGTGTTCCAAAAATAATCACAATATCGAACTTTTTTTTGAAATAATTAGAATATTTTAAATTTTTATAATTATAAAATTTTCCATCTGGAAATTTTTTTTTTGCCAATTTAATCATTTCTAAATTTGTATCTATTCCAATATATTCCAATTTTTTATGTTTTTTTTTCAATATTGAAAAAAGGTTACCTTGAGCACAGCCAATGTCTAAAATACTTTGATTATTTGATATATATTTTTTTAATAAATATTTTTCACCCTTGTACAATTTTGAAAAAGTGTTTCTATTTTCATCAACAAAATCACTTATTTCTTTTGCGGACCAAGATTTTATTAAATTCATTTATCTTTATATTTTTTAAATAAATCGTCATTTTTCATATATTTTTCAACTTTTTTTAAATCTGCTAAACAATCTACTGAAAATGAATTAAGATATTTTTGTCTAGCAATAAATTGGCCTCTGCCATTATCACATATTCTATTTGAGTCACATGACTCTATTTTTTCTAAAAATGACTCTTTGGTTCTACTAAAGTTTTTAAGAAATTTCCATTTAAAGGCAAAAATACCATATATTCTCCTCGCTTTAGTTTTCTTTGTAAATTTTTTTGAATAAGGAATGGGAGAACGAGAAGTATATAAGACTTGATCATTTATATCACTAACAATCTTTACAATATTAGGATTTAAATATTGTTCTTTATTAATAATATCCATAGCAAGAACAGTGCATTTTACATTATCATTTTTAAAGAATGGTTTAACACAATTATTTATCATTTCTGGGCGCATCATTGGTTCATCACCTTGTACGCAAATAATAATATCATCTTCTTTTACTAATTTTGATAGTTTTAGTATTGCTTCATGAACTCTGTCTAAACATCTCTTATGTTTTTTTGAGGTCATTATCACAGGAAATTTTTTTTTTTCAGAAAAATTTTTTATTTCATCATCACAAGTTGCAATTAATAAATTTTTCCATTTGTTGAACATGCATGCTCTTCTATAAACATGCTCTATCATAGTTACATCACATATTTTTTTTAAGGGTTTTCCTGGGAATCTAGATGCTGCCATCCTTGCAGGTATAATTCCAAAAATATTGATATTTTTTTTATTTATAAACATTTGAAATTTTATTATTAACTCTACCTAATTTTTTTGAGTCTAAAATTTTATTTACTATTACAGTTTTTTTCTTTTCATTTGATACATAGAAGGAATTCAATAATTGTATAGTTTTATAACAATCTTTATAACCTATAGGAAATTTAATATTTTGCTTAAAGTCTTTAGCTATGTCATTATAAAAATCGTAATGACCAAATCCATATGCATCTGGTATTTTTTGGCTAAAATTATAACAATCTTCATTCTTTATAGAAAATATTTGCAATTCATTTACTGCCCAACCTCCAACTTGTGCTAAACCTTTAGATCCAATAATTGAAATGCTGGCCTCATAATCTTTAGGTCTTGCTGCAGTTGTTATTTCTAAAGTTCCAATTGAATTATTTTGAAATTCTAAATTTGCAACAGCAGAATCTTCCACTTCAATCTTTGCTCCAAATGTTTTCATTTTACAGTTGACTGTTTTGACTTCACCAAAAAGATATCTTAATAAATCAATGTGATGAATACCTTGATTTGTTAAAGCTCCTCCATCGTGTGAATAAGTTCCTCTCCAATCCGAAAGATCATAATATCTTTGAGGTCTGCACCATCTTACTCTTACATTTATTATATTTATTTTACCTAATTCATTATTTACTAACGCCTTTTTTACTCTTTTAATTGCTTTATTGTATCTATTTTGAAAAACAGGATAAATCTTAATTTTTTTTCCCTTTGCAATCTCATAAATTTTTTTCACTTGGGTCGTTTTTAAAAAAGTAGGTTTTTCAACAATAATATTTACATTATACTTTTTTAAAATTTTTAAAGAATGCTCGTAATGCATTCCGGAAGGAGTCATTACTGCTACAAGATCAAGACTCTTTTCATTATCTAGCATTTTAGAGAAATGATCATAAGGCGTAACTTTAAATTTTTTTGCGTAATAATTTGCTTTATTAAAATTTAAATCACATACAGAGACTATTTGAAAATTTTTATTTTTACTTACAGCTTTAAAATGATGACCTGCAATTCTACCACAACCAATTAATCCAATTTTAATTTTTTCTGACAATTTTTTTTACCTCTCTTAATATTAAATCAAAATTTTTCTTACTAGTTATTGTAAATCTTGTAAAATTTTTTAAGCTATTATGTGTTTCATTTTCCCTAAAAATTACTATTTTTTTTAGTCTAGAAATTATCTTATTTTTATACGGCCCAAAATTAACATGAACAAAATTTCCTTCTGAATTTATAACTTTAAAATTCATTTTTGTTAACTCTTTGATAAAATATTTTTTTGAATTTAATAATTCTTTTGTATTTTTTTTTACAATTTTTAAGCCTTGTTTAGTTAATAAATTTTGTAATATATATGACGAATAAAAGCCTATTTCATACATTGGCTTAAACCCATTTAAGTATTTTATAATTTCTTTGTTTGAAATAACACATCCGACCCTTAATCCTGCAATTGCAAATGCTTTGCTAAAGCTTCTGGTTATAATTAAATTTGGAAATTTTTTAATTCTTGAGACTTTTGTATTTTTATAAAACATAAAATATGCTTCATCTAAAAGTACAATTGTATTACTTTCCAAACTTTGTTTGAAGATTAATTCTAAATCTTTTGAATTAATAATTTGTCCTGTTGGACTATCTGGGTTCGCCAAAGATAAAATTTTAGGTTTATATTTTTTTATTAATTTAATTAATTCTTTTATATCAACATAAGGTTCATCATTTTTATTTTTATATTCTAATTTAATATCCTTACAATTATACATTTGCGGGTAAACAGAATACATAGCGAATGTAGGATTTAGCCTTAACACTTTATCTCCACTTTTTAAAAAAGCATCATAAACTATTTTTATTGCTCCATCAGACCCATGCGTCAAAAGTATATTATCTGGTGTTACTTTTAAATATTCTGATAACAAAATGTATAATTTTTTAAAGTTAGGATAAGAAAATAAAAATTTCGGATCTACTTTTTGTATTTTCTTTTTTAAAAAATTAAAGATTATATTTGATAAGTTTTCATTTTTGTCTAACCATAATAATTTAGGGTCTCTTGGATTTTCTTTAAATGATATTGGCCTTTTAATTAATGAAAACTGTGAGGATAAACTTTTTTTAAAATTTAAGTTATTTTTAAACATTCTCTGATTAACTAATTATTATTTTATACCAAAATAGCCATGTTCTTGAACTGCTTTAAATCCTACATGTTTTTCTCCGGGTCTAGGATGATTAAATCCAATGAGCTTATGTATATAACCAAATTCAACACCGATGCTTATTAACCTTACAACTAAATCTATGTCATTGACTCTATTGTAGCTTTTTCTCCAACAATTTTCGTTAAATTTAAAATTTTTTATGTAAGATCTATAAAACCAGCTAGCTATATCACCAATTCGTGGGTCCTCAAACTTTATTTTTTTTTTTTAAGTTTTTAGTTTTAAAGTAATCACTGTAACATGAAACTCCTTTATCATGAATTTTTTTTCCGTCTACTATTCCCTCATGCAAAGCAGAACAAAACTCTAGATTATTTTTATTAGAAAAGTTCAAAAGAGTTTCTAAATGATCTTTTGTCCATATTTGATCATCATCGATTCTGGCTAACCATTCACCTTTACACAAATTTGATGCATAATTTGCTGCCCTAACGTTTCCTGCCATCCACAAGGCCTCTTTATTATTTTTAAATACTTTACTTTTTTTGTAAACTAAATTTGTAAATTTTATTCTTTTGTCATTAATTTTTTTTAATTGCTGCTCTGTATTGTCAGTACAAATATCTCCAACAATCACAAACTCAAAGTTTTTATATGATTGTTCTAAAACTGATGTTACCGCTCTATCAATTAGTATTTTTGATCTATTGAAAGTAGGTACATAAACACTGATAAGTGGCTCATTTCCTTTAAAATTTTCATACTTGGATGCAAAAAAATATCTCAAAATCTTTAACTTAACTGGTTCAGAAATAGAATATTTTAATTGATTATAATTTGATATTATTTGATTTATGTTCATTTAATTTTAAGGACTAATTATTGAGTATTTATAATGTTTAATATTGATAATTCTATAAGTTTATTAACTTTGAAATATTGAGTTCTTGTAGAAAAATCAAGCTTTGTATAATTATAATCTGTATTTTTTTTTATTTTTTACAAGGTTTATCTTATTGACAAATAAGCATATATAATGAAAAAAACTAAAATTTTATGACTAAAAATGAATTTGATATAATCAATAAAGGTTTTATCGATTTTTCTGATCGAGACAACATTCAAATATTAAAAAAATTTATATCATCTGAAGTAACAGAACTTTTTGTTAGAAATGAAAAAATAAGGAATAACTTAAAACAAAGTTTTAAAGAGGATGAACTAATTGAAAAAATTTTTAAAATTTTGGAAATTTATAGTTCTAAGCCTTTGTCAACTTTTAAAG
>MDTD01179541.1_pt1 | contig 13838 bp, 9 predicted proteins | sample 811221 | NCBI WGS metagenome assembly MDTD01 (sample SAMN05326646, study PRJNA326480) | marine metagenome | isolation source: seawater | place: Pacific Ocean: South West | collected 2011
AATTATTCTGGAATAAGATATAGACCTGGTGGAAGTAATTACTTAGAAACCAGTCTCAATAATGAAATTAGATCTAAATTAAGAAGTAATAATATTTTACAAATCGGAGGAGAATTTAGAATAAATCCTCAAATAAGTCTTAGAGTTGGATATTTATCTGAAAGTAGCTCATCTAAATTATATGATAATAGTATATCTAATTTAAGTTTAGGGATTGGTTATACATTCTCATATGGGATTATTGATTTTTCTTACCAGGGTACAAAATACAACACCCAAAGACCAATTTTCAACGAAGGGCTTACAGATCCAATTGGATTGTCTACGAAAAGAAATAATTATATTCTTACGTATAGGCTAAAACTTTAAGAAGTATTTCTAACACATTTTTAATAATCATTTAAGTATATTTGCATTGAATTATAAGTAAAATGAAAGTCGAAAAAAACACTTATACTGAAGAAGATTTAAATCAATACGATCACTTTAGTTCTAACTTAAAAACACCCATTAGAAGCGATGCTTTTGATTTATCGGATAAAGAAAAAATCGAAATTATCAAAAGAAAGGTTACTGACATAATCCAAACATTGGGTTTAGACTTAAGTGACGACAGTATTAAAGGGACTCCTAAAAGGGTAGCTGAAATGTATGTTAATGAAATTTTCAGCGGATTAAATCCTAAGAATAAACCCAAAGCGTCAACTTTTGAAAATAAATATAAATATGGTGAAATGCTTGTAGAAAAAAATATTACTCTTTTTTCAACTTGTGAACATCATATGCTTCCAATCATTGGAAAAGCGCATGTTGGATATATTTCAAATGGAACTGTAGTTGGTTTATCAAAAATGAATAGAATAGTTCAATACTATGCTCAAAGACCCCAAGTTCAAGAAAGGTTAACCCTACAAATAGTTGAAGAAATGCAAAATATACTTAAAACAAAAGATGTTGCATGTGTAATCGATGCTAAACACATATGTGTTAATTCAAGAGGTGTTTGTGATCCAAATTCTAGTACTATAACATCTGAGTTTGGAGGTAGTTTTAAGAATGAGGCAAGAAAAAATGAATTTTTAGATTATATTAAAATTGAAACAGAATTTTAATGCAAAATTTGTCTGTTTTCAATTCATTAACAGGAAAAAAGGAAGGGTTTGTTCCTTTAGATAAAGACTTGGTTAAAATGTATGTTTGTGGACCAACGGTTTATAGCTTCGTTCATTTAGGTAACTGTAGAACATTTATTTCTTTTGATGTAATTTATAGATATTTACTCCACTTAGGATACAGGGTTAAATACGTAAGAAATATAACAGATGTTGGACATTTAGAGAACGACTCAGATGATGGGGATGACCCAATTGTAAAAAAAGCTCGAAAAGAAAATATCGAACCTATGGAGGTGGTTCAAAAGTATACCACTGACTTTCATGAAAATTTAAAAAAATTAAACACTATTCCACCAAGTATTGAACCAACAGCAACAGGTCATATTTTAGAACAAATTGAATTGATTAAAAAAATTATTAAAAATGGATTTGGATATGTAAGAAACGGATCTGTTTATTTTGATGTACTAAAGTTCAATAAAATTTCTAAGTATGGAAAATTAAGTAGAAGAAATTTGGATGATTTGATTCACAATTCTAGAACGCTTAATGGTCAAAATGATAAATTAAATCCGCAGGACTTTGCATTATGGAAAAAAGCTGACTCAAAACACATAATGAAGTGGAATTCTCCTTGGGGAGAGGGTTTTCCTGGATGGCACTCCGAATGTAGTGCGATGAGTATGAAATACCTGGGAAATAGATTTGATATACATGGTGGTGGTATCGATTTAAAATTCCCTCATCATGATTGTGAAATTGCACAGTCGGAGGCATTGAACCAAAATTCAAAAATCAATTACTGGCTTCATGCCAATATGTTGACATTAAATGGAAAAAAAATGTCAAAATCAACTGGCAATAGTATTCTCCCTGGAGAATTATTTAATGGTGACAATGATATTTTTTCAAAATCTTTTTCTCCAAATGTCCTTCGTTTTTTCTTCCTTCAGGCACACTATAGAAGTATTTTAGATCTAAGTGAAGAGGCTTTAATAGCATCAGAAAAAGGTCTTAAAAAACTTGAAGTTGGTATAAAAAATATTTCAAAACTTAAAACCTCTAAGTTGACATCTGGGTTTGATATCTCAAATTGGGAAATGGATTGTTACAAAGCAATGAATGATGATTTTAATACACCTTTATTAATTTCTAAGCTATTTGAAGCTATACATTATTCTAATTCCGTATTAATGGGCAAAGAAAAAATTTCTAAAAAAGATCAAGATTTTCTTTTAAATAAAACATCAATTTTTTTCTCCAAAATTTTGGGACTAAATTTTTTCGTAAGTGAAAAAAATATAGAAGCTAACGAATTACTTGGAAAGACTTTAGATATTCTAGTCGATATCAGAAACAAATCTAGAGCAAACAGAGATTTTGAAACCTCAGATCAAATAAGAGATGAATTAAGTCGTATAGGAATTACTTTAAATGATAGTGAAGACAACACCACCTATAAATATTAAACTGCTTATCCCTAATATATTTAAATATTTGTTTATTAGTATTATAAAGATATACCAGAGATTTATTTCTCCTTTTTTTCCATCTAGTTGTAAATTTTCTCCTTCGTGCTCTAAATATGGAATTGAAGCTATAAACAAATACGGACCACTAAAGGGTGGTTTTTTAACAATTAAAAGAATTTTAAGATGCAATCCTTGGAGTAAAGGAGGATATGATCCTATACCATGAAAAGATTTTTATACATTTAAAATAAATTATATGATATTAAATAAAATTATTTGGGAGCCTAGTTCGACAATTTTTTCAATTGGAAATTTTGGTATACATTATTATAGTTTGATGTTTATAATTGCTTTTCTTTTTGGATTCAACATAATGAAGAAAATGTATGTAAAGGAGAACGTACCTACTGAAAGACTTGAAACTATGCTTTTTTACATAGTCTTTTCAACTTTAATTGGTGCCAGATTAGGACATGTTGTTTTTTATGATTGGGAATACTATCAGAGTCACCTTATAGAAATTTTCTTACCGATAGAAAAAACTACAAATGGTTACACATTTACTGGTTTCAGAGGTCTAGCAAGTCATGGTGCTGCGATAGGTATTTTAACTGGGATAATAGTTTATCAAAAAATATATAAAGAAAAAACTTTATTATGGATTCTTGACCGACTAATAATACCAACAACTTTGGGTGCTGCATTTGTTAGGATTGGAAATTTTTTCAATTCCGAAATAGTAGGAAATTATACAGGAAATAATTTTGGGGTCGTCTTTGTAAATCGTGGAGAAAATTTACCACGTCATCCAGCCCAGTTGTATGAAGCGGTTTGTTATATAATTATATTTTTTATTTTATTTCAGATTTATAAAACTGAATATAAAAATAAGAGTGGATTTTTGCTCGGCTTCTTTATGCTTACTTTGTTTAGTATTAGATTTTTTGTTGAATTTATAAAAGAAAGTCAAGGTGGTTTTGAGACTTTATTACCACTATTTTCGACTGGTCAGTGGTTAAGTATTCCTCTAATTGTGTCAGGAATTGTAGTTTTAATTAGATCAATTAGTATCTCAAAAAATTAATTTTTACTTATTTTTCTACTCTGTGTATCAAACATTACAGGTGTAGCAATAAATACAGACGAATAGGTTCCTATAACAACACCAATTATAAGGGCAAACATAAAACCACGGATTGATTCTCCTCCGAAAAGAAATATAGCAAGTAAAACTAATAGTGTTGTTAAGGAAGTATTTAATGTCCTACTTAAAGTTGAATTAATAGCCAAATTTACAGTCTGAGATAATTTTTCATTTTGATTATTTAAAGTATATTCCCTAATTCTGTCAAAAACAACTACTGTATCGTTTAAAGAGTAGCCTATAACAGTCAATATTGCAGCAATAAATGCTTGATTAATTTCCATATTAAAAGGCATAATATTATATGTTAATGAAAAGATTCCTAAAACTATTAAAACGTCATGAAAAACAGCAGCGACAGCCCCAGCAGAAAATTGCCATTTTCTAAATCTTATAAGTATGTACAGAAAAACAATAATCAGCGAACCAATTACAGCCAAATAGGAGTTCTTTTTGATATCGTCTGCGATAGTTGGTCCAACTTTAATGGATGACATAATGCCAACCGTTTTGATTTCTGATCCATTAATAAACTGTTCAATAGAAAACCCATCGGGAAGAAAGCTTGATAATGAATAATAAAGTTTTTCATAAATTTCGTTGTCGACTTGAGTACCTTCTTGATCGATTTTGTATTTGGTTGTGATTTTTAGTTGATTTGCCTCACCAAAAGTTTTTACCTCTGCACTACCAAGGGAATTAGAAATTAATTTTTCGATTTCACTAGGATTGACAATTTTGTCAAATCGGACTATATAAGATCGACCACCAACAAAATCAACACCTTGGTTTAATCCCTTTAAACCGAGTGAAATTAAACTTGTGAAAATTAAAATTGTGGATATCGCATAAGCAGCTTTTCTCCCTTTCAAAAATTGATAACTCAAACCCGCTAGTAAATTCCTAGTGAGCTTAGTTGAAACGTCAATTTTTTTCTTTTTTGATATTCTATTTTCAATAAATAACCTGGTTACAAAAATTGCTGTAAATAAAGAAGTTGCTATACCAATTAATAGTGTTGTGGCAAATCCTTTAATTGGTCCAGTTCCGAAAATAAATAGAATCATTGCAGTTAACCCAGTAGTAATATTTGCATCTAAAATTGAAGAAAGCGCATTATTAAACCCATCATCTACAGACTTTTTATCACCCTTACCTCTTCTTAATTCCTCTCTAATTCTTTCAAAAATTAAAACGTTAGCATCCACTGATATCCCAATTGTTAGGACAATACCTGCGATTCCTGGTAGAGTTAAAACAGCTCCTAAACCAGCTAATATGCCAAAAATTAGAAGTATATTTAATGATAAGGCAATATCAGCAAATAAACCCGATCTCCCGTAATAAAAAATCATCCATAATAAAACAATTATCAAGGCAATTAAAAAAGAGTACAAACCACTTTGAATTGCTTCTTTTCCTAAAGAGGGTCCAACAATCTCAGATTGAATAATATCGGCTGAAGCAGGTAATTTACCTGCCCTTAGTACGTTTGCAAGGTCAATGGCCTCGTTTAATGAAAATGAGCCTGTAATTTCAGATCTTCCTCCAGATATTGCTCCGTTACTAACTCCAGGTGCAGAATATACTAAATCGTCTAAAACTATTGCAATGCTGCTTGCATCTTTGAACGCTTTACCCGTCAAATTTTCCCATATCCTTGACCCTTTAGAGTCCATTTGCATAGATACCGCAGGTTGACCTAATTGACTGTATGTTTGGACAGCATCAACTATAACACCACCGCTTAAAGGGGGTAGATCATCTCTGTTCGATTTAATTATAAATAAATCAACTAAATCATTATTTGGATTTGCTTTACCCCATATAAACTTCACAAATCTCAAATTATTGGGCAATAACCTTCTAACCTCAGGTAAATCTAGGTAATACTTAAATAAATCTTTATCTTTTTTTGATACTTGAGCTAATACTGGACCCCCTTGAAAACCTAGTCCTTTAATCATATCATTTATAGGATTAATATTATCAGAACTCAGTGAATCTAATTGTTTTACATCAGAAAGTAAATCATCAATTCCTGATTCATCGGATTGATTTTCATCAGTCTTATTTTTATCACCCTTTATTTTGTCTCGTAACAATAAATTTGCTTGGGATAAAAAATTAAAAAATTGATCATTTTTGAAAGTTTCCCAAAACTCGAGTTGTGCAGTACTTTGAAGTAAATTTTTAACTCTTTCTACATCCTTTGCTCCTGGAAGTTCAACTAAAATCCTACCTGTTTTACCTAACCTCTGTATGTTGGGTTGAGTAACGCCAAACTTATCAATTCTTTTTCTCAAAACCTCAAAAGCAGATGTTATTGATTCGTCTATTTTTCTTCTAATAATTGGTTTCACCTCATCGTCACTCATATTAAAGTTGATTAGGTCACTCAGATTTCTATTTGAGAAAATTTCAGGGTCAGACAACTTATAGGTTCCCTTAACTTTATCAAATGAGCTAAAAAATGATTCCACATATGGTAAATCAGACTGTTTTTGCAATTCATCAGCTTCGTCTAGAGCCTTGTTGAAAATTAGATTTCTTGTATTATTGGATAAGCCTTTAAGTATATCTTTTACAGAAATCTGTAGTATAACGTTAATACCCCCTTTTAGATCTAACCCTCGATTTAATTCTCTTTTTTTTGCATCATTGTAGGAAGTAAATCCATAGATAGAAATATTCCCAATTGAGTCTAAATATTTCGATTCTAAGTTGTCTCTTTTAGAAATAAAATCTTCGATATCCTCACTAATTCTTGAATTAGCGTAATATTTTGCATCGTTTTCTAGACTACTAGAAATTAGTGTAAATGATAATTGATATATACTTACAATTAAAAATAAAAAACCAAAAATCTTAACAAGGCTATTATCTTGCATTCTTTAAATTATTGTTTGATGCGGCAGCAAATATAATTGTTTAAAAGTCTAATCACAAACACAATCAAAAATGATTTAAATAATTGTTTTTTTATAAATAATTTTATTATTAATGAATAAATCAAATAAAGTTTTTAAGGGATTTATTCATAATTGCTATAGCCTTTGCGCTTTCTTGAAGTTTATTTTTTTCTGATAAATTTAAATCGAGGTTGATTATTTCTTCAACCCCATTTTTACCTATAATACAAGGAACACCAATACAAATATCATTTAATCCGTATTGACCATCTAAATACACCGAGCAAGGAATAATTTTCTTTTTGTTTTTTAAAATACTATCAACCAAGTAGCAAACTGAAGCTCCTGGAGCATACCATGCAGATGTTCCTAAAAGCTTTGTAAGAGTTGCTCCACCAATCATGGTAGAAGAAACGATTTCATCTTGCTTTTCGTTAGACAACAAGGTGGAAATAGGAGTTCCATTGTAAGATGCTAATCTTGTAAGTGGAATCATAGTAGTGTCACCGTGACCGCCAATAACCATAGCATGTATATCAGATTGTGGTTTGTTAAGTGCTTTGGATAGATAGGTTTTAAACCTAGAACTGTCAAGCGCTCCACCCATTCCAATGACTTTTTTTTTATCTAATCTATTTGATTTCAAAGCTAGATAAGTCATTGTGTCCATTGGATTTGAAACAACTACTATTATTGCTTTAGGAGAAAACTTTAATATACTTTCTGTAACAGTATTCACAATACCTGCATTGATATCAATTAATTCTTCCCTAGTCATCCCAGGTTTCCTTGGAATACCTGAAGTAACAACAACTACGTCGCTATCCTTAGTGCTTTTGTAATCATTAGTTACTCCCTTGATGACAGTGTCAAACCCAAGTGTTGACGAGGTTTGAGTTAAATCTAACGCTTTGCCCTCAGATAAACCTTCCTTGATATCTAAAAGAACCACCTCGTTTGCAATTTTACTTATCGCAATATACTCAGCACAAGATGCACCAACATTACCGGCTCCAATTATACTTACTTTCATAATATTTTAAGCGTCAATATTTGCATAAACAGCATTGTTTTCAATAAACTGTCTTCGTGGAGGAACGTCGTCTCCCATAAGTATGGAAAAAGTTTCGTCTGCTCTGTCTCGGTCTTCTACAACAATTCTCCTTAGAGTTCTATACTCAGGGTTCATTGTAGTATCCCATAGTTGCTCTGCATTCATTTCTCCTAAACCTTTATACCTTTGCACTGAAGCTCCTTGTCCAAAGTCAAGCATTATTTTATCTCTTTGGTCGTTATCCCATGCATATTGTTTTTTGTTCCCTTTTTTAACTAAATAAAGAGGTGGTGTTGCAATATAAACATAACCCAAGTCAATTAATTCTTTTAAGTAACGAAAGAAAAAAGTCAAAATTAGTGTTGAAATGTGGCTGCCGTCAACATCAGCGTCACACATCACAACTATTTTATGATACCTTAATTTTTCGATATTTAGAGCTTTGTTGTCTTCTTCAGTTCCAATAGTTACACCAAGAGCGGTGTACATGTTACGAATCTCTTCATTTTCAAAGACCTTGTGTTGCATTGATTTTTCAACGTTTAAAATTTTACCCTTCAAAGGAAGTATAGCCTGAAATTTTCTGTCTCTGCCTTGCTTAGCAGTACCCCCAGCAGAATCTCCTTCAACAAGAAAAATTTCACATTGTGCTGGGTCCTGTTCTGAACAGTCAGAAAGTTTTCCAGGTAAACCACCACCGGTTAGCACAGTTTTTCTTTGGACCATTTCTCTTGCTTTTCTAGCAGCGTGTCTAGCCTGTGCCGCAAGAATGACTTTTTGTACAATTATCTTTGCATCGTTTGGATTCTCCTCTAAGTATGACTCTAACATTTCAGACACTGATTGAGAAACAGCTGATGTTACGTCCCTGTTACCCAATTTAGTTTTCGTTTGACCTTCGAATTGAGGTTCTGCAACTTTTACGGATACAATTGCTGTCAAACCTTCCCTAAAATCGTCACCACTGATTTCAAATTTTAATTTATCCAACATACCCGAAGATTCGGCATACTTTTTTAAAGTTGCTGTCATCCCTCTTCTGAAGCCTGAAAGATGTGTGCCACCTTCGTGTGTGTTAATGTTATTAACAAAAGAATGTAAATTTTCAAGAAATGAAGAATTATAAACCATTGCAATTTCAACAGGAATACCATTTTTTTCACCTTGCATTGAAATAACATCCTTGATTATAGATTCCCTTGTCCTGTCTAGAAATGTAACAAATTCTTTTAAACCCTCTTTAGATTTAAATATCTCTTTCTTATAACTGCCATTTCGGTCCTTTTTTCTTTTGTCTTCGATAGATATTTTAACACCTTTATTTAAAAATGACAATTCACGCATTCTACTGGAAAGAATTTCGTAATCATATTCCAAAATTTGCTTAAAAATTTCGGGATCAGGTTTAAAAGTAACTTCAGTCCCTTTTTCCTCAGTTTTTCCAATTTCCCTTACCTGGTATTTAGGTTTTCCTCTTTCATATTCTTGTTCCCATACCGAACCATCTCGATAAATAGTAGCTTTCAAAGTTTCTGAAAGAGCATTTACACATGAAACCCCAACACCATGCAATCCACCTGAAACTTTGTATGAATCTTTATCGAATTTACCACCAGCGCCTATCTTAGTCATAACAACTTCTAGCGCTGAAACTCCTTCTTTCTTATGTATTCCAACAGGTATGCCCCTTCCATTATCCCTTGTAGTTATGGAATTATCATCATTAATGATCACGCTGATAACATTACAATGACCAGCAAGTGCTTCATCTATTGAATTATCAACAACTTCATATACCAAATGATGTAAGCCTCTTGAACCTATGTCACCTATATACATGGAGGGTCTCTTTCGAACATGTTCCATTCCCTCCAATGCTTGTATACTATCTGCTGAATAGTTTGTATTTGCTAGTGTTTCATCCATTTTAGTTGCTGGTTTTATTTAATGAGAAGTATTATAAATTTAAGAAAAATAGACGGCTAAAATCATGAAATAAAAGATCTTACAGAACTAAGTTATTAACAGTTAATGTGAATAAAACTTATGCCTGTTTTTGTATTAATTTTAAAATGAAATCAATAAGACTTATTGTGAACATTTACAATAGCTCTTCCACTGGGATCATTAAGATTTTTGAAGTTTTTGTCCCATTCCAAAGCAATTGGAGTACTACACGCCACCGAAGGTACCGAAGGAACTGAAGATGCAGCAGTATCACTAGGAAAATGTTTTTCAAAAATAGATCTATAAAAAAATTCTTCTTTGTTCTGAGGTGGGTTTATAGAAAAGTATTTATTTGCTTTTTTCATTTGTTGATCAGTTACTTTTTCTTCAGTTATTTCTTTTAATTTGTCAATCCAACTATATCCAACGCCATCAGAAAACTGTTCCTTTTGCCTCCAAGTTACCGATTTCGGCAAATATTTTTCGAAGGCCTTTCGAATTACCCATTTTTCCATTCTTTCACCTGTAATCATCTTATCTCTGGGGTTCATTCTCATAGCAATGTCAATAAAATCTTTATCAAGAAAAGGAACTCTTCCTTCAATTCCCCATGCAGCAAGAGATTTGTTAGCCCTTAGGCAGTCGTATTGATGCAATTTATTTAATTTTCTCACAGTTTCTTCGTGAAAATCTTTTGGACTTGGAGCTTTATGAAAATATAGGTATCCCCCAAACAACTCATCTGCACCCTCACCAGACAAAACCATTTTAATGCCTAAAGACTTAATAGCTCTTGCCATTAGATACATTGGGGTAGATGCTCTGACTGTAGTTACATCATAGGTTTCTAAATGATATATAACATCAGTTAATGCATCCAAACCCTCCTGTATTGTAAATTTAATTTCATGATGGACAGTACCGATATGATTAGCAACTTCTTTTGCCGCCACTAAATCAGGTGATCCTTCAAGCCCAACAGAAAATGAATGCAATTGGGGCCACCAAGCCCCCTTTGTATCGCCAGACTCAACCCTTTTTGAAGCAAACTTTTTTGCTAAAGCGGATGTAATTGAAGAATCTAAACCCCCAGACAACAAGACTCCGTATGGTACATCACTCATTAATTGGCTATGTACCGCATTAGATAACGCTTTTTCAAGTTGATTTATATCAGTTGAATTATTTTTGACATTATCGAAGGACTCCCAATCCCTAGAATACCACTTTTTGTACCCATTTTCATCGCTGGACAAATAATGTCCTGGAGGAAATAATTCAATTTTTTCACAATTGGATTCTAAAGATTTTAATTCTGATGAAACATAAAATGTACCTTTTGAATCCCACCCTATATATAAGGGAATAATACCAATGTGGTCTCTTGCTATGAAATATTTGTCATCGATAGAATCATATATTGCAAAAGAGAAAATACCATTCATTTCATCTAAAAAATTTTTACCTTTTTCTTTGTATAACGCTAATATGACCTCACAATCAGAGTTAGTTTTGAAGGAATATTTATTTTTTAAATTTTTCCTTATCTCTCTATGATTGTATATTTCACCGTTTGCAGCCAAGATATAACGGTCGTCGTCTGAAAAAAGTGGTTGCTTACCTGATGTTGGATCTACTATCGCAAGTCGTTCATGGGCAATTATAGCATTGTTGTTTGAATAAATACCACTCCAGTCAGGTCCTCGATGCCTTATTTTTTTTGACATTTGTAAAATCTTAGGACGCAAAGATTCCGCGGGCTGTTTTAAATTAAAAGCGCATACAATACCACACATAATTAATAATATTAATTTATAAGCCAAATATAATTTAAAATATTAATCAAAAAATTAAAAAAAGTAATTTTTTTTAATTTATTTTTTGATAAACTATAGATCCATCAACTATAGTGGCAACGACATCAACATTTAGGATTTCTTCCTCGGATACTTTCATTATGTCGTTTGTTAAAATAACAAAATCCGCAAATTTCCCAATTTCTATACTTCCTTTTACTGATTCCTCAAAATTTGAATATGCTGCCCAAGCAGTCATTCCTTTTAAAGCTTCCTTTCTTGTTAAAGCATTTTCTTTTAAAAAACCCTTCGAGGGAAATCCCTGAAGATTTTTCCTTGCAACAGCAGAATAAAAGGTGTGCAGAGGATTAACTTTCTCAACTGGAAAATCTGTACCCAATGCAATTTTACCTGACCAATCTAAGAGATTTTTGTACGCATATGCACTCTTTAATCTATGATCACCAAGTCTTTTTTTAGCCCAATACATGTCACTAGTAGCGTGTGTAGGTTGGACAGAAGGGATAATTTTTGAGTTAAATTTTTGCATGTCTAATTGATTGACAACTTGTGCGTGTTCAACTCTCCATCTTGGATCCTTTACATCCTTTAGAATATAATTGTAAACATCTAATACAATTTCGTTTGCTTTATCTCCAATTGCGTGCGTGTTTAATTGAAAACCTTTTGAAGATAATTGATCTGCTAGTTCAAACAAATCTTCTTTTGAAGTGATTGTAATTCCCTTGTTATTTTTGTCATCATAGTAAGGGTTTTTTAATAGAGCTCCTCTACTTCCCAATGCCCCGTCAAGATATGCTTTGACTGATCTAACAGTTAGTTTTTCATTTTCAATAATTCCTTTGTCCAAAAAATAATTAAGGTTTTTACTTGTGTTAGAAATCATTGCATAAACTCTTATTTTAAGTTCTTCGATTTCATGTAGGCTGTCAATAGCCTGGATTATTCTTTTATCAAGTCCCGCGTCATCAACAGTGGTTAGGCCGTTTTCAAAAGCCCTTTTTTCAGCTTCAACTAGAGCCTTTGCAATTTCTTTATCACTTAAAGGAGGTAAAATACTCATTGCTAAATCCATTGCTTTATCAATAAGAACACCAGTTGGCTTATTATTTTTAATTAAAATAGAACCACCTGAAACTTGAGTCTGAGAACTTATATCTGCTTTATCAATAACTAGATTATTTACAAGAAGAGCATGACCATCAATTCTCCTGAGTAATACCAATTTATCCGGAAATAATTTATTTAAAAACTCATTATTTGGAAAAACTTTATCATCCCACAAATTTTGATCCCAACCCCTACCAATAATAACGTTAGTTTGATTTTTTTGCGAATATATCGATAACCTTTCTTCAATTTCCTCTATACTTTTACTACCTCTTAAGTCTACCTCGCCAAAAGATAAACCTAAACTAAAAAAATGACAGTGAGCATCGATAAACCCCGGGTAAATTGGTAAACCCTTAGCATCAAATTTAAGTGCATTCGGATATAAATTTAAAATTTCGTCTCCACCAACAGATATAAACTTACCATTCTTTATTGCAAATGCAGTGGCTTTGCCAAAAGAGTCATTTACAGTATAAACATTAGCGTTATAAACGACCCAGTCTGCTTTTCTTTTCTCACATGAAATTATCAAGCAAAAAACCAAAAAAAACACTGTGGTTTTATTCATCATGAATTTAATTTTTATTAATTAAAAGATACATCAAAATTATATTTTAATCCAAGTAAAATCTGAGTGGGATAAACCTTATAGTTACTCCAAAAATATTCGTTTTGGTTCATTAAATTCTTACCTCTCAAAAAAATCTCCCATCTCTTATTCAATTGATATTGAAAATTAAGGTCAACTTGCGTGAACGGATTGAGTGTTTCGAACAAAACAGGTGAATCTTCGATATTTTGTCCAAGATATACATCTCTAAATGAATTTGTCCTTTCTCCTACATACCTTAAAAATGATTGAAAATATATTTTATTTGAAATTTTTATGGTACCATCTAATTGTAAAGAAATTTCTGGTAAGTTAAGAGCTTCGAATAGTGCTGGTCCCTTATCAGTCAATTCGTAGCTCAGATAGGTTGCTTCAAAATTTAATCTACCACCATTTTTGAAAACTCCTTTTAATCTAACTTTAATACCTGTGTTTGACAAAGACGGATATAGTACTTCAAATGAATTACCAAATCGATAGGGGATGATGTTGTCTATATCAAAATCCTTCCCGAAGTTTCTAAACATAGGTCTGTTCTTTTCATATGAATAGTAAATATTCCATTGAAATTCCCAACCCTTAGATAAATTTGACCTAGTGCCAAACTCAATTTTAATGGGGGAAAAAGAGGATCTAAGTATTATGGCTGGTGCA
>MDTD01138776.1_pt1 | contig 13836 bp, 12 predicted proteins | sample 811221 | NCBI WGS metagenome assembly MDTD01 (sample SAMN05326646, study PRJNA326480) | marine metagenome | isolation source: seawater | place: Pacific Ocean: South West | collected 2011
AATACAATATCAGATTTATATCTATTAAATACAGATGACCTTTTACCATTAAAGAAAGATGGAAAGAAATGGTCCGAAAATATTGTTTTTGGTATAGAGAATAGTAAAAAGATTCCTTTTGAAAGACTTTTATTTGCACTAGGTATTAGATATGTAGGAGAAACAGTTGCTAAAAAACTCGCGAATCATTTTGTTAAAATTGATAATTTAATGAATGCTACTTTAGAAGAATTAGTAAATGTTGAAGAGATAGGTGATAAAATTGCAAATTCAGTAGTAGATTATTTTTCAAAACAAAAAAACATAATATTAATAGAAAATCTTAAGTCTCATAATCTATGTTTTATATCAGAGGAGATAGAAGGAAATTTATCAGATAAATTATCTGGTAATTCTATTGTTGTTTCTGGAGTTTTTGAGAAGTATAGTAGAAAGGATTTAAAAGATATGATTGAAAAACATGGAGGAAAAAGTGTGGGATCAATTAGTAAAAAAACTACTTTTGTATTAGCTGGAGAGAATATGGGTCCAAGAAAAAAACAAAAGGCAGAAGAATTAGGGATTCCAATATTAACTGAAAAAGAATTCATAAATAAAATAAGTTAATGCATATTCAATTTATAGAAGATATTAAACATAAAATAGGACAATGGGTATTTCAAAGAGAGCTTAAACAGAATAAGAGAATAAAATCTGTATGTAATTTAAATGATGCAAAATCAATTGGAATTTTATTTGACGCAACAACCAAGGAACAAATTGACCAAGTGAAACCTTTAGTTGATTATTTCTTTGGTCTCAAAAAGGATGTCAAGGCGTTTGGCTATGTGAATTCTAAAAAATTTGAAGAATGTCATATCCCAAAGTTACAGTATGATTTTTTTAACCTTAAAGATTTAAACTGGTATTACAAACCGCAGAATGATTATATTAATAACTTTATAAAGAAAGAGTACGATATTCTGATTAATTTATCTGACAGTAAATGCATTCCCATTAAATATTTAGTAGCTTCTTCAGTAGCAAGATTTAAAGTTGGAAAACATGAGGATGGATATGAAATTTATGATTTAATGATCAATTTAAATAAGAAAGAGGAAAATATGAAAAAGTTAATATCAGAAATTACAAAATATTTAAAGGTTATAAATAGATGAGAGTTTTAGTATATTGCATAATATTTCTATTGTTTACATCTTGTTACTCTGGGAAAATTGAAGATCATAATGATCAAATTATAGATAAAATTGAAATAAGAGACTCAATTTTTATTGATTCAATTCGTATTCAAACCCACTAAAGATTTTCTAATATAAAGTCTGTCATTTTTTTATATAAGTGATATCTAGTGTTTCCACCATAAATTCCATGGTTCTTGTCAGGATAAACAAATAAATCAAATTGTTTATTTGCTTTTATCAATGCTGAAATCATTTCCATAGTGTTTTGCACATGGACATTATCATCTGCTGTTCCGTGTACTAATAAATAACTTCCCTTCAATTTATCTACATGATTAATAGGAGAGTTGTCATCATATCCACTAGCATTTTCTTGAGGAGTCCTCATATATCTTTCTGTGTAAATATTATCATAATACCTCCAATTTGTAACGGGAGCTACTGCAATAGCCATTTTAAATACATCCGCTCCTTTTGTAATCGCTAGAGATGACATATACCCACCATAACTCCATCCCTGAATTCCAATTCTATTTTTGTTTATATAACCTAAATTTCCAAAGTATTTTGCAGCATTTATCTGATCAGTAGTTTCATATTTTCCTAATTCTTTATAAGTCATTTTCTTAAATTCAGCGCCCTTACCTCCAGTTCCTCTATTATCTACACATGCTACTATATATCCTAATTCATTTAGATGTTGATACCAGAAATAATTAAACCAACCCCAATTATCTGTAACTTGTTGTGATCCAGGACCTCCATATAAAAACATATATAAAGGATATTCATTATTAGGATCAAAATTGGTTGGTTTCATCATCCAGGCATTTAGTTCTACTCCATCTTCTGTTTCAATTGTAAAAAACTCCTTTTCCGATAAATTATATTTCTTTAATTTTTCAGAGAAATCATAATTATCTTCAAGAACTTTTATTATTTTCCCATCAAAAGTTCTATTTAAGGTTATATAAGGAGGAGTATTTCTATCTGAAAAACTATTCATAAAATACTTCATTCCTTTACTAAAAGTTATATAATTATAGCCGGTATTCTTGGTCATTAAAATTCTTTTGTAATCATTATCATTTAAATCAACTTTGTATAAAGCAGAATATATAGACCCACTTTCTTTAGAAGAGAAATATATTATATTATTCTCATCAACTCCATAAAATTTAGTGATTTCCCAATTGCCTTTTGTAATTTGAATATCATTCCTGTCAAATAGATACTTAATATAGATATGATTAAATCCATCCTTTTCGGAGGTCCAAATAAAGGCATCATAATCTTTTAAAAAAGTAATATTATCATGAATATCTATATAATATTTATCTTTTTCTGAAAAGAAAATTCTAGTTGACCCATCTGTTTGTGAAGTTAAAACATCCAATTCATTTTGATGTCTGTTCATTCCAAAAATAATTAATTTTTGAGTAGAATCCTTCATGCTAAACCATTTTATTCTAGGTATATATTCATAATTCTTTCTAAAATTAATATCGGTAATTTTATTAGTTTTCAAATCATATAAATGTAAGGTTACCTTCGAGTTATCCTCTCCAGCTTTTGGATATTTAAATACTTCTTGTGTAGGATATAAGCCTCCATTAAATATATCCATAGAGAATTCTTTCACATCAGATTCATCAAATTTATAATAAGCAATAGTTTTGCTATCATGACTCCAATCAAATGAACGAACTAGGGAAAACTCTTCTTCATAAACCCAGTCAGAAGCTCCATTTATAACTTTATTATTGACTCCATCAAAGGTTATTTGTTTTGTATCTTCTGTTAATAGGCTATAAACATATAAGTTGTTTTCAAATACGTAAGCGATATTCTTTCCATTTGGAGAAAAAGTGGCGTACATAACTTTATCTTTTAACAGATTCTTTATTGTTTTTGTTTTGGTATTATATATGTAATATACTGATTTAGTACTGTACCTATAAATAGATTCTGTATTTGTAGCAATTAGAATTTTATCTTCAGATGTATTAAAAGTATAATTTTCCATTCTTTTTAATCTTTCGTCATCAGAATCCATTATAGTTTCAATAACTTCTCCAGTTTCAAATGAGTTTTTATATATTTTTATTCTACTTTCTGTTTTTTCAGAAGTAGTATAATGTTTTCCATCATTCATAGATTTAAATCCAGAAACTCCATTAGGGTAGAATTCATAATTTAACCAAATATCTTCAAGAGTAACTTGTTTTTGTGCGAAAAAATCTAGTGAAATATAAATACAAATGAATAATATAAATGTCTTTTTCATAATATATAATTTAGATTGGCCAATTTACTTAAATTTGTGCAAAATAAATCATGAGTTACAAAAAGATAAATACAGATGATTTAAATCTTTTAACAAAGATTGTAGGTCCAAATAATATTTTTTATTCAGAAGAAGTTCTAATAGAATATTCTCATGATGAAACAGAAGATTTAAGTTTTATACCAGAAGTTGTAGTTAAACCACATAATACGCGTCAGGTTTCTGAGATTATGAAATACTGTAATAAAAATAACATTCCTGTTACACCATGCGGCGCAAGAACCGGATTAAGTGGAGGAAGTCTCCCTGTTATGAGTGGAATTGTTTTAAGTTCTGAAAAATTAAATTCTATAATAGAAATTGATGAAAGAAATCTACAAGCTACTGTAGAACCAGGTGTTATAAATGAAGTATTTCAAAATACTGTTAAAGAAAAGGGATTGTTTTACCCCCCTGATCCAGCCAGTAAAGGAAGTTGTATGTTGGGAGGTAATATTGCAGAGAATTCTGGAGGGCCTAAAGCTTTAAAATATGGAGTAACAAAAGATTATGTTTTAAATTTGGAAGTAGTATTACCAAGCGGAGAAGTAATTTGGACAGGTGCAAATGTTTTAAAAAATGCTACAGGGTATAATCTCACTCAATTATTTATAGGTTCTGAAGGCACTTTAGGAATAATTACCAAAATTGTATTCCGTTTAATTCCTTTACCTACTAAAGATATTACATTATTAGTTTCTTTTAGTTGTTCAGAAAAAGCTTGCGAAGCTGTCTCAGCGATTTTTCAATATGGTATAACGCCATCTGCCTTAGAATTTATTGAAAGAGATGCTATTTTGTGGACCATTGATTATACAGATATTCAAATGGAAATAGACGATAACACTCAAGCTCATTTATTAATTGAAGTTGATGGAGATGATATGGAAAAACTATATAAGGATTGTGAATTAATTAGTGATGTTCTCCAAAAGTATGAATGTGGTGAAATATTGTTAGCAGATTCATTTACTGAAAAAGAAAATCTTTGGAGATTAAGAAGGTCGGTGAGTGAGGCGGTAAAATCTAATTCAATATATAAAGAGGAGGATACAGTTGTACCTAGAGCAGAGTTAGCAAGACTATTAAGAGGAACAAAAAGAATAGGAGATAAGTTTGGTTTTAAATCGGTTTGTTATGGTCATGCAGGAGATGGTAACCTACACATCAATATTATTAAAGGAAATATGAGTGATTTCAATTGGAATAATACATTATCTGAAGGAATTAGAGAAATATTTAAACTTACAAAAAAATTAGGCGGAACTATATCTGGAGAGCATGGTATTGGTTATGTTCAAAAAGAGTATATGGATGTTGTTTTTTCTAAAAAAGAAATTGAATTACAAAAAGGAATAAAAAAATTATTTGATCCAAAAAACATTTTAAATCCTGAAAAAATATTTAAATAAATCTAATTGATTGTTAATCAAAATTTTATAAATGATAAAAATTAAGAATAACTTTTTCAATAAAATTCTGTTTTTAGGGTTTATTATTAGTATTCCTATTTCTTTAATATATCCAGAATTAAGAATTTCATCTTGGTTAGCTTTAACTATAGGAATTTTCTTTACTTTAATTTTAGGAAATCCATACGAAGGCAAAACAAATAAACTGACAAGTACATTGCTTAAAACTTCTATTGTTTTTATAGGTTTTGGATATCCGATTTCTTCTATCTCTGAGTTATCCATATCTGAATTTTTATATGTTTTAGTTTTTATCATTTTAACAATTATAATTGGTTTAACTCTTGCAAAAATTTTAAGTGTTGATCAAAAAACTTCTGATCTTATATCCTCTGGAACAGCAATTTGTGGAGCAAGTGCTATAGTTGCTATCGCAGCTTCTATTAAAGCAAATGAAAAACAAATTTCTATTTCGTTAGGTACAGTATTCATTTTAAGTGTTTCTGGATTAATTTTTTATCCATCAATTGGAAATTACTTTTCTCTCTCAGATCATCAGTTTGGAATTTGGTCCGGATTAACTATACATGATACGGCTTCTGCAATTGGAGCGGCACAGGACTTTGGATCAAATTCTTTGAAAACAGCAACTATAATTAAATTAGCAAAAGTATTATTTATAGTACCAATTGTTTTTTTATATAGTTTCAAATATAAGGATGGAGAAAAGAAAATTCAATTTCCAATTTTTATTATATTCTTTCTTTTTGCTATGATTTTAAACTCATTAAATCCAGAATTAGAAATTTTTTCTTTACTAAAGGATGTAGGTAAAAAAGGTTTACAGATAAGTTTATTTTTAATTGGAGCTAATCTTTCCTTAAAAAATTTAAAATCAATTGGTTTTATACCATTTATTTATGGATTAGTTATTTGGATTATACTTTCTTCCACTTCACTAATTGTTATAAAATATTTCTCTTAAGTTTGTTAAAATTTTATAGATTATGCAAAAACCTTTAATACTCGTAGTTAATGATGATGGAATAAATGCTCCAGGTATAAGAAAGTTGATTTCAATTATGAATAAATTTGGAGAGGTAGTTGTTGTCGCTCCAGATAGTCCACAATCAGGAAAGGGACACGCAATTACAATTGAATCAACTATTAGATGTGATAGTGTTAAAATTGATGATGGTCCTCAAATTGAATATTCCTGTAGTGGTACTCCAGTTGATTGTGTTAAACTAGCAATGAATAAATTATTAGAAAGAAAACCTGACTTATGTGTTTCAGGGATTAATCATGGGTCTAATTCATCTATTAATGTTATATATTCTGGAACTATGTCTGCAGCAGTAGAAGGATCGTTAGAAGGAATTCCATCAATAGGTTTTTCTTTATTAGATTATTCTCATAAAGCAGATTTTTCTGAAAGTGAATCATTCATCAAAAAAATCACAAAATCTGTATTAGTAAATGGCTTACCAGATGGAGTTTGTTTAAATGTAAATATACCAAAATCTGAAAAAGGAAAGAAAATACAAGGAATTAAAATTTGTAGACAAGCAAATGCAAATTGGGAAGAGGAATTTGATGAAAGAAAAGATCCTAAAGGCAGAACATATTATTGGCTTACTGGTAAGTTTGTGAATTTTGATAAAGGAGAAGATACTGATGAATGGGCTCTTAAAAATCATTATATTTCTATAGTTCCTGTACAATTTGATGTAACTGCACATAACGCTATATCTAAAATAAAAAACATTATATAATGAAAATTAACCTATTAAAAGGTTTGATATTAGGTATTGTATCTCCAATAATTTTATTTGTTATTACGGTAGTATTTTTTTTAAGATACAATATTTCCGATTTTGTAAATCATAAAATAAACGAGCAAAATATTCCTGCAATTATTAGTTTGTGTTTATTAGCAAATTTAGCTGTGTTCTTTATAAAGTTACAAAAGAATAAAGATCAACAAGCTAGAGGAGTTTTATTATCAACTTTTTTATTTGGAATTTTAATTATTTATTTTAAATTTTTCTAGATGAATATTTACATGATTACTGGAGAACAATCAGGAGATATGTATGGAGCAAATCTAGCAAAAGAACTTTTCTTGCAAAATAATCATATAAAAATTAGAGCTTTTGGTGGAGATAAAATGAAAGAAGAGGGTGTAAAACTTGCTAAACATATTCATGACTTCTCTTTTATGGGATTTACAGAAGTTTTAAAGAACATATTAAGTATCTCTAATAATCTAAATTATTGTAAGAGAGATATTATTAAATTCAATCCTCAAATAATAGTTTTAATTGATTTTCCTGGATTTAATTTAAATATTGCAAAGTATGCAAAACAAAAAGGCATCAAGGTTGTTTATTATATATCTCCAAAAGTTTGGGCTTGGAATAAAAGAAGAATCTATAAAATAAAGAAATATGTTGATGAACTAATTGTAATTTTTCCATTCGAAGTTGAATTTTACAAAAATTTTAATATTAAGGCTCATTATTTTGGCAACCCTTTATTTGATTGTATTGATACAAAATTACCGGTAATTGATAGAGATAAAAAAATAATTTCTATTTTACCTGGTAGCAGAACTCAAGAAGTAAAAAGGAACTTAAGTACATTGATAAATATAGTTCCTTTCTATTCTGAATACCAATTTATAATAGCTACAACAAAAGGTATGTCTGAATTATGTGAAGAAATTATTGGAGAAAATAAAAATATTGAATTATTAGTGGATCAAACTCATTCTATATTAAAAAGTTCTCTAATTTCGATAGTAACTTCTGGAACTGCAACTTTAGAAGCAGCTCTTTTTAAAACACCTCAAATTGTTTGTTACAAAACAGACAGTATCACTTATTTACTTGCAAAACTATTTTTAAATCTTAGATGGATTTCTTTAGTTAATATTTTGATGAATAGGGAAGTAGTAAAGGAACTAATACAATCTGAAATGAATAAAGATAATTTAATAAGGGAAATAGATTTATTACTCTCTACAAAAAATAAAAAAATGTTATCAGATTATCAAAAATTAAATGAATTATTAGAATCTAATAATGTCTCTAAAAAGATTGCTAACTTCATAATATCTCTTAATTAGATTTTAATCTTTCTTTTAATTCAATTATTTCATCTCTTAATCTTGCAGCTTCTATAAAATTTAGATTTTTTGCAGCTTTTTCCATCTCTGATTGCGAGTATTTAATCATTTTCTTTATCTGATTAAAATCCATTTTCTCTATGCTTTTGTCGACAATCTTGGTAACTGAATATGGATTTAAACTTTCAGAAATTTCTATATTTTTCTTTCTAATAATTGGTTTAGGTTTTATATTATGTTTTTTATTATAATCATCTTGTTTTTTTCTTCTTCTATTAGTTTCATCAATAGTTAACTTCATAGATTTAGTGAGATTGTCAGCATACATTATCACTAATCCATTTAGATTTCTAGCAGCTCTTCCAGCGGTCTGAGTCAAAGCTCTTTCAGATCTTAAAAATCCTTCTTTATCTGCATCTAATATAGCAACTAAACTAACTTCTGGTAAATCTAATCCTTCTCTTAATAAATTAACTCCTATTAAAACATCAAATTCACCTTCTCTTAATCCATGAATAATTTCAATTCTCTCTAAAGTATCTACATCAGAATGAATATATCTACATTTAACAGAAAATTTTGTTAAATATTTAGTTAGTTCTTCCGCCATTCTTTTTGTAAGAGTAGTAACTAAAACTCTTTCTTTTTTCTTAACCCTTACTCTAATCTCTTCTAACAAATCATCCATTTGATTGTGACTATTTCTAATTTCTATTTTTGGATCTAATAAACCTGTAGGTCTAATAATTTGTTCAACTACAACACCATCACTTTTTTCTAGTTCATAATCTGCTGGAGTTGCACTTACAAAGATTGTTTGTTTATTCATAAACTCCCATTCTTCAAATTTCAGTGGTCTATTATCTAAAGCGGATGGCAATCTAAATCCATGTTCTACTAAATTAGTTTTTCTTGATTTATCACCACCATACATAGCTCTAATTTGCGGTAATGTTACATGTGATTCATCAATAACTGTAATAAAGTCATTTGGAAAATAGTCTAATAAACAGAATGGTCTAGTACCAGGGGATCTTCCATCAAAATATCTTGAATAATTTTCAATTCCAGAACAGTATCCTAGCTCTTTAATCATCTCCAAATCAAAATTAACTCTTTCATCTAACCTTTTAGCTTCTGTTTTATATCCAGAACTTTCAAATTCTTCAACTCTTAATAAAAGATCATCTTGAATTTGTTTTACAGATGATTTTACAACTTCTTTTGATGCTACAAAAATATTTGCTGGAAATATTCTTAATTCATTTAAAGTATCAATTTTTTTACTAGTTTCCAATTCAATAGATTCAATTTCTTCTATTTCATTTCCCCAGAAATATATTCTATAAGCAATATCAGAGTGACCTGGAAAGATATCAACAGTATCTCCTTTTACTCTAAAATTTCCTCTGTCAAATTCAGAAGAAGTTCTACTATATAATGATGATACAAATTTTTGAAGTAAATCGGTTAAACTTATAATATCTCCTACTTTAATTTCAATAATACCGTTGCTAAACTCCTCTGGATTTCCTATCCCGTAAATACAAGAAACAGATGATACTACAATAATATCTTTTCTACCAGACAATAATGCAGATGTAGTATTTAATCTAAGTTTTTCAATTTCTTCATTAATTGATAAATCCTTTTCTATGTATGTTCCTGTAGATGGAATATATGCTTCAGGTTGGTAGTAATCATAATAGGATACAAAGTACTCAACTAAGTTATTAGGAAAAAATTGTTTAAATTCAGAGTATAATTGAGCTGCTAAAGTTTTATTGTGACACAAAACTAATGTTGGTCTATTTACCTCGTTTATAACATTTGCTACAGTAAAAGTTTTACCAGAACCTGTTACACCTAACAAGGTTTGATAAGATTCTAAATCATTTAAACCATTTACTAACTGTTTAATAGCTTCTGGCTGATCACCAGTGGGAGAGAAATTTGAAACTAATTCAAAATCCATTTAGATTTTGTTTAAAATAGATAAATTATCCTTTAATTCTTCAAGTTTAGATTTTGATATTTCAATTTTCTTAACTATGTCACTTTTATATCTTTCTGTACCACTTCCATTTTTAAAAAAGGAGATATTATTTTCATACTGATTTATATTCTTATTTATTTTGTCAATTTCAGATTTAATTCTGTTTTTTTCTTTCATTAACATTGAAGAATCTTGTTTATATAACGATATTTTTGATTCTAATTTCAACTTTTTCTTCTCTGATTCATTAAGTTTTAATGAATTATAAATAGAATTTAGAGAGTTTTTATATTCATTATTAATTGATAGAAAAGACTTAGGAACTTCACCAATATTATTCCAATCTTTATTAATCTTTTGAATTTTTTCAATATCAGATTTTACATTGTCTGAAGACTTAAATTTTTTAAGTGTAGAAAGTATCTTTTGCTTCATTTCTAAGTTACTATCTCTTTCTTTATCTAATTTAATATAAAACTCTTTTCTAGAATTAAAAAATTGATCACATGCCTTTTTAAATCTATTCCAGATTGGAGAAGATTTATATTCTGGTGTAAATGGAGAGTCCTTCCATTCTTTTTGGAGTTGAATAAATTTTTTACTAGTTGAATTCCATTCATTAGAATTTTTTAATCTTTCAGCCTCCTCACAAATTTTAATTTTTATCATTAAATTAGAAGCTAAAGTATCTTTTCTGTTTTTATAAAAATTATTCTTTTCTGAATAAAAGGTATTTGTTGAATCTCTAAATTCCTTCCACGCTTTCTTTAAGTCATTTTTATGTATAGGAGCTGTTTTTTTCCATTGTTCAATTAATTTATTTAACTCCTCATTTTTATCTTTCCATTTTTGATGTGAATCTGGCATATCATCTAAAAGAGAAATGATTTTGTTACAAATCGAAGATTTTAGTATAAGGTTTTTATTATTCTCTTGTTTTAATTCTAGAAAATAGTCATTTCTTTTTTTATTTATAATTTTACTAGCTTCTTGAAACCTATTCCAAATATTTTCTCTTTTTTCTTTAAAAACAGGACCAATTTCTTTCCACTTTTCATGTATTTTTTGTAATTCGTTAAAGGAAACATTTATTGATTTTTCTTTAATTAACTTCTCCGCTTTTTCACATAAAAGTTCTTTATATTCTAAATTTCTTTTAAAATCTAAATCTCTTAATTCTCTATTTATTTTTAGATAATCGTAGAAAAGTTCTACATGATGATTGTAGTTATACCAAATATCATTTTTATTTTGAATAGGTACGTTTCCTGTATTTTTCCATTCACCTTGGAGTGATCTAAATTTATCGAATGTAATTTTTATGGATTCTTCCTGATTAATTAGATTATTAATCTCAGTAATGATTTTTTGTTTTATTTTAAGGTTTTTTTGTTCTTGTCTTTCTTTTTCTTTTCTAAATTCCTGTTTTATCTTTCTAAATTTACTATTTATCTTTTTAAATTTAGTTTCTAAAGGATTAATCTCATTTTTTTTAGATACATCTGATTGTTTAGATGATTTAGATATTAACTTCTTATAAAAGGCTACTTTAATCTCATTCGCTTTTTTAGATACTGACAAAGGATTTGAATTATTAGATAATTTATCTAATTCTAAAATTAAATCTTCTAAAGTTAAATTAGAAAAATTAATATTATTATGCAACTCTTTATTATTATTTAAATCTTCAGTCATATCTGAAATTTATATTACAAAATTACAAATTTATTTTATCTGAATTCCATATATCCCAACTTTCATCAGCTTGAATTTGAAGCATTTCTAATCCATTTTTAATAATAGCACCATGATCCTTTCCCTTCTTTAAAAACAAACTTAACTTTGGATTATATACTACATCGAAAAGCAAATGTTTCGAATTTAAGAAACTATATGGTAGATTAGGGACGGTATTGATTTTTGGATAGGTTCCTAATGGTGTTGTGTTAATGATAATATCAACTTTATTTATAATGTTCTTATTAATATCTGGATAATCAAAACTTGAGTTTCTACTTACAATTTTATAATTTATTTTAAGTTTTTCAAGAACAAATTGTATAGCTTTTGAAACACCTCCATTTCCAAGGATTATAGCTATCTTTCTATTATCTAATAAAGGTATAATGCTTTTTTCAAACCCAATAATATCCGTATTGTATCCGTACAATTTATCACCAACTATTTTTATAGTATTTACAGCCCCTATTGTTTTGGCAGTATCATCTATAAAATCTAGAAAATCTAAAACCTTTGATTTATGTGGAATAGTTACATTTATTCCAGATAGATTGTTCTTTATGATTAAATCTTTTAAAAAACATAAACTTTCAATTTCAACATTAATATATTTTGCATCGATATTTTCAAATTTAAATTTATTCGTGAAATACTTCTTTGAAAAAGAATGATTTAATGGAAACCCAATTAGACCGTAAGTTTTCATATTTATTTAGCACTTGAAAAACGTTCCATCCAACAAACAATTAGAAAACCCAGAATTAATAATGTAAAAGCTATAATTGTTTCAGAATTAAATTGATTTGGAAAATATCTTTCATATGATAATATTTTCTTTTCACCACTGACTATAATATATTTTAATTCCTTTTTCCAAGGCCATATAATGTTTAAGGAGCCAAAGATAAAACCAGTTAATAAAGCTAGAGTTGCGTCCTTATAACTTTTAAAAACCCATGAAAGTACTCTTGAAAAACTAATTAATCCAAAAATAGAACCTAAAATAAATACTGATAGTAATAAAATCTCTAAATCTGTAATAGCATCCACCATTAACAACTGATAATTACCCATTAAAATAAGAATAAAAGAACCTGATAATCCCGGTAACATCATACCACTTATACCAATAATACCACAAATAAAGACATAAAATAAATTTTCATTTTGAGAAGTAGGTGATATGAAAGATAAAGAAAAAGCTACAGAAGCACCTAACAGTAATATAACTACGTTCCATAAACTCCATTTTGTGATTCTTTTACCAACAAAAAAAATAGATGCAAGAATTAAACCGAAAAAGAAAGCCCAAATAAAAACAGGGTAGTGTTCAAATAAATATTTGAATAAACTAGCTATACTAAAAACACTTACTATACTTCCTCCAAAAATTGATAACAAAAAATAAAAATTAGTATATTCTATAAACTCTTTAAATTTAAAATTTAATATTAGTTTGAACGAATGAATATTTATTGATTTTAATGAGTGTATTAAATCCTCATAAATTTCAGTAATTAAAGCTATAGTCCCTCCGGAAACTCCAGGTATTACATTAGCAACTCCCATAGCCATTCCTTTTAAGAATAAAATAAAATGATTTTTCATTAAATTATTTATTTATATAATCAAAAAAAGTATCACCTCTTAATCCAATTCTTAATGTTTCTAATGGGATAACTTCATCCCAAGCAATATTTCCAAGATTAACATTAGGCCCCAATAATTTGATAAACCACACTTGTTGAGGTTTTTTAGGAGCCTCCCATAAAATTTTCTCAGTAGAAATTTGAGTTAATATCTCATCAATTAAATCAGATCTTACATCACCTTCTTTTCTATAGATACCTACATTACCGCCCTCTCTTGCTTCCGCTATTACTTTCCATGAACCGGCATCTAATTCTTTTTGCATTAATTCTATCCATTTATAGGGTGCTAATAATACATTTTCATCTTTTGAACCAACCTCAGAAACAACTTTAAATTCTTTAGAAAGTTCTTTTATATAATTACATTTTTCTTTATGTGAAATATTAATACTACCATCA
>MDTD01190130.1_pt1 | contig 13831 bp, 18 predicted proteins | sample 811221 | NCBI WGS metagenome assembly MDTD01 (sample SAMN05326646, study PRJNA326480) | marine metagenome | isolation source: seawater | place: Pacific Ocean: South West | collected 2011
AAAGGTGAATGTGAATCGAACTATGGCGAATACATGTTCAACCAACAACATGGCATGCCTTCGAATACCACTCAGTGGGAATGGGTAAGACAAGAGCTCTTAGGTGATCGAGATACTAGAAGAGCAACAATAGCTATAAACCAACCAAAGCATAAAGGCAAGAACCCAAAAGATTATACTTGCACGCAATACATTCACTTCTTCATCCGAGACAATAAGCTTCATCTTGGTGTACACATGCGATCAAATGATGCAGTCTTTGGATTTTGCAATGATGTATGGACATTTTGCATGTTTCAACAATTGATGTTGAATGACCTTAATGCTCTTGGAGCAAATGTTGAACTTGGTTCTTACTACCATAGTGCTGGCTCGTATCATGTCTATGAACGACATTGGAAGATGATGGATCTTATTATAAACAACTATCGAAAAACCCATAGAAAGAGTTATCCAGATTTGAAAAAATACAAACTAAAGAGTACAATAACAAGTGGTGCAATTTTGCCACATGCACTATCTCATCAAAACATAACACTAGAACAAATTAAACAACACACAAACGAAGTAATGGAGCTAATTTATGAGTAGCATCTTAGAGCAAGCAAACAAGATCATCAATGAAAGATCTGAAGAAAAAGAAAGACAATATGGCCCAATGGGTGAAGGCTTTGAAAGAGCCGCAATGATTGCGTCAGGCATGTCTGGCAGAGAATGGAATGCACACGATATGTTTATCGCAATGGTTGCACTTAAATTCTCACGTCAATCATACAATTTCAAAGAAGATAATCTTCTAGATGCAGTTGCTTACATTGGTGCTTGGCAAAATTATATAAATGAGACTAAACCTTCACATGCAGGCCCAGACTCAAAAGAACAAGTATCTTCTGTAAAAACACCCGTAGAAGAAGAGGAGGATACTTTGGATGGGCCTATTGCAGAAAGCCCTTATTTAACAACACATCCCAGAGACGTATTAAATGCTCTCATTCAACTTGGAGGAAAAAATGAAAATAGCTAAGATCAGATCAGTGAAAACACCAACCAGAGGTACAGAAGGGTCAGCAGGAATTGATTTCTATGTTCCAGACGACTATCCCCGAAATCTGTGTACAATCAATCCGGGGGAGCGTTATTTTATCCCATCGGGAATTAAAGCAAATGTCCCTGAAGGTTATGCCCTCATTGCAATGAATAAATCGGGTGTAGCACTGAAGAAAGGTCTTATGGTAGGTGCTTGTGTGGTGGATTCAGATTATCAAGGGGAAATTCACCTTCACCTTGTCAACACAGGTTTCCAACCTGCAGTAATTGAGCCTGGAGAAAAATTAACACAATTTTTGCTTATACCAGTCAATCATTGCTCAGTAGAAGAGGTCGAAGAAAATGTTCTGTTTGAAGAAGAATCAACTAGAGGTGCTGGAGGATTTGGCTCAACGGGGGTCAAATGAGAGACTATTTAGTAACTGGAGGCTTTGGATTTATTGGATCTCATCTAGTAGAAGCCTTACTAAAATTAGAGGATACAAGAGTATGGATTATAGATGATGGAGAAAATGCCAGCTGGAACCCCAGAAAAGGAAGAATCGATTACGAAGAGCAAGCTAGAGACTTACTTGTCCAAATTATGGGTGGTTACGACATTGACAACGATACTCGTAACCCTCGCCTTATTTGCATCAGCGGTGATTGTGCCCACCGCAATGTTCTTGATAGAATTAGGGCTGGTCATTTCCGTGCTGTTTTTCATTTGGCTGCTAACGTTAGTGTAGCTAAATCGATAGAAGAACCCATGGTCACCCTGGAACAGAATACGTTAAAGACATTAAAAATTGCAAAAGCCTGTGCGCAAGGACATACACGTTTAGTTTTTTCATCATCAGCCGCAGTCTATGGTTCACTAGATGGTTGCATGCCAATTCAAGAAAGTGTTTCCTTAGATCCAGAAAACCCTTATGGTCTTTCTAAAATGACATGTGAAAATTGGTTTAAAGTCTATAGAAAACTTTATGATCTGGATTATGTGGCCTTGAGATATTTCAATGTTTATGGGCCTCGACAACTAGGCGGCTCTCCTTATGCTGGGGTTATTGGAAACTGGGTTCAGGCTTTGCACTATAAGAAGCCTTTGATTATTTACGGTGATGGAGAACAAACTCGGGACTTTATTTTTGTTGGCGATGTTGTTAGTGCAAATATAGCGGCACTAAGAAAAGATCTCAAATTTAGAGTCTTTAATGTGTGCTCTGAAAATAAAATTAGCTTGAATAAAATTGTTGATTCATTAAGGAGCACGCTAGATGAATCATTCGAGGTCAAGTATGAACCAGCTAGAGAAGAAGTGAGAGACTCTATTGGGTCAAACCATAGAGCAAAATCAACACTTGGATGGGAACCTTCTGTCACATTTCAGGAGGGCTTGGACAACACTTTAAGATGGAGAGGATTATGAGTATCTGGAAAAATAAAGAATTTATTAAAGAAAAGCCATGGGGATATGAGTCTAGATTTGGTTCTCCTTTTGGCATGGGAGGCAAAAGAATTGTAATGAACAAAGGCTGCAGAAATTCTTTAAAGTATTATCGAATGAAAAATCAACTTCTTTTCTGTTTGAGTGGCCAAGTAAAAGTGCATGCACCCAAGGAGAAAGAGTTTGGGACAAAATGTTGCGATGGTAATGGAAATTATTTTATTTTAGATCCGGGTGACTTTATTCTTATTCAGTGCGAAAATCCATACAGGTTAGAAGCACTTACAGATTGCGAACTCATCGAAGTCACAGCGGGAACAAGTCACGGTTATCGACAAGGGCTCGTAATGCTCGAGGATGACTATGGCCGTTTGGATATTGTAAAATCGAAAACAAATGAGTAAGATAATTACAATGATCCTCAACGGAGATTTATTATGATGGAACCTAGCTCAGTAAACGTAGTGATTTATCACGCGAATTGCAATGACGGTTTTGGTGCAGCATATTCAGCCTGGAAGCTTTTAGGCAATAGAGCAGAATACTATGCAGCCTCTCATGGTGCACCACCTCCCGATGTTACAGGAAAGAAAGTTGTTGTTCTCGATTTTTCATATAATAACGAAACTACCAAACAGATGATTGAACAAGCTGAAGAGCTCTGGGTAATTGATCATCACAAGTCTAATATGGTTGAACTTCACGACATAAGCAATACACATTTTGACATGACAAAGTCAGGAGCGATGTTAGCTTGGAATTATTTCCACCCGGGAAAAGAGCCACCAAAATTTATTCAATACATTCAGGACAGAGATCTTTGGCAATGGGAGCTCCCTTATTCCAAAGAGTTTTCTGCAGCTTTTGACATGGTTCCTTGGAGCTTTGAAGAATACGAAAAGTTCGAAGATGACTCTGTGTTCGATGATGCAGTTAAACGAGGGTCGTATATCCTCGCATACAGTAAAACAGTGATAAAGAAGGTGTGTGATAAGGCGACAGCTAGAAAGTATGGCGAACATGACGTAATGGTCGTTAACTCATCGCACTGGATGTCAGAGATTGGAGCATCACTTGCGAAAGACTGTGATTTTGCAATGATCTGGTATTATGACCACGATGATTGTATCTATAAATGTTCGCTTCGTGCCTTTCACGATACAATGGATGTGTCAGAAATCGCAAAATCTTTCGGTGGTGGCGGCCATAGAAAGGCTGCTGGCTTTGTGCTTCCAAAATCAAAGCACCCAGATACAATCTTCGAAGTCGATGAAGAGTCAGAAGAAACTGTCTTGCCTGATGGAGAATTTGGTGCAGACTAGACCTCAATGGGATGAGATATGGATGGACTTCGCTTCTAACATTGCTAGACGAAGTCCTGATCCTAATTTCAAAGTAGGATGTTGTATTGTATCACAGGATAACTGCCAAGTGCTTGCGATAGGATACAACGGCGATCACAAAGGCGGTACAAATTGCAGAGAATCACTGGAGCCTGGGTGTTCTGGATTTATCCACGCGGAAATTAATGCCTTGATCAAGTTAGACTATAATAATCCAAAAAAGAAAACTCTTTATATCACACTATCTCCTTGCCGGCAATGTGCTAAAGCTATAATCAATGGTGGCATCGACCGAGTCGTATATAGAGACATTTATAGAGACACGTCTGGCATAGACTTATTGAAGGAACATAATATATTGACAGAACGCCGAACTTCGTTATAATTAATGTGTTGATGGAGTTTCGGGATGTTGCTAACTAGAATAGAGAAAAGTATAGATCTTGTTTTAGAAGGGTTAGATAATTGTGACGTGAGTCTTTTGCTAGAAGCAAATGCTGAATTTGCAAAAGCACACGATACCCTTTCGAAATCAGTTGAACAATTTTCGTCTTTGCTTAATCAGTTCCCTAACTTATCAGGATTAGCAGAGCCCGTCGATAAAATGCTTCAAGAGTTACGATCCCTAGAGTTGAACGATGTGCCAGATGAATACAGTTTTGGTGTACATAAAAGCTTGAAGACTGGAGAGGGTGAAGAAGGAGCAACTGCAATTAGCTCTATGTCTTCTATCGCAACTACATTATCTTTGTATGTCAACGGATTAAAAGATGCTGTCATTGAGATTGCTGGTTGGTTAGAACAAACACCAGAAGTCTTCTCTGTTGGCAAAAATGGGATCGTAGTTAATCCTACATTCGCTGAGAAGAATCAGGGAGCAGAATTAAGCTTGGATTTCTTTTCTCAGCCATCAGGAGAAGAGATTCTTCAAAAAGTAGCAGAACTAGATGATGAAGATGAAATTAAATCACATTTTTCAAGCTTGTGGAACTCTAAAAATTTAGAAGGTGCAGAAGCAGATGCCGCGTGGGATGAGTTTGTAGCTAATATGACAAAAATTGGTGAGGGCGCACAAAAAGCATATAGCCAAGCAGTCCAAGTACTTACGAATGTTCAGCCAGATCCTTCTGTGACTAAAGAAGTTCCTAAGAAATCCATCTTGTCTTCTATTCTTGGCAGTATCTTTGGAGGAGGAGATAAAAATGGTCCAGCTCCTGAGATGCAAGCAATCAAAGAAGAGATTTTAGGAGAAAATGTCCAAAGTGCTTCGAAAGGTCTTTGGGCTATGAATTTCGAAGATCTTCAAAAATTGATTGCAGGATTGCTACAGATGTCTGATAGTGCAAATGCCGCTGCAGCAGAAACACTTGTAGGAATTAACAAGCAAAACGAAGAAGTTATGGAACCTTCAGATGAACAACAACAGTTCGCCACAGACATGACAGACATAGTCAAGGATCCAGATCTAGGATTAGCCGTTGCAGCTGCAGCGGAAGATGCTGGCCTGAAAGGTGGAGACACATCTACTATCGATCCAGAAAAATTTAGAGAAGCTTTAGCAGATGACTTGGACGAAGATCAAAAAGATCACCTTTTAGGAGAGATGGAATTAGAAAATGCTCCCGCAGAAGAAGGCGGGGTTGATGAAAAGCTTTTAGATGCTATCGAAAAAGAACAAGAAAATATAGAATCTGACATTAAACAACAAGAACCAGAAGATTCAGAAGAGGCCGCGGCAGAAGAAAAAGAGCAGCAAGAAAAACTCAAAAAAGTAGACGATGCTTTGAAGAAAGTGAAGAAGAGCGTTCCTCCTAAGAAGCCAAACTTCATACTCTACAATTATTGTGACGACTTACAGAAAAGTAACAAACTAGATCTTCAAACAACAGCAACGAGTACTCGGAAAGGCCATCCAGATCACTTAAGTTTAGACGGAGCTGTATTTGACAAATTTTTCAAGTCAGACACAGACAATGGAAAAGAATACTGGGATATGAAGAAACAGTTTGATTCATATGGTTTACAGTGGCAAGAGCTTAAAAGGATGGTTTTTGATAGAGTCAAAACAGAAGAAGATGCAGCTGAATGGAAAAAGAATGCAGATGACCTTATGAATAAGTGGCTGGAAGCTGATAAAAAAATTATTGATTGGTGGGCAGCCAAACAAAAAGAAGAGTCTAAGAAAATTTTTGACCGCTGGGGTAAACTAGCTGGCATAATTAATGGATAATCAAACATAGCGGAGATTATGAAATGAAACGAAATGAACAAAAAATGGTGCAACTAATTCGAGAAGAATACAACAACCGTATTCTAGAATTGTTTAGAGAAAATGTCAAAGACATTTTCGAAGCAGACATGTTCGATAGAGAGGGAAATCAATTGTTGTCTCCGGGTTTGAAAGTGAGACATAAAAAGAGCGGTTATGAATATACGGTTGATCATGTTGAAGGAAAAGGAGAAGATGCTGTGGTTTTCTTAAGGCATCCAGAATCGCCCAGGTTTAAGCCACCTCAAGCAGAAACTCAACTAACCGAAGGTGAAGAAGATGATGGCCCAAGAATCAAAGTAGACCAAGTTGACTTGAATAAAGTAATGGGGACAGAAGGTGAATTAGATCCGACACCTGCAAGAGCATCCACAGAAGACCCTATGGACATTATGAAGCAACAAACCAAAGGTTCTCTCTTGAAAATCACTAGAAAAGAATTTGAAAAAGAATACGAGGTGAAATAATGAATGATAAAACACTCAAGCAAATAATTCGAGAAGAATTAGGGATGAATAAAGAGCCTCTGAATGAGTCTTATGTGGTTCAAGCAAAGAAGTATGATCTTCCTACAGAGCTTCTTTCTAACAAAAATAAAAAAGAGCACCAAAAGCTATTGGAAAAATACGTCGAAAGCCTGAATGAAGTTAGTACAAAACTAGACACAGTTTCTCGAGAAGATGCTAACTTAAACCATTCAGAATTTAGAGCTTTAAAGATGGACGAAGTTTATAACATGAACGCCGCATATCTTCATGCACTATTCTTTGAGAACATTTCAGATCAAAGATCAATTATTACAATGGATTCACTTGCTTTTATGAGAATCGAAAGAGACTTTGGTTCGTTCGATGCTTGGCAAAAAGATTTTGTAGCCTGTGCACTCAGTGCAAGAAATGGTTGGGCAGTTACTGTCTATAACACTATGCTTAAAAGATACGTTAACGTTGTTGTGGACCTTCATAGTAATAACGTGCCGTTTGCATCGTATCCAATCATTGTTATGGATTGTTGGGAACATAGTTATTATCGTGACTATCTTTCTGACCGCAAGACTTATGTCTACGGCATGATGAAAGAGCTCGATTGGAAAGAAATCGATGAGCGTTTTAAGAAAGCCGAAAAGATTGCAAAGATCGGATAGGAGGAAATAATGGATTGGGAAACACGAAGACTTTTAGAGCTAGCTGGATTACGTAGAAGGCGTACTCCTGATCATTTGTTGAACGAAGGTGATGATGACCCTTTTGGAGGCGGCGATGACGAAGGAGGAGACGATCCCTTTGGAGGAGACGATGAAGGTGGTGATGATGCTTTCGGTGGAGATGATGAAGGAGGGGGCGATGAAGGCGGAGACTCTGACGAAGGTCCGGGAGCTAATAGAATCCCACCAGAAGATTTATCCGCAAAAGACATAAAAAGATTTGGATCACCTACATTTGCAGAGGTCGAATCAAAACTACAGGGATTTTTTAATCAATCAGTAACAAGTGCAGCCGTCGGCGCACAAGAACTAGAGACATACCCGGGCCAAGCAATTGTTCCTGAAGATGAAGATCAGACTCCTGCTATGGATGATGAAGAGAAAAAAGAAGAAACTGAAGAGGAAGAGGAAGAAACTGAAGAAAAACAAGAGTCTTTCCAAGCAAGAAGAAATAAAGCATTGATTATGGAAGCAATGAGACTTCTAAACGAAGCAGAAGATGAGGGTGCTGCAACTGACGAGTTTGATATGGAAAACTTTTGCAGGATGGTAGCTGACTACATGGAAAACATTCATAACACAATGGACATCGAAGGCGGAATTTTCAATGGAGCTAGACAGATGATCTTGAACAACTTTGGCCAAGAGACCGAGGAGGAATTTTGCCAAATGTTAGCTTCTATCAACCCAAAGTGGGACTTCAAAGGAGAGTATACTGATCCAGACCCCGTAGCACCTGTTGCTGTAGGAGCCTCTGCAGATGGTGCCGGCGGAGGATAAATGAGTAGAAAAGATGCAAAAACAAAATATTATACAGAAAAATCCATACACATCAAAGTCACCCTTGCGCAGCACGCTGCATTCAAAAAGAGGTTGGCTGATCATGGGTTGCAGATGCGAGAAGTGTTACACGAGTGCATTGAAAGAATCTGTGATCTTGATAACCAATACATGGAGGAAATGTTAAATGAGTGCGTCGAAAACAAACTTCTTTCAAGAGACCGTATTGTTCTTGAAGGAGATGTCGAAAATCTTTACAAGCTTATTGAAGAGAGTGGAAACAGTAGAAAAGATTCAGGAGAATCATAATACTAAGCTTGAGTCTATCAATGTAAAGATGGACATAATGGTGAAACAACACCTTGAACTAATAGCCTCAGTAAAAGGCATAACACAAGTGCAAGGCGACATAGCAAAACAAATAGTTAATCAACATGAAGAGCTTGATCAGCTTTACAAAGCGTTAGGGTTAAAGAAAGATTTATCTTATTATTCCTACAACATAATGGATCAAGAAGGACATTAAATAGGAGAAAAAAATGGGATGCCAAGATCATGAACACAAACATGAAGGAGAATGCAAGAACTCTCCAGACAAAAAAGGAATGTTAGATAACATTCAGGAAAAAATCGTATCTAGAAAACTTCTAGTATTTATGACAGCGACAGCTTTGATGTGGTTTGGTTTGGATCCTGATACATGGGCAATGATCGCAGCGATGTACATCGGCGGCCAATCTGTCATTGACGTTGCCAAAGTATGGAAGGGAATGTAAAAATGAAATTAACAGAATCACAAGCAAGACGAGCGATACGCAAATGGCTATTCGAGTATGCCACAGATTCGGGAGTATCGCACAGAGCAAGCACTGATGACAAGATCGCAGGTAAACTCGGTGATGATCGAGAAAATCAACCAGCATCAACTATCCCGCAAGAAATACCAATCATGCCTATGTCGCAGATGAGCGCTCAGTTGACTCACGAAATGCCTCCTGTCGAAGATCCAGAATTTATACCGGGAACTGTTGAAGAGCTTGGTAAGTCTGCTGATCTTGTAGCACAACAAGTGCCTCATAGTGAAATCGAATGGTTTTATGACAAAATGAAAGAGGTCGCTGAAGAAGCTATAGAAAAAGGTAACAAGGTCAACATACTTGATGAATACGAGCCAGATCAAAAAGAGTCAAATCCCACGATCCGACCAGCACAAAAAGCATCTAAAGAATCTACGAATGAGTCTTGGAATAGATGGAGCAAAATGCTATTAGAATCTTTGTCTGAAGCTAGAGGGAAAAGCGCAAGACAAAGAGACTTTGCAAGGAAGTGGAAACAGGGAGACAGGCTTGACTTGTACAGAGACGAAGAAGATGATTCTTTTGACGAAGAAGAAATAGACTCCTCATCAAGCGAGAGCGAAAGAGATTTTAGCGATTTAGACTATGGCATGGGAGGAACTGTTGTCGGAGGAGAATATCAGCCTACACAAGAAGAGCTTGAAGACATGGGAATGGTACAGGGTAGAGACATCGATGAACTTCCCGGGTTTGATCCTCAAAGGCACAGGACGAAAGAAGAAGTTATCCAAGGTGGTGGTGAAGACGCTAAATTAAGGGAACTGGTTGATCTTAAGATCTTTCCTAATATTACAACAATGAGTGGTATGCGAAAGATGATCAAAAATCAAATCGATCCTGTTGTGCAAATTTGGTTTACAGCAAATGACCTTTCTAGGCAAATGTCTCAATTCATTAATTCGACTGCCGGACAATACATGTTCTTTGATGCTTTGACATGTTCAAAATTATTTACAGAAGACAACGTCTTAGAATTAAAAGGTGCTTTAGAAATTGCTAATGCACTCATTGCTCTGAAGTTCTCTAAGAAGAAAATGCCAGCCAAATATAAGAAAAAGCTAGCAGTTGATAACTCATTCTTAAAAAGTGAAGCTGAATCTTTTGCAACAACCGACGTTGGAGATGGCAAGACTATGCAAGATTTGTTAGACCAGTATGACGAACTGAAAGATCAAAACCGAGAAGTACTTATGAGTTCTGGGTTGTATTCTGCAGTAATGTCAAACATTGTCATTGCTCCTATTCTTCGTCGATGGGCAAAAGAACTCAAGGCCGGAAACATTGACATCAGTTCATCCAAAAACAAAGGCCAAGTTGATTGGCAAGAAGCAGGTGAATGGATCGACCAAGAAGTGTTAAACACTTGGAATAAAATGGGCAATGGAAGAAAAGCTAAAAAAGTTGAACAAGCAATGACAGCTCAGATGGAATTCCACGATGCTTTAGAAGCCGCTAGAGATGAAGCTGAATTTAGGGCTATGGAAGTCGAAGGCGAAGGACATGAAGTTCAGATTGATGATTCGGTGAACGTAGAGGAATTATAAACATGTGGAAATTAAGTGACCTTATTGGAGAATTTGAAGAACCAGAAAGTATTTCAGTTCCTGGGCTAAGAAAAGAAGTTCCTATTGAAGCACCTAGAAAATTAGAGTGGGCCATTAGGGCTAATCCAAATAGGCTTACTAGAATGTTTAAGTTTTCTAAAGAAGCAAATTTCAATGCATTTTTATTAGACGTTTTAGAGCATCAATCAGAAACTCAACACCACGGAAGGCTGACAGTTCAGTATCCACAAGTAAAAATAGAGGTGTGGACTCATAGTCTTAATGATGTGACAGAGATTGATTTTGAATGGGCGAATGCTATTAACGAAATTTATGAGGGATACAATGAGTGATCTTTTCTTAACTTCTGAAGGGCTCGAGCTGGGAGCTTTGGAAGAAGACCAACTGAACCAAATGAAAGTCTTTGTAGAGGAAATATCTGGCTCATTAGTTAAAGTGACGACTGGAAAAAACAAATGTGTAAGATTTATGACACAAGATTCTGAAGGTGCTTTTGCTTTAGTCGGTACACCAATCGAAGAAGTTCGAATACAATATGGAGAACTTAATCAGGTTATTAGATTTAGTTCTTATAATTATAGCATAGAAAGATCGATGGATCAAACCATCGTCACAATAGAGGAACCCAACTGATGAAAAAGAATAAATTATTAGGCATTGATTTAGACGAATTAATTAAGGAATCTGTTAGAAGTTTGTTCAAAGAAGTTCATCCGGATGAATCTACAGAGAACATGAAAGAAAAGCTTCGACAAGAAGAAAAAGCTAAAAGTGCAGCCGAACGTAAAAAAAGATCAAAGTCTGACCCTAAAGAATCCACTGCTGATGAGGGAGAAGAATCTTTAGCTCCTTCCAAGCCAGTGAAAATCAAACACGAAAAAGTTCCAGAAATTAATGTCAAAGCAGTTGCTGACAAATTAAATTCAATTAGATCTGGGAAATCTTTAAAAGATCCGGAAACTAAATCTGCTTTGAAAGCTTATTTTCAAAAGCTTAACGGTCCCGAAAGAATTGCGCTTTTTGCTTTCTTGAGTGGGATTGACAAAGTGTTGGGTGATGCTTCAACTGATGTGAAAACACCTCATTCAGATCCTTTTAATGTTGACATGGAAAAGAAAGAAACAAAAGATAAAAAAGTGCAGCCCAAAGGAACAAAGGAGCCTTCTGTATCTAAAGATTCAGAAAATCCAATCATCGTAGGTGAGAGAGCCAATGTTTCTCACATTAAAAACAAGCTCTGGAAGTAAGTTGACAATGTCTAAAATGAAAAATCTTCGGTATGTTATCAGGTCTATCCTCTTAGAGTCAGAAGCTATCCATCGTGGAAGAAGAAAAACTTGGAGAAGTACCGAGACGGAAGAAGACTATACTGGTCGAGTGACAGATCCGGAAAAAAACCAAAGAGCTCATAATAGAGCTGCTTCTGGTATACTGCGTAGAGATAGGGTTTCTTCTGATGAGCACATGCAGGACATTGCTGCTGACGCACAACCGATTGGTATTGGTAGAGATGCAGAAACAAAATTTAAATTTAATGTGAATTCAGCAAGAAAGAAAATTTGGGCACAGAGAGATGTTTCGAATTGGCAAAGGCTGAAATTACGACAGTTATGGCAAGATGCTGTCTATTCAAACACAGAAAGAGCGGCCTTTTGGTCAGATTCAAATAAAGTTCATTGTGTGCATGGTCTTCAAATGTTATTTTCTGGGAAGAAAATTAATCAAATAAAAAAATCAATAACAAGTCTAGAAAATTTAATTTCTAGATCTAATTCTGGCGACCTTGCAGAATTAAGTTGTCTAGGTCTGTCTGAAAATCAGTCTCACCATCTTCCTGGTGGAGGTATAGCTATTGAATTTTTAGAAAGAGAGATAGTATGGGCGTCTAAAGAAGATTCGTGGACTCAATTTTTAAGTTCTGCAGATGAAAACACTAAAGAGTATTTTCAAATGATGAAAGAGCTTGAGTCTTTGAATCCGTCAACGTCGGAAAAAATTTATGTGGCAAGCCTTGTGAAATTTCCTTCTACTAGAATCAACCCAGAAGACATCTTGTTTTCTGTGGATGATTTCGTAGAATTTGCCAATGGTTACGCGAAAGAAGTCATAATTAGGAACTATACAGTAACACCAGAAAGTATTATTATAAGAGTGAACAAAAATTTAGACGAAGAAATCTTAAAATTTGCAGAAGAAGAATTACAAAAGCTAGCAAAAGAAAGTTTTGGAGATGATGCTTCTTTCAATATAATTTATGTTTAAGGAGAAACAAAAATGAACAAGAAAAGATTAAACGAGCTCAAGGCTATCTTGCGAGAAGCAATTAGTGTTATCTCTGAGGCAACTGAAGAGGAACTTGCATCGGTGGGAATGGAGCCAAAGACAAATAGAGATTCTGGCTTTGACCCCTCTGCGACAGGTGAGTTTTCAAAAGAACAGATTTTAGATAAGCTCAAAGAGCTTTATGAAAACATGGAAAATGATGATCCAAACTTAGAAAGGATTGTAGCTACACTGAATAGTCCAGAACTTGCAACCGGTTTTGGAATGGCCACATTAGCAAATGGAGATGGAGCTTCAGACGCTGTATCTGTATCGCCTGGAAGTTTTCCTATCTCAAAAGGAGCTCCCACACAGAGCCAAATTTTTCTTAAGAAGTCAGCTGCGTATCCTTTATCCTCTTGGGCCTCGGCTGCAGAACAGTTTGACAACAAAGTGAAAGATAATCCATATTTGCAAATTTCTTTCTCTATGATCGGAGAAAAAGCATTTATTTTAGATGGACATCATAGATGGTCCGGTGCTTTTTGCTTTGGGGATCCTGCATCTTGTGAAATTGGAGGAACTAATTTTCAATTTGCTTCTGGCAGTAAGTTAAATAAAATTTTAGCTAATTTACAAGTTGCGATCAAAATCCTAATTGGAGAAGGCCAACCGATGCCTTTTGCTACTGGAGGAGATTCTGGTGGGATGGACGTATATAACATGAGTACTCAAGACCTTATAGATGGATTAATGGGATTTATTGGAAAGCCAGGAACCGCTTTGGATAAGAAAGCTCCATCTTCATTAGTTCTGGATGTTGAGTGGTTCAAAGGTGCGCAAAATCATGCAGGATTCAAAGCATGGTGTGAGGCCGGCTTAAGTGAGTACAAATCACAGCTTAACATAGATGAAGAAGCCACTTTCGACACATTGCTAGCAGAAATACTTTCAGAAACTGGCCAAGAAGACCAGGGCGTTTTGAATAGTAAAAAATTAAGACAATTAATAATTACGAAAGTGTGCAATGCGTACACATCTCTTCCTGCTGCAGATGATGCTCCAGAAAGACAATACA
>MDTD01150890.1_pt1 | contig 13830 bp, 12 predicted proteins | sample 811221 | NCBI WGS metagenome assembly MDTD01 (sample SAMN05326646, study PRJNA326480) | marine metagenome | isolation source: seawater | place: Pacific Ocean: South West | collected 2011
GGCCGTAGGAACTGGCAAGTAACTCGGGGATACCATCGCCATTCAAGTCACACGCAGCCGAACTCCAAGCCCAACTGTTGCCGAGAGCAGCGTTCATGTCCGCAACGGTGGCTCGATTCCAATCTTTAGTGTCGATTCCCAGGCTGCGACCAATTTCAAAAAATCGCCCGGTACCATCGCCACGCCATAGTTCATCTCGAAGCGGGCTGTTGGAACTTCCCAACATATTGTGAGTGATCCAAAGGTCCAGATAACCATCCCGATCAACATCGGTGAGCGACAGACCCGCCGGGACCGCTGTGCGGGCTTGGCGTAACGGACTGTCTTCAGGCCCCAACTCAAAAGTTCCATCGCCCCGGTTGAGCATCACTTCATGCCGGTCACCGTTGTCGGGATCTCTCGGTAGACTCACCAGAGTGACCAGATCGATATCACCGTCGTTATCCACATCCCCTGCAGCCATGACTGAGCCCAAGCGCCCACGCCAGGGTTCGTCGGGATTTCGGTTAGAGAGAATACCAGAGGCCTCTGTGACATCTTGGAAACCAGCGCCTTCTCGGTTTCGTAACAGCCAACGATTTCGATCACCGCCGGCCCGAAAATCATCCGGTCCATCCCCACGACGAACGAACAGATCCTCGAAGCCGTCACCATCAAAATCGAGAACGGAAAGACGAGTTCCCCGCAGGTCGAGGGCGTTAAAACCCCACGCCTCGGTCCTCTCCGCGAAGATGGGATTTCCGGGTCGCCAGTTACTTCCCTGGACGCAACGGTCGGCGAGTGTCACCAATCCTGGTCCAGCATCGTCCATGGGAACGCCACCGTCATTGGAACACGCAATGACGAGCAGGGCGCAGGTGAGACGATGGCATTGCATGAGGGCTCCTTCACCCCTTTTAGCGGAGCGAGGAGCCCTCGACAATGCAACCAATGAACCTAGTAGCGATAATGCTCTGGCTTGTAGGGTCCGTCGACAGGCACATCGATGTAATCCGCTTGATCCTGGCTCAAGACTGTCAGTTTCGCCCCGAGTTTATCCAAGTGCAACCGAGCAACCTCTTCATCGAGTTTCTTGTCCAAACGGTACACGTCGATCCCTCGATCGGGGTTCTGCTTGATGTCGATCTGGGCGATAACTTGATTCGTGAAGCTGTTGCTCATCACGAAACTCGGATGACCCGTCGCGCAGCCGAGGTTGATCAAGCGACCTTCCGCGAGAAGGTAAATGCTGTTGCCATTGGGGAAGGTGAAGCGGGTCACGGGACCACCGGGAATGCTGTCGTCTTTGATCTCTTCCCGAATCACGCCGGGCATCGCCTCCAGCGCAGCCACCTGAATCTCATTATCGAAGTGACCGATGTTGCAGACGATCGCTTGGTCCTTCATTCGGCTCATGTGCTCTGCCGTGATGATGTCCTTGTTTCCAGTGGTGGTGACAAAGATGTCGGCTTCAGCCAAAGCGTCTTCAACCGTAGTGACCTGATAGCCCGCCATGCACGCTTGCAGCGCACAGATGGGGTCGATCTCAGACACCATGACACGGGCTTTTTCCATCGAGAGGCTCTCAGCCGACCCTTTGCCCACATCGCCAAAGCCACAGACCATGGCGACCTTACCGGAAATGAGCACATCCATCGCCCGCTTGATGCCATCGACCAACGAATGACGACAGCCATAGACATTGTCGAACTTCGACTTTGTCACGGAATCGTTGACGTTAATCGCTTGAAAGAGAAGCTCTCCCCGCTCCTGCATTTGCAACAGCCGGTGCACGCCCGTCGTGGTTTCCTCTGAAACACCGACGATGGACTTAGCCATCGACGTCCAATGGTTTGGCCGCTCTTCAACGACCTTCTTCAGCAAGTCTTTGATCACTTGCTCTTCTTCGGACTCCCCTGGGCTGCTCACCCAGTCGGTGTTTCCACCTTCGAGTTCGACCCCCTTGTGGATTAACAGGGTGGCATCACCGCCGTCATCGACGATTTGGTCCGGACCACTGCCATCGGGCCAGGTCAGCGCATTAAAGGTGCAATCCCAGTATTCTTCCAGCGATTCGCCTTTCCATGCGAACACGGGCACACCGGCTGCGGCGATTGCAGCAGCGGCGTGATCTTGAGTCGAGAAGATATTACAAGAACACCAACGGACATCAGCACCGAGATCAACCAAGGTCTCGATGAGCACGGCAGTTTGCACGGTCATGTGCAAAGAACCCATAACTTTGACGCCAGCCAGAGGCTGAAGCGGGCCATATTTTTCCCGAGTAGCCATCAGTCCGGGCATCTCTTTTTCAGCGATTGCGATTTCCTTACGACCGAAATCGGCAAGTTCGATATCGGCGACTTGGTAGTCATTTGTCTCATTGGTCATGATAGCAAGATTGGTCGTCATAACGGTCTCTTCTGTTGGATGTGTTGGAGTGTCGGGTACATGAGTCGGGACGTCGTCGCCACGACTAAATCGGATCTACGGTTGCTTCCACTGACGAGAGTGCTTAGCAAAGGGCCATGAGTGAAACGAATCTTCCGCCGTGCGGCATCTACCGTACGACAGTGGCTAGCCTCGACGGCATTAAGGCGGAGCGTCTCGTCTACTTCCACAACCACGGCAACCCGGGCCCTGGGGTGTACTACCCGAGCGGATGGCAAGACAACCGAGCCCGCTTTGACAGCCGAGGCATCGTGATCCCCAGTGACGAATACGCCAGCAGTTTGGAAGCGCTGCCTTCGGAAGGGTTTTACAGTGTTCGGTCGAAGTTTCATTGTTGCGATAAAGAGTGTCGAGAGTTTCTGCCCAACGACCTCGTCCAGTTAGGGTACAACTCAAAGGCGGTACCGATTCTTTTTATTCCGGGCTTCCGCGACGGTGAATTTCACCTCCCGGAAACAGGCTTTCCGGTCGACCTTGAACGCATCAAGGAGCACCTTCAGAGCCTGCGAACGGGAAACTTCGACAACTCGGAGTCAGATTGAAGCCCTTCGAACTCGGTTCCAGTCCGGTTGCAGCCGAGCACGGCATCGAAGCTTTCGAGCTTTTTTGCTGCTACCACTTAGGAATTCAGGAAACGGGTGAATATCGCTTTGGCAATGTTCATGATGTTGCTCGGCGGTTTCGAGTGGGCACGGGCGTGATCAAACAAGCTCTCGAGGACTTTCATTTACGACCCGAAGATTTCTGGAACTTGGATTTCGACTTGGTGGAGGCTCAGGTGCAGATCAGCGTCGCTTCACCAGGAAGTGACCTTCGAACGATGGCTCGAACCCATTGGGAACGACTCATGACGGCGAAGCCTGCGAAAAGGGATTGGGAGGCTGAGTTGCGTCGAGATGCAGCCATCAACGCGAAAACCAAGTGGACGTAGCGCTCGGTTTCTTTGCTGTCGACATCAGTCCAGGCTAGGGAGGTAGGCGTGAACTCCGAACCGACGATCCCCGCTGCGCAATCAAAGTTGCTCACAGCGCCGAACCTTGTGACCGCTCTTCGGCTGTTGCTGCTGCCGCTCATCGTCCCCTTCTTGCTGCACGGCGCACCCTTCTTCTTGCTCTCAGCGTTCGTCTTGCTCTGTTTCGCCGAACTCAGTGACATCACCGACGGCTACATCGCTCGGGATCGAGGCGAAGTTTCGAAGATTGGTAAACTCTTAGACCCGCTGGCTGATTCGATCACACGAGTCGTCATCTTTATGACCTTTCTCGCCATGGATCTCATTCCCTTTTGGATGGTCTTGGTGTTCTTTCTGCGGGACATTTCCATCGCCTATTACCGAGCCTTTGCAGCCAGTGAGGGGTTTGTCATGGGTGCTCGATTGTCCGGCAAAGTGAAAGGTGCCCTCCAATCGGTTGCCAGCCTCGTCCCCGTGCTGCTCCTGGTCATCGCATCTCAGAAGGAATTTTTGGCGACTGCGGAAAGTAAGCAGCTTTATCTTTGGATTATCGGAGGTGGATCCGTCGCTTACTGGAGCTACTGCTTCTACTTCCGTTTTCGGGGAGGGATGCTCGTGCTGACTGGCGGCCTCTTCCTCCTTGGGCTCGCTCCGCTCCTCGTCATGTACTGGTACACGGTCCCAGACTTCGATGAAATGGCATGGATCTACTGGCTGGTTCTAGGAGCCGCTGTCTACACCGCCTATTCACTGGTCGATTACACGATCGGCTTTGTGCAAGCGATGGGCTGGGACGAATGAAGGACATCCGCGAGGAGCCTTTGATCGGGGTTCCAGAAACAGCGCGTGGCGTTTTCGTCAACCGAACCCTGAACATGAAACAGGTCAAAGCCATCGGCTATGACATGGATTATACGCTCGTTCACTACGACGCGGCCGCCTGGGAGGAGCGAGCTTATCTCGCCCTAAAAGGTCGACTTATCGACAACGGATGGAACAGTAAGTCGGTCCAAAGCCTTGAGTTTGACCCCACTGTCGCCGTCCGAGGGCTGGTCGTGGACACTCAACGGGGCAACCTCCTCAAGGTGAATCGTTTTGGCTACATCAAGGCAGCGACTCATGGCTGCAGACGCCTCACAGGGCACGATCTTCGGCACCAATACGACCGTCCAGTCATCGACTCTGGTGATCCGGACATGGTCTATTTGGACACCCTTTTTAGTCTTTCAGAAGGTTGCATCTACGCCCAGCTTGTCAACATTTTTGATCAAGAGGGACTCCCGGGTTGCCACGCCTACACCAACCTTTGGAAAACGACTCGAGAGAATCTCGATCAAGCCCACATTGAAGGCGCTCTGAAGCGGGATGTGATCGCTCATCCGGAGCGGTTTATTCAGGCCGATGCATTGGCAGCACAGACACTGCTGGATCAAAAGCGGTCAGGAAAAAAACTACTGCTAATTACGAACTCCGAGTGGAGTTTCGTCAAACCGGTCATGGATTACGCGTACAGCCCCTATCTCCCCGAGGACATGACCTGGGAAGACCTGTTTGAGCTTGTGATCGTCGAGAGTCGAAAACCGGGATTTTTTGAAGGCAGCAAACGCATGTTTGAGATCTGTGACGACCTCCTGCGACCTGTGAGCGGGGATCTCAACCCAACGAAGATCTATCTCGGTGGCGATGCCGAAAAGGTCGAGGCCCATCTGGGTCTTTCCGGTGACGACATTTTGTATGTGGGCGACCACGTTTATGGTGATGTGATCGTCTCAAAGAGCCGCTTTAAATGGCGAACATGTGTGGTGTTACGGGAATTGGAACAAGAACTCGAAGCCCTCTCCAAAGACCATCCCCTGCAAACTCAAATCAACGAGTTGATGAAGGCGAAAGAGGATCTGGAAAATGAAGGGAATGATCTCAGACTCTTGGGGCTTCGGAAAAGGGCAACGGATCAGACCCGTGCGCGGCGTGAGGCGATCCGAATCGAGGTCGACGACCTCGATAAGCAGTTAGGTGAGATTCTTTGCAGTCTTCAATCCGCCAATCCAAGCTGGGGTCATATGATGAGGGCGGGTAACGATGAAAGTCTACTGGCACAACAAGTCGAACGTTATGCCTGCATCTACACCAGCCGAGTGAGTAATCTGGGCTTCTACACGCCGTTCAAATACTTTCGAGCCCCACGACTCGCGCTGCCCCACGATCAAGAGATGGGGCACTGGTTTGAACCCTGAGGAGCGCTAGTCCGCAGGAAAAAGAGCACACACGGCAGCGTGGTCGCCAGCAAACAAACGTCGACGCTCGTCACCATAGCCGATGGAAGGACTCATAATGGCGTCAACAGAGCAACGTTCGCAGGGGTGATCCAAGCCGAGAAAATGTCCAAACTCGTGCAGGCTCACGGACTCCAAATCAAAGCCGTTGGCAGCGGGCGGGTCCGATGTCGTCCAACGATCGCCGTGATCAACACCATTGAACAAGATGTCGGCGTCAACGATTTTACAGTCGTTACGAGGACGGGCCTGACCGACTCGACAGCCGTTGCCCAAAAACGTCGTCAAGGTCACTCCCAAGGTCCCCGATCCATACGTCCAGCGAGTTCGGCGTTCCTCAAACCACACCTGATTTAACTGATCCCAGCCGCCTCGAGGATCATCGCTCGGTGTGGGCCCAAGATTCTGAATCATCAGACTACTGCACGCAGGGCCTCGATTGGGTTCACCGGCCTGCTCATGTTGCCGACTGGTCCAAGTTCGAGCACTGGTATTGATCGCCAGCAACTCCTGCCCATTTCCATTCGAAAGACCTCTCGGGTGCAAATAGAAGCCGAGTTGAGGGCTATCCCAGTTACCGATGAGGTACCGGAACAGCCCAGGATCGCCGACGAGTTCCTCGCCGACCTGTCCTTCTCGACAACGACCATCGCAGCCATTGTCATCATCATCATCGCCATCATCGCATTGCTCAACCCCCTCATGGAGGATTCCATCGCCACAGCGGGCTGGCTGACATGCATTGGTGCATCCATCACCCGAGTGACGATTGCCATCATCGCAGTTTTCGACCCCGGCACGGACGAAACCATCACCACACCGGGCCGGTTCACAGCGCCCCGTACAGCCGTCGGTATTGTCGAGGTTGCCATCGTCGCAGGACTCAAATCCACGGCGAATGACACCGTCGCCGCAGCGAGCAAAGCGGCAGTTACCTACACAATCGTCGCCATCATCTTCGTCACCATCATCACACTCCTCTTGCCCTTGCCAAAGGATCCCGTCGCCGCAGATCGCGTGTTGACAGTTGTTGACGCAGGAGTCGCTCTCCACCTGATTCCCATCATCACAGGCTTCCCCAAGTTGAACCACTCCATCGCCACAGGACTCGATCTGACACCGATCATCGCAACCGTCACCGCGGACGTTGTTACCATCGTCACAGGCTTCGTACTCTGGTTGTGCTGCCTCGAGATCTCCGCGTCGATAGCCGTCGCCACAGCGTGCCGGAACGCAGCCATCAACGCAGGCATCGTCGTCGATTACATTGCCGTCATCGCAGCCCTCAAAACCACGGCGAACCACACCGTCGCCACATCGCGCGATTCGGCACGTGTTCAAACAAGCGTCACCATCATCAGCGTCTCCATCGTCACAGGCTTCGCCAAGCTGCACAAATCCATCACCACAGCGGGAGGTCTGACAATCATTCAGACAGCCGTCGTCGTTGTTTAAATTTCCGTCATCACAGGCTTCAAAACGAGGATTAACCACACCGTCACCACAACGACTCGGCTCGCAATTGTTTCGACAATCATCGGCATCGATCCGATTCCCATCGTCACAATGCTCTCTTCCTCGCCAGACGAGCCCATCGCCACAACGGGCCGAAAGACAGTTGTTTCGACAGGCATCCTCTTCGTCCCGGTTACCGTCATCGCACTCTTCGCCTGTTTGCAGCACACTGTCCCCACACGAAGGTCGTCTGCAATCGTTCCGACAGGAGTCATCATGAATCTGGTTACCATCATCACAGGCTTCCGCCCCTTGGATCACACCATCGCCACAGCGGGGCGGCTGACAGCGATTTGAACAGGCGTCATCATCTTCTCGGTTACCGTCATCGCAGGGCTCCCATGGCTGTCTGATGCCATCGCCACACCGAGGCAACTCACAGGAGTTCGTGCACACGTCATTGTCGACCCGGTTCCCGTCATCACAGGCCTCGTCGAGTTGCAAAAATCCATCACCACAGAACGGTTCTTGGCAGTTCGTGGTGCAATCATCATGATTGATCTGGTTGCCATCATCACAGGCTTCAACATCCTCTTGAACGACACCATCGCCGCAATTCGGCAGCGAGCAGTTGTTCAAGCAGGCGTCGGTTTCAAGGCGATTACCATCATCACAAGCCTCGGCTTGCTGTCGAATACCGTCACCGCAACGGGGATGCCGACACGCCATCGTGCAGTTATCATCGTCGATCGCATTGCCATCGTCGCACTCTTCACCGTCCTGTCGCAATCCATCACCGCAATGGGGACGACGACAGACTACAGTACACTGATCACCATCGTCGTTGTTCCCATCATCGCACTCTTCGTCACCCTGAAGAATACCGTCACCGCAACGGGGCAAGACGCAATTGGTGGTACACTCATCGGTATCCACCAAATTACCATCATCACAAATCTCGCCAAATCCGAGAATTCCATCGCCACAACGGGGCCGTCGACACAAATTCGTACAACTGTCGGTCTCGATGATGTTCCCGTCATCACACTGTTCGCCTGACTGCTTGTATCCATCACCGCAGGAGGGACCTAAACAACTTGTCGTGCAGGCATCCGTGTTGTCTGAATTGCCGTCATCGCAGTACTCATCGCTTTGCAACACGCCATCACCGCAGCGCTCAAAGACGGGCGGCTCGTCCGTGCAGCCCACAGCGAGCGCAACCAACGAAATGAGCATGCATCGACACATCACGGACCAACCAATTTCCACGCAATAGCATCCCAGTGTGCCACTTAGGGGGGGATTCCGTCCAGCCTCAGTCGAACCAACGGGGAACCCATCGACCATCAAGGCGTACCATGACCGGTAAAGCAGGGATCTCGCCGCTCGATTGCCATTCACCAGGTCCTGTTGGCTGAAGCACTCGAAGATCGTCCCGCCCCTGAAAGAGGACCTCGACCAAGTCGTTTTCGCCTTGCGTCGTGACCGTGATGCGGTCCGCGGATCGATCAATGCGCAACCAGTCCGGCTCCTGCACGACCACCGGTCCTTGCCCACCAGCACAGTCAAATGGGGCGATGAAACCACTGGGAAACCGCAGTCGCCCTCGGCCCGAGGCAGAAATCAACCAAGGACTCATTCCGGCGCGGAGTTGCCCTTGAATTTCCCGGTAATGAAAGACCTCTTGATCCTGTTCTGCCAAACCGATTCCGGCGCCGAAAGCAGGTACAATTCGTGCCTTTGGAATGATCGTACAGCGGGGAGGACGACCGTCCGCCAAGGGAACCTCCGCATAGACTCTGGGCACACCGCCCAATGCTAACTCCACTAAGTCTAAATACCCATCGCCATCCAAATCAGCCTTCATCACCGCTCGAGGAGCATAGACATCCTCTTCATTGGCTGCATCGAGACTGTCATGAGCGGAAAGCCCGATCTCCTCGCTAAGCACAACGAACTCCGCGCCGGGTCGTTGCAGCATCAACGCATCATAATGAGCCAATGGTGAACCCGCAGCGCCTTCCGGAACTGCACCTTGTGAGATCAAAACATCGTCGAGACCATCTCGATCGAAGTCATCGACCACCACCCCCCAGGAGTACAGGATATGGGCTCCAGATTGAGGCAAGGCGATACCATACTCATCAGCTCGATCGACCGGTGGAGACTGAGACATATCGATCAAGCGCTTAGAGCCCTGGTCCGTGATCACCAAGTGCTCGCCTAAGCCATCGAGTTGCAAGCTTCCCACCCCCATCAGCGACCCCCATGCGTCATCTCCAGTGGCGAAGAAAGTGCGAGTGTAGAGACACTCATCCCGTGGGTCGCAGCGGTACAGCACATAGCCAGGCAAGTTCTGGTTTCTTGAGCCATGAGGGGTTCCCGTATCATTGATCACCAACAAATCAGGCAGACCATCATCATTTAGATCCCGCTGAGCCAAGCCCAGCGTACTGCCGCCATCGACCATCGGCTCGGCGGCAAACTCCGGCATTAACGCAAAGCCCGATTCGGTCTGACGAAAGAACAAGTTCTGCAAGGCGGGGCTTGTCGGACTGCCCATGCCACGATTGGCCTGACAGCCCACCGCAAGGTCGAGAAGCCCATCAAAGTTCAGGTCGGTGGCCAGTGCAGCCCCGGGAGTACATGCTCGACGGGGGTCATCCGCTTCAAGGAGGTCATGCAATCGATGCACTCGATCCCCATCCCGAAGCGTCAAACTCAAACCCGTCGCTAAGACCAGCAACTCATGGGAACCGTCGCCACCTAGATCAAAGGCCATGGCTGAAAGGGGGATATCCGCCTCTGGCCCGAGGGGTTCACACTCGCCAGGCGTTGGCCGAAAGTCGAGGCTGCCGGCGACACTCTGATTGGTGTATAAACAAGGCGGCGAAAAGCCCTCAGCATCGGGAACTCGGCTGGTGAGGTACAGATCGAGATCGCCATCCCCATCGTGATCGACAAGCGCCCCGCCAAATCCATAACCCATGGACATCCCCATCGCTTCGCTACGGTGGCTCGCAATCGCTTCAGGATAGCGACGCTCCAAACGGAACCCCCACACGGCGGAAACACGGTCGACACAACGCCCCTGAAAGCAGCGTTCATCTTCTTCGCACTCGCCGTGGGAACGACAGAATGGCTCAACACACACCCTGTCTTCGCAGATGCCTTCGACACACTCTCCATCTCGACGGCAGATCTCGGGACCTGAATCGATCGGCTTGCCCGCATCTTGGGCAGTGATCGAAGCGTCGACTGCGCCTGCGTCAACCGAAGGCGACGGCACCGTACAAGCGCCAAGAATCAAAAAGAGACAATGGAGAAGAAAGCGAGAGCGCAACACTCGACGAATGGCTAGTCCAACTCGTGGGAGACGAGAGCATCCACATAAGATTGATCCTGCTCATCGATGTGAATGAAGCGAACAGCCAATCCCTCCGGACTCCGTCGAACAATCTCGCCCTGAGCATGAATCACCCGACTTCCGTCCCTGGGAAGAAAGCGCAGGAGAATCGTCGCAACATTCGTCGGTGCGTCGTCAGCACTCAAAAACAAGCCGCCGGCAGAGATATCAGCCGAGTAATCTGTTCGATAGTTCTCGAAGGGGGAAAATCGATATTGGATGAGCAATGGAATGGCAGCTCTGCGGTGATTTCGAAGCTCATCTGCGTTAACCGTCAACCCAGCCTCCCTCACTGTGTTTCTTGCCGGCCCTTGTGCTTCGGCGCAAGAAGACCGCGTTGAATCATCGTTTCGGCGATTTGGACTGCGTTTAACGCAGCCCCTTTGCGAAGGTTGTCGGAGACAATCCAGAGGGCAAGTCCAGTCTCTGAGCTCGGATCCCGACGAACCCTGCCCACCAGCGTCAGATCCTCACCGGCAATGTCCTCCGGCGTGGGTGCATTCATCACAGATTCGGCGTCCGTCACCAGAACGCCAGGATGGTCGGCGATTAACGCGCGCGCCTCGTCGACGTCGATCGCTTTCACTGGCTCAACGACAACGCTCAACGCGTGCCCCACAAAAACCGGAACCCGGGTTGCGGTGGCGATGACCTGGATTTGATCATCTCCAAGGATTTTCAGGGTCTCTGTCATCAGCTTACGTTCTTCGGCTGTATAACCGTCGACGTCAGGTTCACCGATCAAGGGCAAAACGTTAAATGCGATACGCTTTGGGTAGACCTTCGGCTCCGTTCCTTGGGCGTTGAAGAGTTGTCGAGTCTGACGATCGAGTTCCTCAATTCCTTTGCGCCCCGAACCGCTCACACTTTGAAACGTGGTCACGACAACCCGTCGAAGCGGTTGGTTTCGATGGAGAGGAGCGATCGCTTGGACCAAACCAATCGTCGAGCAATTGGGAACAGCGATGACCCCAAGGGAAGCATCATCGAGATCCTGAGCGTTTACTTCGGGAACCACGAGTGGGACCTTATCGTGGTTTCGCCACGCACTGGAGTTGTCGATCACGATGCAACCGGAGCGAGCAAAGCGAGGCGCCCACACAAGGCTGCGCTCCGAACCGCACGAAAAGAGTGCGAGATCGAAAACACTGGGATCGGAGATCGATTCAAGGGATTCCACGCGCAGCGTGTCCTCACCAAAATCGAGGAGTTTTCCAACGCTGTTCGGACTGGCGAAGGCCCGTACGCTGGCACAAGGAAAATGACGGTCACTCAGGACCTGCAGCATCTCCCGACCAACGGCACCTGTGGCTCCGACAACAGCGACTCGGAGTCCGCTCTTCATGATCTAGAACGGATTACCGCAGCGATCCGTCGTGCCGGGTCCGCCTCCAGTTGTCCACGAGCCGCTGTCGGTTGTGGCACTCACCAGAGCGTAGGCGGGATGGCTTGAACGCTCGCCGTTTTGGACCACCAACTCCAGCAGGTAATCGCCAGCTGTGTCCGGGGTGATCACCAACTGAACTCCACCCTGGGTCACCGTCGTTTGAGAGCCCTCAGGCTTGGACAGCAAAGACCACTGAAAGGTCAAGCTCCCCCCTTCGGGATCGCAGGAACGGATTCCATCGATGGTGATCGCCTCACCCACCGGAACCACACGGTCGAAACCAGGATCAGCGATGGGCGCAGCATAGGAGCCGGTGCCGAGGCTACCGCCACAACCAGAAAGAAGTGAAGCGAGGATGAGGAATCGCATCTGGCGAGAACCTCCCTTGAAGTCTATTGTTGCCACTGCAGCTTAGGGAGAGCCGTGGTTCCGCGCAACGTTCATTTCGCTTTAGTGGTCGCCTACCACGGGCCAGACTTCCACGGCTGGCAGGCTCAAGAGGGCCAAAGAACAGTCGAAGGAAGCCTACGAGAGGCGGCAACTCCCCTCTTTCAAGGTGCTTTTCGCTGTCGAGCGGCAGGTCGAACAGACGCCGGTGTCCACGCTCGCGACCAACGAGTGCTCCTGGCCGGGCTGTGCCGACACGCGGCAGATACACTCATGAAGGCACTCAACGCTCGTTTGCCCGATGGGATTGCTGTCACTCGATGCATCGAGGTTTCTGCAGACTGGGATCCCAAGTCCGGTAGCTTTGCGAAACAATACCGATACTTGATCTGGCGTGGTCCCTTCTTGCCGCCGACCTTACGGCAGCGAGTCTGGTGGCTGCAGGGCCGTTCGCCGCTGAATGAAAATAGTATCCGGCGAGCAGCTGCCCATCTCTGTGGCGAACTGGATTATGAAAGTTTTCGCTCAAGCCACTGCCAAGCCAAGCACGCCAAACGTTGCATCTGGCAACTCGACTTCCAATTCGAAACAAATGACTCGATTTTGGCGCACGAAGACGCGTCCTCTCGCCTGGCAAGTTTCACGATCACTGGGAACGCCTTTTGCCAGCATCAGGTTCGAATCATGGTCGGCACACTCGTCGAGGTCGGATTGGGCCGCAGAATCCCAGACAGCATGATCGAAACACTGGCGATGAGAGACCGGAGAGCGGCAGGACGAACGGCTCCAGCAGAAGGACTCACCCTGTACCGCGTCTTCTTTCCCGGTGAAGAGGCGCTCAGCGCTGTCCCTGATGATGTACGGTGGCCGGGCTGTCCTTGGAGCTAAGAACCGGCCAGGTGGCCACCCCAAAAGGATGACGGAGGGCGGTTTTCCTTGACGCTGCTCGGCCCCTTTGCAAACAGAGCGCCCCCCGGAGGGGGAGAGGAAATACCATGAAGACCGTGAGCTTGAACGCCGAGCAGGTCGAAACCAACTGGTGGGTTGTGGACCTTGAGAACAAGGTTTTAGGCCGCGCTGCAACGCAGATCGCCACCATTCTGCGGGGTAAAAATAAGCCCAGCTTCAGCCCCCACGTCGACTGCGGAGATCACGTGATCGTGATCAATGCAGAGAAGGTTGCCGTGACCGGAAACAAAGAGACCGACAAGACCTACCACTGGCATACCGGATATGTAGGCCACCTACGAAGCCGGACTTTGGAAGAGAAGCGGGCGGAAGATCCGGGGTTTCTCATTACCAATGCGGTCAAAGGGATGCTTCCGAAAACCCGCTTGGGCCGAGCCCAACTGCGCAAGCTGCACGTCTTTGTCGGCGGTGAGCACGATCACGAGGCACAACAACCTCAGGTTCTGGAGATTTGACCATGAGTAATGTCACCGCTGTGGGCCGACGCAAGAATGCCACTGCCCGAGTCATCTTATCGAAGGGAAAAGGTCAGATCACAGTCAATGGTCAGGCCATCGATCGTTACTTCGAC
>MDTD01139163.1_pt1 | contig 13829 bp, 11 predicted proteins | sample 811221 | NCBI WGS metagenome assembly MDTD01 (sample SAMN05326646, study PRJNA326480) | marine metagenome | isolation source: seawater | place: Pacific Ocean: South West | collected 2011
GATGATATTGTAAAAGTTATAGATCCACGTGTAGAACTGAAGCTCCGAATTGATCGACTAGTAAACGATATAATTTTTACTAGAGAGCACACTCAGGAGTATTTAAATTACAAACCCGAAGATGGTGAAAAAAATTGGTCTGAATACGAAGAGTTCACTATAGGTTATACCTCCTTGGGTATTCGCTGGGGCTTTACAGACCCCGTACCCGTCGACAAGATTAATAATCCTGAGAAAGTAGCGGACTTATACCAATATACGGTGCAATGGATATTTGCTGTAACGAGAGGCTTCCGACTATTCCCTGCTCGATTTTTTAGACAGAGTGATTTAGTTCACGGTAGTTTAAGTTTGCATGCCGAAACAGATCGTATTTTGACTGGTTTGTATTTCTTTTTTAATGATCTTTATCCGATCGAAAAATTTGCTCCTTACCAAATCTTTCAGCATGAAATTTTTTTCCTAAAACCCGAAAATGCCAATCAGCGCTTAGACACCCTGGTTTTTTGGTTACTTCAACAAAGTTGGTTTCTGAAGCGCATGCTGCAAATTTTTCAAAAACATGTAAGCAATGAATGCAAAGATCATCAAATTGAACTCGGTAAATGGGTTCAACATTGTGATATTCAAATAAAATATCTTAGGGCAGAAATGGATAAAGTTTGGGGTTTCAAACCTGAATTGAAAGAATCTTGGGATATCAACAATACGCCTACCTTTCATTTTCTAGAGAAATTTGTAGACTTTAACCATTTAGTACAAGCATTAAACCGTTACGATCAAAAGATATTAAACGACCTTAAGAACGACTTTGATAAATTCTGCGGAGAACAAGATCTTGGACATCGCCAGTCTCCAGATTTAGATTTAAAATCAGCCTTTGGCCTAGACCCTCAAGAGCGGAAGTCATACTCTCGTTTATTGGGTGATATTATGAAGGAGTATCAAGGCGATGTTGATGCTTTAATCAACGATTTCGGTGACAAAAATGATGATATTATTCGTGACTCATATGCCAAGTTACAACGACGACTTCCATACAAAGATCATTTTCAGACTAGTGTATATGAGTACTACACTCAAGAAGCTGACAAAGTGCAGTGGCATTTACAAGACGTCAAAGAGTTTTGTAAGGGCACCTTAAAAGGAATAGAATTAAGCAAAAACGATTTGGCGCTTTGCGACATTATCAAGGAAATCGCTTATTGCGAAGGCTACAGCTACAGCATTGGCTATCAAAATATGCATCATATAGGAATGCATCATCCTTTTGCATTATGGAATGTCCAACAATGTCATGAAGAGTTGAAGCATTATCACGCCATAAGAGCAATGTTACAGTCTATGAACATTCATACTAATGACCTCGACGAAGAGTTTTTAGCTACAACATTTAACGAACCTCAACCTGATGCCTATCATGATCAATATAGCGTGTTCGTAATCAATTTTCTTGGTGAAACGCATAATATTCGAGCATACCTTCTCTTAGCTGATGCATTTGACAATCCGGAAGTTCACAAAGTTTTACGTTGGGTAGCGGAAGATGAAGTCGTCCATAAAAAAGTCTTCGCAGCTCATTTTAAGTATTTATGTAAGAAAGATCCTACTTGGGAAAAAAACACATATGAATGTTTAATGGATTACGCATTAGGTGTACATCAAGCAGGTGAATGTGACCGTTATCATGTAATGATGAAGAAAATCGGGCAATATTATGCATCTTCTGGCAAAACTAGTGCACTAGAATTCTTGAACATGTCCATGCGGGCACAGTATCTTGAATTAAAGGCTTTATTTTCACCCGATATATTTAAGATAACAGAGTTTGACTTTAGACAGAAGCACCTAAAAGCATATGTATTTTAGAAAGGGCTTGAAATCACTCGATATACACAAGGGCTATCATGCAACTTTTTGTCCCGTTTAAGTTAAAAGAAGAACCTAATAGTTATACCGCAAGTCTTCCTTTTGATCCTGACTTCGAAGTCAAGGCTGCCACGCGAAGACAAGCAGCAGATCTTGTTTGGAAAGATTTAGGTCGCTTAATTCAGGTTCATAAACCATTGGAATTAATCGAAAAACTACCTCAATACCAAAAAGAGAAGGGATACAATTATGTTGTGGTTAATCTCTTTGCTCCCTATGAAACTATTGCTATGTGCAGCCCATTCTGCGTCATCCTGTTTATATTATATTGCGGAGCTTGGTTTTTCATTGCCAATATAGGTTTGCGTTATACCGAAATGGCGGCAATGCCAATGAATGCGGAGCTTATTGCAAAGTTCCAAACTTATCAGGTACATCTAGGACTCACGCAAGTTATGCTGTTTTTACTAGTCTGGGGTTGGTTTTACAGCTATGTTTACCCCTACTTACGTAATAGATACGCTATAACATTATTGAACAATCCTAAAACTCTTAACCTCCATCAGCGCACTATTGGAAAATTGGCAGGTTTTTTGAGAAAAGAAACTAAGATCCAATTAAATTTTACGAATAAATCGAGTAGTGAGGAAGGAGATTAGTTATGAATGAATATCTCGTATGTGAACAGGGAACAGAATATAGAATCCTCACTGATCATAAGCGACTAGCTCAAAGATCGCGCGGAAAAAATTTCTTATTTGCCTCGATGCTTGCCGAATATTATTTCTGGCATACGGCTACCCGCAATACCGTAGGAGACCAACTCAAACTTAGAGGAGAAGAGGAAAGTTTCTTGGTTTACACAAAGCCAGACCCAATGAGGTTGCGCCTAGTCGATTCTCTTTACTTTTTGCCCATATCAGCTTTTTTTATGTGGTTTCCAATAGACTTTTTTTTGACCTTACAAATCGGGCTTTTGGAAGGGAAAACATTTGCAGAAGCTTATGTAATGTATTTTATGCAAGCGATGGAATGGGCTAGAATTCAACCTAGTTTTGTGTGGGCAATGTCATTCTGGTCAGCTCCATCAGCATTCATGTGTACGCTTCCCAGTTTCTTCTTTTATCACATAGCAAAATACAAGTTGAGTTGGTTACCTTCCTATATTCTTGACCAAACCTTAGGAAGAATCATGGACGCCATATAAGGGACTTGCATAGCTATTAAAGACTCGAACATAATCTAACAGGATTTTTCAGGAGACCGTTACCAATTCGTTTAATACCTTATTAGTGCTAGACGACGTCCACAAGTCTTTAATCAGTTCTAATATACCTTCCCGATTAGGATTGTCCTTTGGTACATCATTTGAAGCGCTTTTTGGTATTTCTAGTAGTAAATCTTCAATGTAAATATTTAACTCAATTTTTTCGTTCAATTGGCGCTTGATGTGCCTAGATAAAGCCTTAGCCAATCTTTTACAAAACATATTCATCCATTTTTCGCTCAACTCAAAATTTTGCATTACCGAAAAACTTAAATTCTCTTGAACAAAACCGAGTCGCTCTAAACCATTTAAATTGAAACGTAAATTCAACATTTCACAAATGCACAATTGGCAAATGTGCATATGCTCTTCCAATGATCTTGACTCATCATATTGCAGAAGAATATCTTCCTCATTTCGAAAACGGTTCTGGCGTAATGAATATAAGTCTTGGTTGTGACGATAATACATATCGTTTTCTTGTAAGAATTTAGAAAGAGCTATAAAGCCCTGTTGAATAGATTTAGTGAGCTTCAATGTAACGGGAGCCGCATCAACTTCTCGTTTAATGAAGTTTAAATCTTTGAAACGTTCGTCATAGAAATTCCAAATCATGCGATTACTATAGGTATGAAAGTCCCATAAACCTTTTATATTAAATACATCAAAGCTCCCAAAACCTTCGTATTGTCCTACATATAATTGTCTGATCAAATCGAATTCATAGTGACAATATTGATTAATAAGAGATGCATTTTTTGCCAGTTCACCTTCTTTTGTATTCAATAAATGCTCCAGCAAGTATGCCTGCCTTGAAATTACATCTGAACCAGGTGAATAAAATGGATCAATAAACCCAAAAGATTCACCTATGAAAGCCCAATGATTTGAATGACAAAATTTTTCACGTCGATATGAAAGCTGTTCAGCCGATTGAAAATCTAGCATTTCAGACTTCTCTAATAATTTTGAAATAACTTCATTTTGTCTTATAAATCTATCAAAACCAGAATATGTACCCAGTGATTCATTTACTGTCGTATCAGAACTATTAGAATCTTGATTGATAATTTTACGGTCGTAAACAACACCAAAACTAACTACGTTATTTCCAATGGGAATAATCCAAATCCAATAGCCTTTGCCCATACAATGAACAGTGGATAAATATCGAGAAGTATAACCAACTCTTTTACGCCATGATTTACTTCCTAAAAGATCTAAATCACCAACTTTTGTATAACGCCCCCAGGCTGCTGATATAGGGTGATCAGGATCATTTACTACAGGATTTTTTGAATGTAAACTTGGCAGAATTTTACCACTGCGACCTGTAGCATGAATCAACCAATCACAACTCAGAGAGTAGGTTTGATCTCCATATTTATAGGATAAATTATTCGCTAAATTCTCTTCATTGATTTGACAGTTTTGAACTTCGGCGCCAAGTTTAATCTCTATACCAAGTTCAGAATTCATCTTCCATAAATCTTCCGAAAAGCGCTTTCTATCAATTTGAAACGTTGGAAAAATAGGTAAAATATTTGAGCCAATTTCGGAACATTTCTCTACACTGGTTTTCTGTTCAGAATCTTGAAAGAAATACCTCAATCCATTTTTAGGTAAATGATTCAAATAACAATACGTGGATAATCCTAAATCTCTAATTAAGAATAAACCGGCAACACCTACTGTGGACTCTCCAGGTGACCATTTACCTGCAGTATTCCGTTCCAATATCATAATTCTCTTTTGAGGAAATTTTATTTTGAGATAACGGCTGATTAATTGGGCAGAAATTCCTCCACCCACAAAAACCATATCCGCCTCCCGTACATTTGCATCCATACTTCCTCACATTCAACCAGTGTTTGACATAATTAGTTTGATTACTGAAAATAATAAGGATGGCCTTCAAAAAAGGAATCAAGCCAACTCTTTATGGTGTACCTCAATCGCCCTTTGTGCGTAAGGTACGTTCATTCATGCATGCCAAACATTTACCATTTAACATCATACCAATTATGCCGGGTGACTCACGCAAAACGTTCCGTCGAATGAGTCCATTCGGAAAAATACCAGCATACCGCGAAGGATCATTAAGATTATGTGATAGTTCGGTAATATGTGCATATTTAGAGCGTTGTCACCCAGAAAATCCATTATTTCCTCAAGATAATCGCAATTATGCCCACGCTCTTTGGATTGAAGAGTATTGTGATACAGTCGTAAGTAAAATCATGACTTTTAGACTAATGTATCAGTGTTTTCTCAAGCCCGCCTTCAGAAAGATTCCGCCAGACAAAGAATTAATCGAAGAAACGCTTAGAGAGGATGTTCCGCCTATTCTTAACCATATTGAAAATTTTATTATGAACGATCAAGAGTTTTTAGCCGGTCCAAATTTGAGTATTGCAGATATAAGTATGACGGCTCATATGCTCAGCTATATTTACTCCGGTCACGAAATTAACGGCGATAAATGGCCTAAAACTAAAAATTACATAGAAAGAATGCTGGAAACCGGTCCTTTTCCAAAAGCTCTGAGAGAAGAAAACTACCCTTATTATCAGGTGTTTTTAGATAAAAGCTGGGATGTTCCCGACAATGTTTAATCAAAATCAATCTGTGCCATCAAGTATCTTTTGAACTCAAAGCCATCAAAACTTTCGTCAGGGTCAAACCAGTTCTGCTGACTCCACAAACTTAAATGATCAAAAATGATCGATTGCTCTTCATTAAGCGAAGAGATTGACTGCAAGTTAATCCAATTATTAACTGAGGTTAGAAGGTTCTGCTGCTTTTCATATAGAGGGTTTTGTATTCTAGCTCTTAAAAATAATGGAAGAATTAAAGCCAAAGTTGCACCATGTCCGAGTTCTAGTTTGGGGCCTAATTCATGAGCCAAATGATGTACCGGCCAAGTAATTGAATGCAATTCAAATAAGCCACTATATAAAAAAGCTGCCAAATAGAACAAACTCTCATAATCATGAATCTCAAGTGCATTCATATAGTCATCCCACCAACCATTAAGAGACATCATTCTCAACGAATTTGAAGGGTTTGTTGAACATAAAATTTCTACAAAATGAGAAACAATATCAATGGAACCATACACCCAAGCCTCCTTAGGTATTGATTTCAAAACATTCGGGTCTATGAAAACCTTTTCAGCTTTGAGTCCTAGCCCTGATATTTTTTGTTCATGCCGAATCAACGTTGCCGATGAACTAACATATGCACTAGAGGAGTAATGCGTTGGAAATAGCCATACCCTCTGCTTTTGAATCAATTTCTTAGGGTGGATAAAGTCCATCTTATGGTCACATTCGGATATTTCTGTAGAAGCAAGTTTAGCCAAGTCCATTACAGACCCTCCGCCAATTCCCCAAACTCTGGTTCTAGGTCCTACTTTTGAACGACATTCGATTAGATCATGCCAGTGTGGCTCTCCATTAAGCATATAGCTACAGACATTTATATTACGTTTGTGGAGTAAATCCATCCATTCCTGTAGCCAGCCCAAATTTAAAATACAGGGAGAATGAATAATTAACAATTCGCGGCCTACCTGACTTGTTAATGCTCTTTTTACAGATAGCTCAAGCCATTTACGCTTTATCATATTTGGATGATTATTTATTAAATATGATGGACTTATATTCATATGTCTTTTCCTGCACAAGATTAAGCAATATAATTGCTTATATGGCAATGCAGCAAACGGAACAAATTTGGCTAAAAAAAGTAGAGTGCCCACTTTGCTACGAAGAATTTCAAACGGAAAACATTTGGCAAGGTAAAGTCAGCGTTTTGGAAGAATATCCTGACTTGGGTAAACGTTATCAAGGCACAAACCCATTATACTATTCGGTTTGGGTTTGCCCCAATTGTTATTATGCCGACTTTCGAGGAGACGAATTTCTTGCCACTGGTAAAATTGCAGACGAAGCGTTCGAAGAAGATTATGAAATCCTCTCAATGGTAGCTGAAAAGGCTGATTTTCGAAAACCTCGAACCTTTGCTTTAGCTGTGGCCTCTTACAAACTTGCCATCTTAGTGGCAAAGCATAAGCAGTCATCTTTTGCTCGAATTGGCACTTTTAACTTACGTTTAGCTTGGTTATATCGCTCAATTAAAAAGAGACAACAGGAAAAAAAATATCTGCAATATACTCTCGATTATTATTTAAAGGCATTTGAAGCCGAAGATCATCCGGACTTTGGTAATCTTAGTGAAGGTGGAATTACCTATCTTCTTGGTGAACTCTATCGTCAAACAGGTGATATGCGTCAAGCTGTTAACTTTTTCCAGAAAGTAGTCAATGATAAGGAACTTGATACTGAACCCAAGTACATCAAATTGGCTCGCTTCCAATGGGAGTCTCTGAAAGATACACCTGCTGCAGAGGATGACCCAGAGGATGAAAAAGGAAATGACTCAGAAAACTAACACCGAACAACTGCAAAGTGAATTCGAAGATGAGTTTTTGGGCGATCAAATTAAAGAGTTAGACAAGGAAATACAAATCACCTTGGAAGATGCCAATCGGTTTTTAGAGTTTATTTTGCATTACGATAACAAACTCACACAAATGGAAAGTCGTTTATTAGAAATTCGATCATTGATCGAATCAGGGCAATTCAACAAAGGTCTTGAAATTGAATTAATGACCCTAATAAAACGTCTGCAAAAACTTGTAGACCCAAACTTAAAACAAAAGATGATTAATAGATTAGAAGTCATCAAAAATTTTCAGGACTATGCTTCAAAAAAAGAGGAACAATTAGAATGGCAAATAATACGTTCTCGATTAGATGATTTTAAGAATATTCTTCAGTAAGAATCCTTTGCTTTGATCCTTTTTTTTTATTAGCGAGACAAAATCAAATTCCCTAGTCAGGCTTTTGTAGCTCAACCATAATTGCGCATTTAGAGCCCCTTCATCAGAGATTCCAAACGACGATAGTAAAGTGAATCGTAGGAAGGGAATAGCATGCCATGTTTGAAAATTAAAATCCTTTTAAGCGCTATCTTTTTCACCACTGCGCTGCAAGCAGCAATGGTGACTAGCCTTCAAAAACCGTTTTCGAGTTTTAAGGGATCATATGATAAAGCGGTGCAACTATATCAATCTGGAGAACATGACAAAGCAATTCAACTTTATAAAAGTATCGCAGACTTAAAACTTGATGCTGCAGATGTATACTACAACTTAGGGCTAGCTCAACTAGAAAATGAACAATTTGAAGATGCACAAGAAAGTTTTAGGGAAACATTAGCTTACAATAAGAATGACTATGAAGCCTCAATTCAATTGGCCATAAGCTATAAAAAATCTAATAACAAGTCAGCAGCTTTAGAATCATATAAAGAAGCCTTAGATATCAATCCTGACTTATATGAAGTCCATTATGACCTTGGTCTAATGCATATGGAATTAGGCAGCAAGGATCAAGCTCACTACCATTTCGAAAGAGCTACAAAACTCAATGACAAATTATATGAAGCATTCAATGATTGGGGTATTTTGTACGATTCGGAAAAGCAAATTACCAAAGCACGTGAGTGCTATCAAAAATCACTAGCTATAAAGCCTGACTTTTTTTTCGCTATATATAATTTAGGTCTATCATATAAGTCTAGTGGCGAACAAACTTTAGCAATTCAATATTATGAAAAAGCTTTACGGTTAAAACCCAATCATCAGGAATCTTTGATTAGTTTAGGTAATTTGTATAATCATAAAAAACATTTCGACCATTCTATAAAAGTTTCTCTGCAAGTTCTTAGTCAAAATGATCGCTCAATTCATGGATATTACAATCTCGCTAATGCCTATTTTGGTCGCAAGGAATATCAAAAAGCTAAAATTAGCTACGAACAGATACTCAAAGTCAGTGAAAGTATTCCTGAGGTATACAATAATCTGGGAATAATATGCTTAGAACTCAAACAATATGATCAGGCCGAAACCTATTATATTAAGGCACTCCAAATAAGACCCAATTATAGTTCTGCATTAACCAATCTTGGATGGGTAGAATACTTGAATAATAAGGTGAATATAGCTATTGAACATACCGTAAAGGCATATGCAATAAATCCGGAAGATCCAGTATCTAATTATAATTTAGGCCTTTATTACTTAAAAATCAAAAACCTTAATAAAGCTGACCTACATTACAATTCAGCGATGAAAATTTCTCCAGCTGATCCATATGCCTATAAAGACCTTATAGAGGCCAGCAAAATTGAACCTGATAATAAAAACTACGATGTAATTATTAATAGATATTTCAAGAAATTTGCACACCGCGAAGAAATAGAGGTTCAAGCCAGTCCAAAAGCTCAGTAATTAGGCTTGACGATTACCAACAAGCCATCTCCACAAGGAAATAAACACGTGGACCATTTTTCTGACAATTCTATAAGTTGAAGTATATTTTCAACCCCAGCTTTTTTCTTAGGGTATTCTTCGAATACCTGACCACCGAAATAAATATTATCGACAACCATCAAACCACCCGGTCGTAATTTCGGCCAGCTCATTTCAAATGCTTCCAAATAATCGCGTTTATCAATATCAAGAAAAATAAGATCAAAATACTTATCCTCAGGTAAACTCTTAAGAGTTTCATTTACTGGGCCTGAAAGTTTGTGGCAATTAAATAGTGGCAAATCGGAAACGACAGTCTCCAATAAATCGGAATTATAGTCACACAGATAAAAGGTACCCGAAGTTAAAGCTGCGGCCATATGACGGGTAGAATAACCCAAGCCCGTTCCTAACTCTAAAATATCTCTTGGCTGATGCAAATAGCACAAAAAATATAAGAGTTTAGCTGAATCGGTTTGCAAAGTTGGAAAACGTAATTCCTCTGCTTTTTTTTTAATACTCTCAAAATCTAATCCTTCAAAATTGAATCCCCACTTTCCAGGTGCCTTTAAAGTTGTCATTATTTTTTCCACGTCATCCGGTTAATTTTGAAATTATTTCTTCAACACGTAACACATTTTCTTCGCCACTTTGAAAGTTTTTCCATTTTACAGTGCCAGATTCTCTTTCCAAAGACCCAGCAATAAGACCATTTTTAGCATTTAATTGATTGGCCCTTGCAAACATTTTACGCGGCTTTTGGGGAGGGAAGTGCATTTGCGCGCTTAATCCAGAATGCCTTAATTCTTTTAAAATTGGCATCAAAAAAGATACATCCTCTTTATCGAATGGTAGAAGATAACAATCTAATTCGGGTTCTAATTTCGGTAATTTATTTTGATCTTTTAATAATTCAAAAATTACCACATCTCCAAATCCTAAACCTACGGCTTCTTTTGAAATTGTCCCCTTAGCTTTATCGGATAAATTGCCATTAGCCAGATGTTCAATTAAGTGATCATAACGTCCGCCACCAGCTATAGCTCTTAAACCCTTACTCGCATCAAATAATTCAAAAACAGTTCCTGTGTAATAAGCCAAACCGCGGACAATGGAAAAATCAAACTCTAGGTATTCTCCAAAACCATACTCTCTCAACAAATTAAAAAGATCATTTAATTCATTTAAGCCCGTTAAGTCGGCATCAAGTTTCTTTGCATAAGAGGCTACCTCAGAAAGTTCTGATATATGAATCATCTCCAATATTTTCTGAGCCATATAATTTGATATGGAACAATTTGAACTCATATTTTGAATCAGCTGTTCGTCTGAGATCTTACCGAGTTTATCTATCTGCATGAATACAGAATTAATTTGCACTTCTGTGACACCTATAGCCAAAATCATATCGGCCAATAAACGTCGATTAGAAATTCGTACCTTTACCTCATTCGAGCCCAAATTCATAGATTCTATGGCATGAATAGCAGTTGCAATAACCTCTGTTTCGGCTATCATACTAGGCTCCCCAAGATAATCTAAATTCCATTGATAGTGCTCTCGCTTACGTCCACGAGTCATTCTTTCATAGCGAAAACATTGGGGAATGCTAGACCATTTAATGACGCCAGGTAATTCCTTAAATCTTTGGATTATCATTCGAGCTAAGCTAGGTGTCATTTCAGGTCTTAAAGCCAGCGAACGGCCAGATTTGTCTTGCAAAACATAAAGCTGTTCCGTAATCTCTTCGCCAGCCTTGCGAATATATAATTCTTCTGACTCTATTAATGGGCAATCATAAAATTGAAATCCAGATTTAAGCGCCGCTCCTCGAAATTTATTGAAAAGCCACTCACGCAACTTGAATTCTTCGGGATAAAAATCTCGCATTCCTTTAGTTACTTGCATAATCAGATTCCTTTATAATTTTAGGGGGAGCATACAACATTTTTTTGCAGGGTTCACGTGAACACAGTAACCACTATTGAAATTCCGAGGAATCTGCGCTAATTTATTCTCGAACTTATGCCAATTTTGAGTTTAATTGTTTCAAAACATCAAATCGTTCTAACTCGTGCCTTCGAGGAATTAGTGGATGACGAACTTTCTATGCACGAAACCCAACTAGGTGACCATGCCGCTTTTTCAAAAGGATTTCGGCAAATTGTAGACGCAAGGTTCATACTGAAAAACAGTACTAGTGATGAAAGTATGGCTTTGACGGCCAAAAATACACCGTTCTCACCTGATAGTCGTCGCGCAATAGTCGTCATTAGAGAAGAAAATTTTCCAGATGCTCGTAAATTTAGCTCTAATACAAATTCGAGTGAATTTCAGGTAACCAGAGATATGGGTGGAGCAATGCTATGGATGGATTTGAATTATAGTCAATTAGAAGTGTACATAAAATTTCTCGAGAAAAGAGCGAAAGCTGCACCCGAAGGAAATTTTGTAGAAATTATCACAGAAGACGAAGTTCTAACCAATGACGAAGAGTAAAGCTTCCGACTTTATGGAAATCTATACTCCTAACTCTATCTGGCTAATCTCATAAACATTAGCAGGCACAGATTTCCCTTTAACCGTAGTTTCTAAAAGAAATTCATACTGGAATTCATCATCCAAATAATCCTTCGTAGCCTCAGTAAAAAGTATTCCACTTTGTTTACCTTGTTTACTTAAAGATTCCACTCTGGCAGCTAAATTTACTGGATCTCCCAAAACCGTTCGAGATAACTGCTTTTTATTTCCAACGTTACCGACAACAGTAAGACCTGTACTAATACCAAATCCAGCATGAAACTCTGGCATACCAGCCACAAGCATTTCCTCTCTAGTGACTTTAAGACGACGTTGCATACTAATAGCAGCACTAACTGCTCCTTGAGCTCCATTAAAATCATCATCATGCTCAAAAACAGCCATAATACAATCTCCAATAATCTTATCTAAAGAACCTCCATTTATCGCAATCCATGGAATAATTTGATCAAAATAATAATTCAACGCTTCGATAATAGTTTCTGGGTCTGTAGACTCACATATACTGGTGAATGAACGAATATCACTAAACATAATACTTACAATCTTTTTTTCACCTATTGTAGAAAGCTGCTTCGAGCCATCAGTAACTGCTTCGACCTCTCGCAGTTCCATTCCCGTTAGAAAATGACTCATAGTTTCTTTTTCTCGCAAACCACTCACCATGTAATTAAAAGTATGTGAAAGCATTCCAATTTCATCCTTAGATTGTATTTCTACCTTCACATCGAGCTTTCCGGACCCTACAGATTCAAAACCTGAAGCTAAAATACCAAGGGGCTTCACGATCCGACCTGATAAGAAAAATGATATTAAAATGGCCAGAATTAAAGCGAAAATCGTTAATGTCCCCATACTTATATAAAGACTTTGCATCTTCTTGCGAAAAGGTTCGAGATCTGTCATTACAACTAATATGCCTAGATTTTCATCATTAGCATTTTTCAAAAATTGCAAACTACTTGCGTAGTTTTGACTTTTTATACTTAAGTCGTTAGAGGAGCTTGTGCTACCAATCGCAAATTTAATCTGAGATTCATCCACCAGAGAATAAAACGGGGCCTTTTTCAACGTTGTCTCATAAACTTTGTGAGGAGATGAAGAGTTCAATACTGTTATCTCATCAGCAAGGGTAACTTTTTGAAGTTCTAAAACCGTTTCACGATCAATCTGATTGCCTAACAGAAGAAGCCCCAAGTAATTCCCTTCATTATCTACCACGGGAGTTGAAACTATTTGGTATAGAGAATTTTTAAACTCGATTAAATCATCATAAACACTTTTTTCATCAATTCGACTGATTAAATTCTGGGGTAATGTATCGTACATATGCACCCCGAACATTGGTTGCTCTGATAAGTATTTTGCTTGTATATCAGTCCATTTTAATGTTTCTTTTACGCCTCTTACTTTTCCCAAAATAGGCAAACCACTATCGTTGGTAATTATCAACAAATCTGCCCCAGATAACTCATATTCAGTGTTCATCGAGTCTTCTAGAGTTGCTACATCTTTCAAACCCCAAATTAAACCTTGCTTAAAACGGGGGCTCAAAAGAATACTGTCTAAAACTGCTTTCAGCCGACTAACCTGTAACTCAACCACTTTATCGTAAGTTTCCTTGGCAACCGCTTGCCGTTCTTTAATTCGCTGGTTTACTTCGGATTGAAAGAAAAATGTAAAATATCCAATGCTCATGATCATAACCATGATAAGTACACTCAAACTACCAGTCAGAATCTTGTACTTTAAGCTAAAACGGGGGGCTAC
>MDTD01088570.1_pt1 | contig 13827 bp, 4 predicted proteins | sample 811221 | NCBI WGS metagenome assembly MDTD01 (sample SAMN05326646, study PRJNA326480) | marine metagenome | isolation source: seawater | place: Pacific Ocean: South West | collected 2011
CAAACATCACCCACCAAAGTATATACAGCACACGGCACCTACACTGTACGTGTTGTAGTAACTTCAATAAACGGTTGTAAAGATTCAGTGCAACGCCCTGTATACGTATACCCCAAACCAACGCCTAATTTTACTATTAACGATAGCTTACAGTGTTATGGTCAAAACGTGTTTAGCTTCACCAATAATACAACAATAGCAAGCGGTACAAATTCGTATTTATGGCGATACAATACTCTTGTAGCAAGTGATACAAGTACCCAAACTACCCCACCTACAAAAACATACGCAACGGCTGGAGTGTATACCGTTAGATTAACAGCCACTTCTGATAAGAATTGTAAAGACAGTATTGAAAAGCAATTAGAAGTAAAACCTGATATTATTAACAATGCTATTAGTGCCAACCAATTTATTTGTGAGGGAAGTATACCTGCACCGTTTACCCAAACCAGTGGTAATGTAAGCGGAGGCAGCAATACCTTTACCTACCAATGGCAACAAAGCACCGATAGCATTAGTTGGTCTAATATTAGTGCTGCCAACAGTGTAGGGTACTCGCCTGCGGCATTAACTGTTACTACATGGTACAGGCGTATAGTATTCTCAGGGCCTTGCTCTGATACATCATCACCTGTAAAAGTGAATGTAACACCTGCCATTACACAAGATAGCATACAAAGTCCACAAGTTATTTGCTATGCACAAACACCTGCACAGCTTACCAGTGCAGCAACAGGAGGTGGTAGCGGTACATTTAGCTATTTATGGCAACAAAGCAATGATAACAGCACGTGGGTAAGTGCAACAGGCACAAACAATACATTAAGCTACCAACCCCCTGCGTTGTTTGATACTACTTACTACCGCCGTAGGGTAATTTCGGCATCGTGTACCACGTTTAGAAATGTAGTGAAAATAGCGGTGAAACCATTGCCTGTAGTAAAATACGGAGCAAGCACCGAGTGTTACCCTAATGCTACTGCCTTTACCGATAGCAGCACAGTAAACCAAGGAACAAATACAAATTGGAACTGGACTTTTGGTGATGGTACAATATCTAGTCAGCAGAACCCAAGCAAGGTGTATACAGCAGGCAGCTATACTGCCAAGCTAATTGTTACCACCAATTTTGGCTGTAGAGATTCAGTATCAAAAACAATAACCATACACCCCAAACCTGTTGCGGGCTATACCTCACAAGATATTTGCTTCGGTTTCAATTCTGCCTTTACTGATACATCAAAAGTTAGTACAGGCAGCATAACCAATAGAAATTGGGATTTTGGTGATGGCTTTACCTCAACAGCGTTAAACCCCAACCATAGCTACAATGCGCACGGCACATTTAATGTTCGTTTAATTGTAACTACAGACCGTAATTGCCGCGATACCATTACTCGACCGGTTGTTATCTACCCAAAACCACAAGCAAAATTTGGTGTACCGCCAACTTGCTTGGTTGATAGTGCTTCTTTCTTCGATAGCAGTTCGGTAGCAACAGGCAGCATAACCACTTGGGCTTGGGCGTTTGGTGATGGCGATACGTCGTCAATACAAAACCCTGTGCATCCTTACGCTGCCGATGGTTCGTATACAGCGAAACTAATTGTAACAACTGATAGAGGATGTACCGATAGTACTAGTAACCCTGTGATAGTGCGTCCTATGCCTGTGGTTCGCTTTAATGGCGATACGGTTGAATGTATAAACAGAAATATATTTTATACCAATACGTCAGCAGGTGCATTTACCTACCACTGGAATTATGGCGATGGCGATACCTCAAATAGCGTAGTAGGTGTTAATACATTTACTACACCCGGATTTTATAGAGTATCACTTATTGGTAGAACTGTATACGGTTGTATAGATTCTTTTGCCCGAAATATAGAAATTGTAGCTCCGCCAAGTCCTACATTTACTTTAGTTCCCGATTCGGGATGTGCTCCGTTAAATGCTAATTTCACTAACAATAGCACAGGTGCTTATACCAGCTACCAATGGAATTTTGGTAACGGTCAATCAAGCAATGTTTATAGCCCCCCCACTGTTACCTACCAACAAAGTTTAGTGGTTGATACCAACTATGTGGTAACACTAAGAGCAACTAATCTGTGCGGCAGTCGTTTTGCTTACGATACTGTGAAAGTATATCCGCAACCTGTGGCCAATTTTGGCTCCGATGCAACCAGCGGGTGTACGCCTAAAACATTCACATTTACCAATACTAGTGCAGGTTTCCCCGAAGATTATTTCTGGGATTTTGGTAACGGAAATACAAGTACACTGCAAAACCCACCACCGCAAACCTATACTACAGATACTGTGATAACCGTATACACCATACGCTTAAGAGTTGTAAACCGCTGTGGGGTTGATACAGCCACACGCACAGTTACGGTATTGCCCAAAAACGCAAAATCGTTGTTTGGTTTAGACACCACAATTGGTTGTGTGCCGCTTACTGTTAATATCTCCGATTTTTCAAAAGGAGCTACACTTGTAAGTTATGATTTTGGCGATGGTAATTTCTCAAGCAATGCCAACCCAACGCATACATTTACTGATACAGGAATATTTAGGATAAGGCAATTTATTAGTAACACATGTACCTACGATACCAGTGAGCAGTTTATCCGTGTACAACCGGGGCCAACGGTTAGCTTTACCAATGCGCCTTCAACGCAGTGTGAAGGGCAAAATATTCAGTTCTTAAGTCAAACCACCAATGTAGCAGGTTTTAGGTGGAATTTTGGTACGGGCGACACTTCAAACTTAAGTAACCCAACCTATGCTTTCCCCGCAGCAGGTGCTTATTTGGTTAGGCTTGATGTTACCTCGGCCATAAACTCGTGTACTAATTCGTACCAAGATACAGTGCGTATAAATGCAGCCCCTACACCTATACTTAACCTAGATACCTCACAAGGTTGCCCTCCATTGCCTGTTACCTTTAGTAACGGTAGTGTAAATACAGTGTTCTTACAATGGAAATTTGGCGATGGCAATACATCAAACCTAGTTAATCCTACACACAGCTATGCAAATACAGGTGTATATACAGCACGCCTTATAGTACGCAATGCACAAGGCTGCGAAGACTCAATTGACAGAATAATACAAGTACACCCTTCACCTACTGCTGATTTTACTCAAACCAGTACTTATTGCAATGCCCCTGTGGTGGTAAACTTTACCAACAACAGCACAGGAGCAACAGGTTACAGTTGGAATTTTGGAAACGGGGTAACATCAAGCCTAAACAATCCATCGGTGCAGTTTAATAATTTCGGAACGTATACTACCGTGCTTACTGCTAGCAATCAATTTAGTTGTCAAGATACGGCCTCAAGAACATTCGAGATTTTCCAAATACCGGTGCCCGATTTTACTTTAGATACTAATAGAGGTTGCCCTCCGCTTACAGTTACGTTTAATGATAATTCGCAACAAGCCAATAGCTACGAGTGGGATTTTGGTGATGGAACTACCGATACCAATCAAAGTCCAATACATACCTATACTACATCAGGTACTTTTAGTGTGAAGCTGAAAGTTACCAGTGGCGGTACTTGTGCCGACTCGTTAACACTGGGTACGGGCGTTGTTGTACATCCTGTTCCTGTGGCAGGCTTTAATTATTCATTTAGTAGCAACCCTGCGGGGTATGGTATAGCTAATTTTGTTGATGCCTCACAAAATGCGGCAACTTACCTGTGGGATTTTGGAGATGGAGGAAACGATAATATACCTAGCCCAACACATAGGTATAGTTACGTAGGCAATTATTTGGTTACACAATACATAACCACTGCAGAAGGTTGTCGCGATACTGCTTTTGCTACGGTTGAGGTGCCTATATTTAAAGGTGTATTTGTGCCCAATGCCTTTACCCCTGGTGCAGGCGGCCCTGATGTGCGTACTTTTAAACCTGTGGCTATATCATTAAAAGAATATAAGTTTGAGGTATACGATACATGGGGCAAACTATTGTTTAGCTCAACGGCAATACAAGATACCAAACCTGCCGAAGGCTGGGATGGTGTGTTTGACGGTAAACCTTGCCAGCAAGATGTATACGTATGGAAAATTGAGGCTGAATTTTTAGACGGGTCAATATGGCCGGGGCAAAAAGCAGCTAATGGTAAGCATTATAGAGAAGGAACAGTTACATTAATACGATAAGAATATAAAATTTGTGAAAAGGCTATACGGCACTCTTCTGTTTTTGTTTTTGCTAACTACGGCCTTGTGGGCTCAGGATCCTGCATTTTCGCAAATGTTCAATAGTCGTATGTACCTAAACCCTGCTTTTACAGGTATCGACCAAGGGCATAGGCTATCAGTAGCCAGCCGTACACTATGGCGCAATTTGCCCAGTAACTTTAATACTCATGCCGTTAGTTACGATTACCAACCTTGTGCCTTTCCACGCGTTGGTATTGGAGTTATTGGTATTACAGATAGTGAGGGCGAGGGCAAACTAAAATCAACAGAACTGGGAGGTGTGTTTGCTTTTCATACGCCATATTATCTTAACAGAAGAAAAAAAGATAAAACGGCAGGTTCGTTTAGCTTCTCGTTACAAGCCAGCTATATTACCCGAAATATAGATTGGAATAAATTGGTGTTTGGCGACCAAATAGACCCTGTTTTGGGGGTGGTAAGTCCGCGTTCAACACAAGCAACTATAAATTATGATGGGACAAGTAGCCCTGATTTTGCAACAGGTTTTTTGTGGAGGCAGAGAATGTATGTGAACAAACGCTGGGATATGACCTTCCATTTAGGTTTTGCCCTGCACCATATTTTTAAGCCCTATGTGGGCTTGCTTGAAAATGGAGTAATGCCAAGAAAGTATACTTTTCATACAGGTCTTTTAGTTCCACTAAGCGAGAAAAGCTTTATAATACCTTCATTGCGTTATATGAAACAAGATGTGGTGCAAATACACAGTATTTTTGATGCTAATGTGATGTACCTAAACCAAAAAGTATTTGGGGGGCTATCGTATCGTTTCAATCAGTTTAAAGACTATTTAAAAAATACGGATGCAATAATGTTTTTTGCTGGCTATGAGTTTGATATGTCGCGTGAAGCCGATTTACGTCTTACCTACAGTTTCGATACCAATTTTAAAGGTGTATCAGGGGGCAATTTCTATACCCACGAGATTAGTCTTATTTTTGTTTATGCAGGTAAGTGCAATACTAAAATTGGTTTGATGAATAAGAATATTTGCGATTACGAAAAGAAGGGGCTTCCTAAGATTTTTTAAGCCCCCCAAAAATTGTATATTAGGCAATAACCTTTTTTCTTAAATGACATTTAGCGAAGTATTAAAAACCCTTGTAGTCCTTTGGGCTTTTATCGATCCTGTTGGAAGTATCCCCGTATTTTTAGAAGCCACAAAACAGTTTGATAAAAGAACCAAAGTTAAAATTGCACGTAAGGCTACTTTAATAGCCGGAGGTGTTTTGGTGTTTTTTTTAATACTGGGGCAAGTTGTTTTAGAAGCAATGGAAATTAGTCTTGATGCTTTTCAGGTATCAGGGGGAGCTATATTGTTTATTTTTTCACTTACAATGATTTTTGGGCGAGGCAAACCCGATGAAGAGGTAAGCATGATAAAAGACTACAACCACGTTACTGTGTTTCCTATCGCCATTCCCTCAATAGCCTCACCGGGTGCTATAATGGGTATAGTACTTCTTACCGATAACAATACTTTTTCGATACTTCATCAAAGTCTTACAGGCTTGCTTATGTTAGTCGTTTTGGTAGCTACATATTTGCTGCTAATATTGTCAGAGAAAATACACAATCGCTTTGGCGATAATTCTATTGCCGTGCTAAGTAAAATTATGGGGTTAATTATTGCCTCAGTAGCAGTAGAAAGCATACTTAATGGTATACAGCAGTACTTTAGCTTGTAAGCTATTTCTACCTATATGGCGGCCCCGATATCCAAAGCACTAAAGATTTGCGTACTCCTTTGGTAACAGGTGTTACACGGTGCATCATATAGCTGGGAAACAAAATTACTGTTCCTTTTTCTTTTGGGGCAACACTTACATTACTACTGGTAAAAAATTCAAGGTCGCCACCTTCGTATTCGCTAGGGTCGCTAAGCTGCATGGTTACGCTTATTTTACGCTGTGCAGCAAGTCCGCGGTCAACATCCATGTGCCATGTATAGTGTCCGCTATTGGCAGGGTACACGGTGTATTGCAAATCTTCAAGCATACCGGTAAGGTCAAAACCCCACATCTGTGCATTTGCCTGTGATGCCATCTGAGCAAATTTCATAAAAATCCAATGGCAGTCTTGGTGTATGCTGCGCAACCATTTTATTTGGCTTTGGCGTACATGGTCAATATTTCCTTGCTCTTCAGCAAGAACAGCTTGCTCAAAAGAATAATTGGCCTGTATCTCCTCAATCTTTTGCAGCTCGGTTTCGCTAAAGGCTTTATCAAATATAAAATGTGATATTAAGTCGGGGCGACTGGGGTTAGCAATTAAAAAACTCATATTTTTTTCGACCAATATATAAAAAAATGTACCTGATATCTACTTGAAAAGTAATTAACTACTATACACAACATAATTTTATAATTAACACTATAATAGCTAGGGTTAATTTGTTTAGAGAGGAGATGTACAGTAATTATTTAGCAAGCAAATTGGTATAGTAGTAAGGGACGTTTTTTTTACTGGAAGTGAATTTAAAGTGCTGTATATGAGTGTGTAATAAAAATATGGTGTTTTTTTGACACTAATTTTCATCTTACCGTGCAACGAAAAGACATTGGTATATTGTCTTGCTGCTACTTATACTTACTTATTTTTCATTTTTCGCGAACAAATCTTATGAAAAACATTTTGCGTTTTACGGTGCTTACCGTATTGTGGGCGATCTTTGCTTTTACAGCAAAATCGCAAACAAACTCTATTGAGCTGAAGGATGGCTCAGGGACACTAATTAATCAATATAATTCTATTACAGCAGCTATAGCTGCTATTCCCACAACAATTACAAAAGCGTATGTTATAGAAATAACCGGTACTTACACCGGTTCTAGCGAAACATTGCCTATTGTTTTCCCCGCAATAGCAGGGGCAAGTGCTACTAACACAATTACTTTACGACCTGCAACAGGTGTTAACAGTACTTCAATTGCAACTTCGGCAGCGGGTACCGTAATGCAATTTAATGATGCAGATTATGTAATTATTGATGGAAGGCCAGGCGGTACGGGTACAACTAAAGCTCTTACCATTGCTCAAACCAACACCGGTACCAGTACTACGGTACAGTTTATTAATGGGGCAACGCGTAATATTATGCGCTATTGTAAAGTTGTTAATGGTTCAACAACTAGCGCTGGTCGTGCTATACAATTTAGCACCTCAGCTTCAAATCCTACAGGTAATTCGTACAACTTGATTGAAAGTTGTATTGTTGATGGTGGACGTTATGGTATTAACCTTACGGGAACATCAGCAAATCCAAATGCAAAAAATAAGATATACGGCACTGAGGTTTTTAATAATTATTTTGCAGGTATATGGGCGCAAGCCAATACCTTAGGTTTAGAAGTTGATTCTTGTACTTTTTACCATGCTTCTGCTTTTGCATCTAACACAACCACATATGGGATGCTTTTTGACAGTCAAACCGACTCAGCTATTTTAACACGAAATACAATTTATGGCCTTGATGTATCAGGCACAAGTGCTATTGCCGGAATAATTATACGTACTGTAAGTGGTTCTAACTATTCACGTATAGTAAATAACTTAATATCTCTAACAAAATCAAACAATAGCACAAGTGTTTTTGGTATTGATATTGGCGGAACTGTATTAACAAACACTGATATTTTTTACAATACTATTAGAATTGGTGGTGTGCTAGGTTCAGGCGGAACTAGTGGGGCAATTGTATCAGCCGCTTTACATAAAGATGCGTCTAATACTTCAAATGTTTTTGATATAAGAAACAATATTTTTATTAACGAGCGTTCAGGAGGAAACTCAGGCACACAACACATTGCTATGGCTATAGCAAATATTAGTGGCTCGCACGTTCTTGATTATAATACTTTTAACGCTTCGTCGGGTAATCTTACTCGATGGGGAACCGTAGTTTCAACAACTATTCAAGGTCATCAGGCTAATGTTCCAACAGGAAATGCTTTAAACTCTAACGATGCTCAGGTAAGCCTAGTGTCAGCAACTGATTTACACATTGCAGGTGGTTCTTTGGGTGATTTTGCTTTAAAAGCAACCCCTATTTTATCTGTTACAAGAGATATTGATAATGACCCCAGGGGGGGCTCAACCTACCGTGGTGGTGATGATAACCCTGCATTTCCAATTTTAGGTAAAAAGAATGAGATAGGTGTTTTAAGCATTGACGAGCCTTTTGTGGGTGGTTGCTCTACTACACAAAAAGCAATAGTAACTGTTAGAAACTTTGGTATAAACCAAGTAGATACCTTTACTGTTAATTGGTCGGTTAACGGCACTTTACAAACACCTGTAACCTCTTATGCGGTATTGGATACTGTTTTAGGATCGGGTAGTATTACTGCTTCTGTTAGCTTGGGTTCATTTGCTTCTACTTCGGGTGTGTTGTATGATATCAAGGCGTGGACAAGCATGCCTAATAATCTTAACGACCCCGACAAAACTAACGATAGTGCACAAAGAAACTTTAAAATGGGCTTGGCATCAGGCACTTATACTGTTGGTGGTACAGCTCCTGATTATGCTACATTAAAAGATGTTGCCGATGAACTAAATAATTACGGCATTTGTGGTGCAGTTACATTCAATATTCGTACAGGTACTTATAATGAGCGAATTAGTTTAAACAAAATAGCGGGAGCAAGTGCAATCAACACAATTACTTTTAAAAGTGAAACAGGAAATCAGGCCGATGTTGTTATTAGCTCTCCTGCTAGTGCATCAGCAATCGATAACTTTACTATTAAACTTAACGGGGTTGGTAATATAATAATTCGTGATATTACTGTTGAGCGTTCAGGCTCAGGAACATATTCATCAGTTATTAGTTTTGATGGAGATGCTGAAAACGTAGCAATTAACAATTGTATTATACGCGGCCCTGCAAGCATTATTACTGATGCAAATGGTACTCGCTCTAACATTTTCGGAGCAACAAATGTTACAATAACAGGGTTGGATATATACAACAACAAATTAGAAAACAACTCAAACGGTGTTTGGCTTAATACAAACACCACCAAATACTCTACAGGGGTTCGTATTTTTGATAACACAATTACCCCTAACTATACAGGGATATTTGTTGCAGGTCAATCTTATCCTGAAATCTACAGAAATAAAATTACCAGAATAGATCAAACCATAAATGTTGAGTTTTATGGTATCAGTATGAACCTTGTTAACGATGCTTTCAAGGTAGAGAGAAACTATATACAATCGAACAGAGGTTACGGTATACGTTTGCGCGATTGCAATGGAGATACAAAAGGTGAAGGTTTAGTAGTAAACAATATAGTTACAATGAACTATGCCGGTACATCAAGTGTATTTGGTATTTCTAATGAAACCGCAGGAACTTACCAGTTGTATGCCCACAACACCTGTATTATCAATGCTGATTACACAAGTACTTCTACCACCCTTAGCGGAAGGGCTTTTTATATGCCTACCGGTACAGCCAATAAATTCAGCGATATAAGAATATTGAACAACATTTTTTATAACGGTATTGATGGTGTTGCAGCCTATTTTGTAACAGGTGCGCTAGCAGGAATTACAGAAATGGATTATAACCTACTATACAGTGCATCGGGCAACCTTTCTTATATATCGGCATACTTGCCTGATATGGCAGCGCACCAAAGTACCTCAGGTTTTGATGCCAAGAGTTACAATTTTGTGCCCACGTTTGCCTCTTCAACCGATGGCCACATAGCCTTTATGCAAACATTTGCTTATGGGCGTAATGATTTGAATATTACTGTTGATTTTGATGGCGATGTACGTTGTTTATCACTTCCAACTATTGGTGCTGATGAGTACAACCCCGGTTTAGGTTTGCCTATAGCTTCGTTTATTGGGCCAAATGCACCCGTAACCGGAGATAGGGCTTATTTCTTGTTCAACGGAAATGCCAACCAAATAGCACTATACAACTGGTATGTAGATAATGTATTAGTAAATAAAGGCTTAAACCTTGTTTATACCTTCCCAAGTGCAGGTACTTATGAGGTGAAAATGGTAGCCGAAAATTGTGGAGGTAAAGATAGCATGGCAACTACCTATGTTATTAACGACCCTGCTGTTGCGCCAACGGCCAACTTTTCATCAGATAGAAATCAGATATTTATAAATGAGTCTATTCAGATGACTGATTTATCGCTTGATGGCCCTACTGCTTGGCATTGGAGTGTTTCACCGTCTGATGGAGTTATTTTCTCTGATTCAACCGAGCAAGACCCTATTATTTTATTTACAGAAGCAGGCAAATACGAAATTTGTTTAATTGTAGATAATGGTATTAGTAGCAGTGCAAAACGCTGCCGCACATCGTACATAGAGGTTTTCCCTCAAATAAACATGTGTGCCGAAAACAGCTCGACATACGAAAGAGGTAAAATATTTGATGATGGCGGTTCAGGAAGTAACTATGCTGCTAATCAAAACTGTACCTTCTTCATCAATCCTTGTGCATCAGAAGTAAATCTTAAATTCACTGAATGGACAAATACCGATGCTGATGATAAACTAACCATTTATGATGGTGATACTACTGACGAGGCAAATATAATTGCAGTAATAGCAGGTGGGATGACTAACCCGGGTGGAAATACTGGTTTTACTGCAAAATCAGGCCGTATGTGGTTGGTATGGAAAACTGATGCTACGCTACAATATGCAGGTTTTGCTGCTGAGTGGACTAGTAAAGCAACAAGTGTTAATCCTACCGTAGCTAACTTTAACATACCCGATACATTGTTTGAAGATTCTCCTGTTGATTTTGTAAACACATCATCAGGTAACGGGCTCACCTACTTCTGGGATTTTGATTATCCAAATTACGATCCCGATGATGCTAGTAATTATGGAAAAACTAATCCTACTAAAACCTTTAGCACAACAGGCACCTATACTGTTTACCTTCAATCAACAAACTGCTTGGGTAGCGATACTGCAACTAAAAAAGTTGTAGTAGTTTCGCCAACAGTAGCCCCTAGTCCTGTTGATTTTAGAGCAACACTAACTAAGGTAAATACCGGTGAAGAAACTCGTTTTATTGATTTGAGTGGAAATGGCCCCTCAAGCTGGAAATGGGAAGTTACCCCAAGTAACGGTGTTATTTTTCTTGATGCTGAAACCAGCCGCAAACCTCGTGTAGTATTTAACTTTGGAGGTAAATACACCGTAAAATTAGTTGTAGCTAATGCTATTGGAGCCGACTCAATAGTTAAAACCAGTTATATCGAAGTACTAGAATATTGCCGTCCTAACGTACTGTCAGTAAATACAGATGTTACTATACGCAGGGTAGTATTTCAAGGTATCGATCAATCTTCGGATTATGGTGTAAGTAAATATTCAGATTTTACGGGTAACAACCAAATAGGTAAGATAGCCGAAGGCGGAACTTATACTATAAATATTGAGCGTAATACCAATAACGAGATAATTAACTACGCTGCCTGGATTGATTTTAACCAAGATGGTGATTTTGATGATGCAGGAGAAAAAGTATTGTTTGATAGTGCATCATCGGCACAAATTTTAACAGCCACCATTAACATACCTGTTGGTGTTCAATTAGGTCAAACACGTATGCGTGTAGGTGTATCAAGGGCAAACCTAACTACACAACCTTGTGGCCCTGTTGTAGTGGGTGAGTTTGAAGACTATAAAGTAAACATAGGAGCTGATGATGTAGCTCCTGTTATTACACTTGTAGGCGCTTCTACTCAAAGTGTAGAAGTTGGCTACAACTTTACCGACCAAGGTGCAACTGCATTTGATAATGTTGATGGAAATATCACCCATAAAATAAAAGTAACAGGTGTTGTAGATACACTGGTAGTAGGCCAATACATACTTACCTACACCGTTAGCGACACAGTAGGTAATACCGATTCGGTAAAACGTATTGTAAACATCACACCTGATGTAACTAACCCTTTAATCAGCCTTACCGGTGCTGATACTGTTATACTTGAAGTATTTGATCCGTATGTAGAAAACGGAGCTACTGCAATAGATAATCCTTTTGGTACTAACCTTAATGGTTCAGTAGTTATTACAGGTGCAGTAGATAACACCAAAATAGGAACGTATATTCTTACTTACACAGTAACAGATAATAGCGGTAACACAGTGAAAACAGAAAGAGTAGTTATAGTAAGGGATACCACCAAACCAGTTATTGTGCTTAATGGAAATGCAGTTATTGACCACGATGGCAAAACTACCTACACCGATGCAGGTGCTACCGTAACCGATAACTACGATGCTATAATCACCTACACAGTTAGTGGAGCCGTAAATGTAAACACATTAGGTACATATACTATTGTTTATAAAGCCGTTGATGCATCGGGTAACGTTGCCGATTCAGTAGTGCGCACAATAAACGTAGTTGATAGGTTTGCGCCCGTTATAGCCCTTGTAGGTAATGATATAGTAAACCTTGCACGCTGGCAAAACTATGCCGATTCAGGCTATACCCTAAGCGATAATTTCTACGATAGTAGCCAAGTTACTGTTGATGTTTTAGGCAATTGGGTAAATGCAAGCGTTGAAGGTTTGTACTACATACAATACCGCGCTACCGACTTATCGGGTAATGTATCGTTAAGTAGCAAACGTGTTATTTATGTAAACGGAACCAACTCAATACCCGGTGTTAATGCAAAAAGCACAAATGTATATCCTAACCCTAGTAACGGTAACTTTAGCATAGAAGCTAATAAAGCTTTTGATGCAGGAACAGTTATTACCATCACTAATATTTTAGGCGCAAAAGTGTACGAGGTTACTCCTGCACAAGGCAGTCAAAAAATTGATGTGGCAATGGAAGAGGCAAGTGCAGGTGTTTATTTTGTAAACATAACCACAGGTAAACAAACCCAAACCACCAAAATTGTGATTAGGTAGTTCTTTTATCCAATAAATATTGAAATCCCTCGTTGAAACTTCAACGGGGGATTTTTTATGTCCAGAAGTCAAACAATATTAACTTTACATAGCTTTTTAACACCTGTAAATAATAAATGAACCACAAAGGATGATTAAACATGAAATTTAAATTTATGATCCTATCAATATTGTGTGTGTTTTATGGGTGTAAAGAAAAAAGTAAAGACAAGGTTGTTAAAAACAGTAAAGTAGCAAAAAGCACTACTGATAGCTTGGTAAGTAAAAAAGTGCCACAGCCCCCTTTACAAATTAAATACTATGCTGTAAGAGATAAAGACAGCATTCTTCAAATTGATAAATATTTTAACGATAGCCAACTAAAAATAATACTAGCTATTAACCGTATCGATTTTGCCAAACTTTATGGTGCTGAAATGCTATCTATTCCCGATACTTTTTTATACAATTTAAAGTATTATTCTCCATATCCTGATAGTATTCAGCTATTAGATTCTGTTTATAAAATAATGCTCGTTTCCTATCCTGCACAGGCAATAGGGATGTATGAAAAGGGAAAACTTATACGGTGGATGCCCACCAGTATGGGTAAAAAGAGCACGCCAACCCCTACAGGTTTATTTCATACCAACTGGAAATCAAAACAAA
>MDTD01148295.1_pt1 | contig 13824 bp, 11 predicted proteins | sample 811221 | NCBI WGS metagenome assembly MDTD01 (sample SAMN05326646, study PRJNA326480) | marine metagenome | isolation source: seawater | place: Pacific Ocean: South West | collected 2011
AAATTAGCATCCAAACTGCAAAAAGTGTTCTCTCTGAATTAAATAAAGATAAAAAATATATTCTAAGAGTTGTAAATCCTGACGGACAATTTATTAAGGTATTAAGAAAGTTTAAACCAAATGTGGTATTAAATCTATTGCATGGAAGATATGGAGAAGATGGTTACATTCAAGCAATTTTAGAGTCAGAGAAAGTTAAATATACTCATTCAGGGGTATTATCTTCATCTTTAGCAATCGACAAAGAGTTATCAAAAAAAATATTTATAAAAAATAAAATTCTTACTCCAAAATTTTTAAAATATTCTTTTAAAAACCCACTAAATAAAAAACAATTTCTTGAAAAATTAAAAAGTAAGCTCGGGTTCCCGTTAATTATTAAACCATTAAATGAAGGCTCAAGTGTAAATGTATTTATCTGTCACAAAAAAAATGTAATTAATAATATAAAAAAACTGCAAGAGTACGGAGAAATTCTTATTGAGGAATATATACCTGGAAGAGAAATACAAGTTGCAATTTTATCAAGGAAAATATTAGGAGCAATCGAATTAAAACCAAAAAGAAAATTCTACGATTATCAAGCAAAATATAATCCACAAGCAAAAACAGAACATATAATTCCAGTTAAAATTTCAAAAAACCAGTATGATAAAGTCACAAATATCGCCTTAAAAGCACATAAATTACTAAAATGTAAAGGGGTGACTCGATCTGACTTTAGATTTTTCAAAAATAAATTTTACTTACTAGAGACAAACACGCAGCCAGGGATGACCTCTTTATCATTAGTTCCAGAAATTGCAAATTTTAATAACATTACTTTCAAAAATTTGATAAAAAAAATTTTGGAAGATGCTTCAATTAAGAAATAAACAAAAAATATATTTTTACATTTTTGCTTTATTGTTTTTGTCATCAATCAATAATAATAATGCTCTACAGAATCTAAAAAATCTTTTTTTGATTAAACATATTTATCTTGATGTAAAAACCCGTGAGATTAAAAATATTCTGTCTCTAAACATGAATTTTATAAAAAGTAATAATATTTTCTCTGTTAAGAAGGATTTAATCAGAGATAAATTAAATACTTTAAATTTTCTTGAAAATATTAAAATTTATCGCATCTTACCATCTACCATTAGAATTAAAGCAAATAAAACTGATTTTATTGCTATAACATATATTAATCAAAAAAATTTTTTGTTGGATCTAATGGAAAATTCATATCTTCATCTGTAATTTCTCATAAAAAAAAATTACCAACAATTTTTGGCAGATTTGAAGCTTCAGATTTTATTTTTTTAAGAAAATTATTAAATCTTCAAAATATAGATCAAACAAACATCGATAAATATTATTTTCATAAAAATAAAAGATGGGACATATATTTTAAAAATAATGTTTTACTTATGTTACCAAATAAAGATATTGAAAACTCAATAGTATTCTTTCAAAATTTTAAAATAAAAAATGAAATAAGTCCTGGTACAATAATAGATCTGCGCATTCCAAATAGACTAATTTTAAAAAATGGATAAAGAAAAATTTATAAATATTCTGGATTTTGGATTTTCAAAAATTAGATTTTCTGTTTATGATAATCATCTTGAAGAAAAATTTTTAGAAAATCGTAAAGTAATAGTAGATAACGATTTTTCAAATCATTTCAAAACAATTAATTCTGTTATAAAAAAAGCAGAAAAAAAAATCTCAAGTCATATTCAGGACATAGTATTAACTTTAGATCCCAATGATTTATTTACTATTGATATATCTCTTCAAAAGAAACAAGAACAGAAATTAAAATTAGATAAAATATACCAAGTTTTATTACTTGAATTAGATCAATTGATTAAATTGCATTATAATAATTACAAAGTTGTTCATATAATTTTAGATAAATGTATAATCGATGATTGCACTTATTCAGAACTACCGAAAGATAAAATTAAAATAAATAACATTAAAATTGATCTCAAAATAATTTGTTTTAATAAAAAAAATTTAGAATATCTGTTAAACTTTTTCAAAAAAAATAATTTGAATATAAAAAATATATTTTGTACTAGTTTCGTGAAATCCTTGCATTACTCAAATAAACTAAGTAAGAAAAATTCCTCTTTTTTAGAAATAGGTTGGGAAAGAGCAACACTTATAAAATTTAAAGATAAAAAATTCAATTCGATAAAATCCATTCCAGTTGGTAGTTTTCATATTACAAAGGATATTTCTAAAATTTTCAATATTTCAATAGAGGATGCTGAAAAAATAAAAAAATCATTTAACAAATCTGAAACAGAATTTTCTTATGAAAATAATAGTGAAGATGAAAACTTTTTACTCAAGGAATTATTAAGCAAAAACATTTCAATTGATAAATTAAAAAAGGTAATTCTTTATAGAATTCAAGAAATAATTGACTTAGTCTTAAGGAATGACAGTAACTTAAATAACAAAAATGATTTAAATAATACAGAGCTTTTTTTAATTGGAGGGGGTTCTGAATTACTCAAAAACAACACTTTCTATTTGAATAATGAATTTGGTTTTTGTTCTATAAACTACTACCAAGAAACAGATAAATTACTTTTTGGTAGTGTCCTTGCGTATTATTTAAATAATTATCAATTACCAAAAAAAATCATTAAAAAACAAGGTTTATTTGAAAAATTTTTCAATTTCTTTGACAAATAGCTGTATTTTCTTGAAATATTTCTTGAGTACTTAAACAAGTATTTTTTTTATATAAAATAATTGTGTCAATATTAACTCAAAAAACAATTTCAAAAAAAATCTCTTTTGAAGGGATTGGTATTCATACTGGAAAAAAGGTTAAACTAAATATTCTTCCATCTTCGCCAAATTCAGGAATAATTTTTAAAAGAATTGATTTGAAAAAAAATAATATTATTTATCCAAACTATAATAATGTGTCAGACACAACTTTATGTACAACAATTTCAAATGAGTTTGGTGTTAAAGTTTCTACTATAGAGCACTTAATGGGCGCTTTCTATGGTTATGGAGTTGACAATGCAATAGTAGAACTAGACTCACAAGAAGTCCCAATTTTAGACGGATCTGCAAAATTATTTATAGAAAAGATTAAAAATGTTGGTTTAAAATTTAGTGATCAACCAATTAAAATAATTAAAATTAATAAAAAAATTCAGGTTCAAGATCTAAATAAATTTATATCCCTAGATACGGCTAATGTAACATCTGATTTAGAATTTGAGATAAAATATGATAACAAACTTATTTCTTCTCAAAAAAACAAAAAAAATATTTTTGAAGATGATTTGAGTGATATTTTTAATTCTAGAACATTTTGTTTATACGAAGATATAGAAAGACTAAAAAAAATGAATCTTGGATTAGGTGGAAGTTTAGAAAATGCAATTGTTGTAAAAGATGATAAGATAGTAAATCATGGTGGTTTAAGAAATAAACTTGAGTTTGTAAATCATAAAATACTAGACTGCATGGGAGATTTGTTTTTATCTGGTTATAAAATTATAGGTACTTTAAAATGTTCTCAAGGCGGTCACAAGCTAACTAACGAACTTTTAAAAAAAATTTTTTTTGATAGCTCAAATTATTCTTTAATCGAAATTAAAGGTAAGCAACTTCCTTATAATTTTGCTAATTACCAAAATCTAAAATCAATAGCTTAAAAGTTAGAATTTTTGAATTAATCTGGTAAAATATTCAGATGAGTATTAAATGCAAAATTGTATATTTTATTATTTTTACTTTTATTTTTGCATGTTCAAAAAAAGATGAAAAAGTAACCATAATAAAAGAAAAAAATTTGGAAACTCAGATGATTGAAGTTTACAATCAAGCGATGAAAGAATTTGAAAGAGGTGATGTTATTTATGCAGGAAAAAAATTTGCTGAAGCAGAGTTATTATATCCGCAATCAATTTGGGCACCTCGAGCATTATTAATGTCGGCTTATGGTTATTTCTCACAAGGCTATTATAATGATGCTATAATTGACTTGGAGCGCTTTTTAATAAAATATAAAAATCATCCACAGACTGATTATGCATACTATCTTTTAGCATTAAGTCATTATGATCAAATTGTAGATGAAAAAAAAGATTTGAATGAAATACAAAAAGCAAAAAGAAATTTTGAGATAATAATAAATAATTTTCCAAATACGGATTACGCAAAAGACTCTAAGTATAAATTAAATTTGATAATTGAATTATTGGCTTCAAAAGAAATGTATTTAGCAAGATATTACACCGAAAGGGAAAAATGGATACCTGCAATTAAGAGATTCAAAAAAGTAGTTAATGAATATCAAACAACAATATTTGTCGAAGAAGCGTTGCACAGACTTGTAGAACTTCATTATAAAATTGGATTAGTAGAGGAGGCTGAAAAGTATGCTTTATTATTAGGATATAATTATCAATCAAGCAGATGGTACAAGGCAAGTTATAAAATTTTAAATAAAAATTACAAGTCAGATAAAGATGAGGATAAAGATCAAAGTAAAACAATTTTAAAAAAATTAAAAAAACTCTTTAAATAATTAATTTTTTTATGAGTCAAAAAGATATAAAAAAAATTTACCAAATAAAATTAAATGAACTCCTAAAACATAACAAACTCTACTACAACAAAAGCAAACCTATAATTTCAGATAGTAAGTTCGATGAGCTAAAAAACGAAATATTAAATCTTGAAAAAAATTATAAATTCTTAAAAAGCAAAAAATCTCCAACAAAAAGTGTTGGTTTTAAACCTTCAAAATCTTTCGAAAAATATAAACATAAAGTTCCAATGCTATCTTTGGCAAATGCATTCGACAAAGAAGATTTAATCAACTTTGAAAAAAAAATTAACAATTATCTAAATAAAAACTTAAATTTTGAATATAGTGTTGAACCAAAAATTGATGGAATATCAGCGTCATTAACTTATAAAAATAATAAACTGTTATATGGTGTTTCTAGAGGTGATGGAAACACTGGTGAAATTATTACCGAAAACCTCAAAACAATTAAAGATATTCCTTTAGAAATAAATAAATCTGATTTTCCTAAAGAAATAGAAATTAGAGGAGAGGTATTCATAAAAAAAAATGATTTTTTAAAAATTAGTGAGAATTTTGCCAACCCTAGAAATGCTGCATCAGGATCATTAAGACAAAAAGATCATAATGTAACAAGCAAAATTCCTCTTAATTTTACGGCTTATACATTTGGTTTCATCAGTGGAAATAAGTTTCGGTGCCAGTCAGACTTTTTAACATCTCTACAATCATGGGGCTTCCAAGTTAATAAAGAGAATAAGGTTATAAATTCAATAAATGAATTGATTAAATTCCACAAGAAATTTGAGAACAAAAGATTTGATCTAGACTATGACGTAGATGGTTTAGTTTATAAGGTGAATGATATTAATTTACAAAATAGGCTCGGTTTTACATCCAATTCTCCAAGATGGGCAATAGCACATAAATTTTCTGCTTATAGTGCTTTTACAAAAATTATAAATATTGATATTCAAGTTGGAAGGACAGGCGCATTGACACCAGTAGCCAAAGTTGAACCAATTAATATTGGAGGTGTTGTAGTTTCAAATGCCACATTACATAACGAAGATGAGATTGAAAGAAAAGATATTAGAATCGGAGATGTGGTAAAAATAGAAAGAGCAGGTGATGTAATACCCCATGTAATAGAAGTTGACAAAAGTCAAAGATCAAACAAATTAAATGTTTTCTCTTTTCCTTTAAAATGTCCATCGTGTGGATCAAATACTGCAAAAGAATTTAACAAAACAACAAAAAAGTATGATGCTGTAAGGAGATGCACAAACGATGGATTTGAGTGTGAAAGGATTGCTATAGAAAAAATAAAACACTTTATATCAAAAGATGCTCTCAATATTGATGGTTTAGGAAAAAGGGTAGTTGAAAAATTTTGGAATTTAAATTTAATAAAAAAACCTCAAGATATATTTAGACTTAACTACAAATATATCAGGCAGATGGAAGGATGGGGTGATTTATCCGTAAGCAATCTCAAATCATCTATTGAAAAATCGAAAAAAGTTTCGTTACATAGGTTTATTTATTCTATAGGTATAAGACATATTGGAATAGAAAATGCAAAAATAATTAGTGATAATGTAAAAAATATTTCAAGTTTTATTGAGATTATAAAACAGGGTAGTTTTGAAAAATTTTTAAGTATAGATGGTATAGGTGAGACCCAAGTTAGTTCTCTTAAAAGTTTTTTTTATAATGAAAAAAACAAAAGAATTATAATCGACTTAAATAAGTTATTAAATATAGAAAGCCAAAATATAAATAAAAATGGTATATTAAAAAATAAGACCTTTATGTTTACAGGTAAGCTAGAAGGAATGAGTAGAGCCGAGGCAAAATCATTAATAGAAAAAAATTCTGGGATTACTTTAAGTGGTATTAGTAAAAACCTTAATTATCTTGTTATAGGAGACAATCCAACAAAAAAGAAAATTGATCAGGCAAAAAAAATAGGTGTTAAAGTTATATTACAAAAAGATTTAATAAAATTAATTAATTAAATTAAGTAACCATTTTTTTTCTTTTTTATTTAAATATTTTGAAATTTTAGCATAAACATCTAAGTGATAATAAAATAAATACTTTTTTTCGTGTTTATTTAACATTCTAAAATTTATCATATCTATATCAATTGGTGCCATAGTTAGATTTTTAAATATCAGATTTTTGTTTAACTCGTCAATATAAATTAGGTTTTCAATTCTTATACCGTAATTATTATTCAAATAATATCCTGGTTCATTACTTAAAATCATTCCTTTTTTTAATAAGACTTCATTATATTTAGAAATCGCCTGAGGTCCTTCGTGGACGTTTAAAAAATAACCAACTCCATGTCCCGTTCCATGTGAATAATCTAAGCCAACTTTTTTTAAATATTTTCTTGCTAATTTGTCAATTAAATAACCTTTTGTTTTATGGCTGAGATCACAAGTTGCAACAGCAATATGTCCTTTTAAAACTCTCGTAAAATTTTCTTTTATTTTATTAGAAACTTTGCCCGAGCATAAAGTTCTTGTTACATCAGTTGTGCCCCATCTATATTGTCCACCAGAGTCAATTAATAAAATATCGTTTTTTTTTATTTTTCTATTGGTTTGATTGTTAGATTTGTAATGAATAATTGCTCCATTAGGTCCAGATCCTGCAATAGTATCAAAACTTGGATAGAGATAATTTTTTGATTGCCTTCTTAAATTCTCTAATTTTTTTTCTACTTTTTTTTCTGTAATTGTAGCATCATTAGTTTTGAACCAATAAAGGAACTTCGTAATAGCAACACCATCTTCAATGTGTGCTTTTATTGTATTTTTGATCTCAGTATTATTTTTTACTGATTTTAAATTATAAATAGGATCAATCTCAGAAATAATATTAAATCTACTCTTTATTATTTCTTTTTCAAATATTGAACAGGTATTTTTATCTATAATAAACCTTTTTTTTTTAAAAAAGCTAATTATTTTTAAAAAATCATTTTCGTTATAAATTTTTATATTTCTAAAATGTTTTGTTGTAGTTTTGGGAACTTTTTTTTTATCAATAAATAAATATAATTTACCTGTATCAGAAATTATTAATTTACAATTTATTAAAGGACTGTTAGGTAGATCTTTACCTCTTATATTTAGCACCCAATTTACATTCTCACTTGAGCTAACATATAAATAATTAATTTTGTTTAAATATAAATAATTTTTGATTTTATTTAATTTTTTATATGATGTTTCACCTACAATTGACTTATTTAAGTGAAACATTTTAACTGGTTTTCTCTTTATTAATTTGTCAAAATGATATCTGATTGGTATTAGATTTGTTTTTTTTACAAAATATTTTATCAAAATATCTTCTGTGAATAATTTTGGGTCAAAACCAATTGATAATTTTCCAATATTTGAAATATCTTTGGGCCATTTGTATGGTATTTCCAAAATAATAAAATTTTTGCCAGATTGTCTTTTTGCCTGCAATACATATCTTCCATCAACAAACAAATAATTTTTTTTTTTTAGAATTAATGCAAACCCAGCAGATCCTGTAAAATTAGTTACTTTTTTTAAATTATTTATATTTGAGTACTCTGTAAAATAATTATCGTTTTTAGGTATTATATAACCATCTATATTATTATTAATTATAAATTTTTTTATTTTTATTATCATTTTAATTTTTTCTGATAACGTAACCATCCTGGACTTCTTATTTCATTTTCAAAATCAATATCTTGATTAAATTCAAAATCATTTTCATTTTGTTCAACAAAACTATTGTTTTTCTTTATGAATTTATCTGGAAGTTCATCTACAAATCTCGAAGCTATACTATCCATCCAGTCACCTTGATAGAACCTGTTCATAGAAAAAGAGATTTTAGCAATTTTTTTTGCCCTTGTTAAACCTACGTAAGCAAGTCTCCTTTCTTCCTCAAGTCCATTTTCACCCTTCTCTTCAATACTTTTTTGATGTGGAAATAAACCTTCTTCCCAGCCTGGTAAATAAACAATGTTGAATTCTAGACCTTTAGATGCATGCAAAGTCATTAAATTAACTTTTTCATTTTCCCAATTTTGATCTAGTGAAGTTGCTAAAGCGACATGTTCTAAAAAACTCTCTAAATTATCAAATTCTTTCATAGCACTCAGTAATTCTTTAATATTTTCTAGTCTATTTTCATTTTCTAAATCTTTTTTATTTTTTAACATCTCGCTGTAACCCGACTCATCCAAGACTATTTGTAATAATTTGTTATGATTGATTTTTTTTTTTAAATCATATCTCCATTTCTCTAATAAATTTAATAATGAGTTAAGGCCAATTTTTGTTTTTGGTTTAATTTTATTTTCCTCTATTAATTTTTTGGATGCAACTTCTAAAGAGATCTTATTTTTTTTTGCATATTCAGTTATATTTTTAATTGTTGTATCTCCAATAGATCTTTTTGGTACATTAATAATTCTCTCAAAAGATAAATCATCCATTGGTTGATGAATACATCTTAAGTATGAAACACAATCTTTTATTTCAGATCTTTCATAAAACTTAATTCCACCTATGATCCTATATGGTATGCCAACTTTTAAAAATCTTTCTTCAAATTCTCTAGTTTGAAAAATAGCTCTTACTAAAATTGCAATTTCATTTAATGAATTTTTTTTTTTATATTCCTCAATTGTAGAACTTATTTCTATAGCTTCGTCTTTTACATTTCTAAAACAGTCTAAAGTTATAGGTTCACCATCTTCCTGAGTAGTGTACAATTTTTTTCCAACCCTATTTTGATTATTTTCTATTAGTCCCGAGGCAACATTTAAAATATTTTGTGTTGACCTATAGTTTTTCTCTAATCTTATAATTTTTGTGTTTTTATAAATTTTATCAAAATCTAAAAAATTTTTAATTTCGGCACCTCTCCAACTATAAATTGATTGATCATCATCACCAACACAACAAATATTTAAATTTGCTGAAGATAAATATTTTAACCACTCACTTTGAATGTAATTAGTATCTTGATATTCATCTACTAAAATATATTTAAACTTTTTAGAATAAATAGATGAAATATCTTGATGTCTTTCAAAAATTTTAACAGTGTGTAAAATTAGATCGCTAAAATCAGCTGAATTTAAATCAATTAATTTTTGCTGGTAAATTTTATAAATAGCTAAGAAATTTTTTTCTAAAATTTCTTTTTTTCTTAATATCACATCATCAGGATACAAACCTTTGTTTTTCCATTTATCTATAACTGCTAGAATATACTTTGGTGATATTTTTTTAATATCAATATTTTCAGATTTGCAAATATTCTTAATTAATCTAGATTGGTCATCTTGATCAATTATGGTAAAGTTTGATTTCAATCCAACTGCTTCGGCATGTTTTCTTAAAATTTTTGCACTTATAGAATGAAATGTACCCAACCATGGCAATCCGGTTGCTTCTTTTCTAAGTAGTTTTGATACTCTTAGCTGCATCTCTTTTGCAGCTTTATTCGTAAAAGTTACTGCAAGAATTTGACTAGAAAATGCCTTGTGGCTTTTGATTATATGAGCAATTCTTGATGTTAATACTTTTGTTTTGCCTGATCCTGCCCCTGCAACGATAAGCAGTGGTCCATTCAAATGCAACACTGCTTCTTGTTGCTTTTCATTTAAATTTATCAAATAATCATTATTTAACATTTATTTTTAACTATATAAGCCTTGTTATTTTAATGAATAAAATAAAGCAAAATAAAATAACTTTTTCCTTAATCTTGATAGTTATTTTGATAACTTTTTCTTCATTAACAATTTTATCTTTACCAGTTTTATTCAATTATAAAAGTAAAGTTGCAATAATTGAAAAAAATTTTTATAAAAATTTTAAATTATATCTAAATTCATCAGGAAATATTTCATATAAGCCTTTTCCTAAGCCACACTTGTTAGTAGAAAATGCCTCACTTAATTTGTCAAATTCAAAAACTAAAGACAATAAAAATTTATTAAATGTATCTAATTTGAAGATTTTTATTTCCCTAAGAGATATATTTTTTAGATCTTTTAATAGTTTTATTTCTGTAGAAATTTCAAATTCAAATTTAGAATTTGATTTATCTAATTTAAAAGAAATAAGGAAACATTTATATAAAAGTATTAATAACCCAATCATCTTTAAAAATTGTAAAATATTTATAAAAAATCAAAAAGAAGACGTAATTATAATTTCACCAGTTAAAATAATTAGATATAAAATTAACAATAAAGCTAAAGTTAAAAATTTAATTATAGACGGAAAAATTTTTGGAATAAAATTTAAATCTGAGTGGAAAAGAAATTATCAAAATCCAGAAGTTGCTACTCATAATATTCACTTATATCGCCCAAATATTTTCATAAAAAACATATTTAAATTTCGGAATTCAAATAATTTTGTTGGTCAAACAGAAATTGAATTTATTCAGGATAAAATGATTTATGATATAAGTTTCGAAAATGATATAATTAATATTACATCCCCAACGATAGAAGAAACAAACTTCGATATAAATAGTAATATTAATCTAAATCCATTTTATTTAAATGGTGAACTAACTATTAAAAATAAAAAATTAGATAATATAATTGATAATATTCTAATAAATTTTTTCTTATATGATGAAGATTTTATAGGTAATTTAAATGGTATTTTGAAGATTAAATTTAAAGATCTTAACAATAAGATAATAAAAAATGGAGAAATAGAATTTATAATTAATGAAAAAAAAATAGAATCAAGAAAAGCATATTTTAATTTAGATAAAATTGGTAAAATAAAAACTGAAATTAAGTACATAAGTGATCAAGGAGATATTAAATTTTTATCAAAAAATAATTTATTTATTGAAAATCACATTGAATTTGCAAAAGTTTTTCAAGTTAGTTCTAAAAAAGCAAAAAAAGTAAAAAATTTATATTTTGAATTAGAAAAAAATATCGACGAAACTAATTTTGTAATTTCTAATATTAAAATAAATGATCTTGAAAAAAAAGAATTGCAAAAACAAATTTTTCAAATAAAGAACATTCAAAATTTAAGATCACATATAAGACAAATTATTAACTAGTTTGGATTAATCATTTTTAGTGGATTAACAACTAAATCGTAATCCTTTTCTCGGATTAAACCTGATTTGATAGCCTCATCTTTGAGTTTTGTATTATTTTTCAGTGCATTTTTTGCAATTTTTGAAGCGTTATCGTAACCAATTTTTGGAGTTAATGCGGTGACAAGCATTAACGAGTTTTCTAAGTGTTCTCTAATTTTCCTTTTATTGGCTTTTATTCCTTTAACACAGTAGAGGCTAAAGTTTTTTATGCTATCACCTAAAATATCAATAGATTGTAAAATGTTATAAGCAATTAATGGTTTAAATACATTTAATTCAAAATGTCCATGACTACCTGCAACAGTTATACCAGTGTGGTTTCCAATTACTTTAGCACAAACCATTGTAACTGCTTCGCATTGTGTTGGATTGACCTTACCGGGCATGATTGAGGACCCAGGTTCATTTTCTGGCAGCAAAAGTTCGCCATAACCTGCTCTTGGTCCTGAACCTAAAAATCTTATATCGTTTGAAATTTTCATTAAAGCTACCGCACATGAATTTAAAGATCCAGAAAAATTAACTATAGCATCATGAGCCGCTAACTCAGAAAATTTATTTGGTGCAGGTTTAAAATTTAACCTACAAAATTTTTTAATCTCCTTGATAATTTTTTTATCAAAATTTTTTCTTGAATTTATTCCTGTTCCTACTGCGGTTCCTCCTTGAGCCAAATAATAAATATCATTTAAACAATATTTTATTCTTTCTATACTTTTTTTTACTTGTGTGTGATACCCGGAAAATTCTTGACCAAGTGAAAGAGGTGTAGCATCTTGTAAATGTGTTCTACCGATTTTTATAATTTTTCTAAATTCTTTACTTTTTTTTGCTAATGAATTTTTTAATAACACTAAACTTGGTAAAAGTTTATTAATAGTTTCAATTGCTACTGATATATGCATTGCAGTTGGAAAAACGTCATTTGTAGATTGCGATTTATTCACATGATCATTTGGGTGAACAGGTTTTTTTGATCCCTTTATACCTTTTAAAATCTCTATAGCTCTATTTGCAATTACTTCATTAACATTCATATTTGTTTGCGTTCCAGAACCTGTTTGCCAAACTTTTAAAGGAAAATTTTCTCTCATTTTACCACTTATAACTTCATTTGATGCTTTAATTATTGCTTTCGAAACTTTGGTTGAAATTAATCCATCTTTTTGATGAACTATTGCAGCACTTCGCTTAATGATTGCTATAGATCTTATTATTGATTCAGGTACAAATATTTTACCAATATTAAAAAACTTTTTTGATCTTTGAGTAGAAGCACCCCAATATTTGTCATTTGGCACGTTTATGCCACCCATAGTATCAAATTCTTTTCTTGTTTTCATTTGTTTGAAAAAATAACTAAATAATTTATATACTAATTTTTATTAATCTTACAGGAGTAAAATGACAAATTTTCAAAAAGTAAAAAGTTTTATGGAGACATTTGGGCAAGAAGTTAAATCAACACCATCTTTCAGTTCTGAAAAAATTAATATGCTTAGGTATAATTTGATCAAAGAAGAATTGGATGAATTTAAACATGCTTTAGATAATAATGATCTTCTAGAGGTTGCAGATGCTTTAACTGATATATTATATGTTACTTATGGTGCTGGACATGCATTTGGAATCAATTTAGATGCTTGTTTTGAAGAAGTTCAAAATTCTAACATGAGCAAGTTAGGAAATGACGGAAAACCTATTTATAATGATCAGGGTAAAGTAATGAAAGGTCCAAATTATTACAAACCAGATTTATCAAAATTTATTAAGTAATTTGTAACCAATCAGGTTTCTTGATTTTAACTTTAGCGGTACCACAATTAAAAGTTTTTCCGAAATCTAATTTTTCATTCTTAACTTTGACAAGAGCATAGGGATAATCATCATTTATTAATACTTTTCCTATTTCATCATTCTCAACTGATATAATTTCATTTTCCAAATTACCATCTATTACTTCAATCGGTAGAAGACGTTTGTTTAATTTATCTTTCAACTTAATTCTGGCAGTATTTTCTTGGCCCACGTAACAACCTTTTTTAAAATCTATTGCATTTAATTCATCAAAGTTACATTCAATACCAAAAAGTTTATTTTGAAGTTTA
>MDTD01088907.1_pt1 | contig 13816 bp, 7 predicted proteins | sample 811221 | NCBI WGS metagenome assembly MDTD01 (sample SAMN05326646, study PRJNA326480) | marine metagenome | isolation source: seawater | place: Pacific Ocean: South West | collected 2011
CGTAGTAGCCGTAGGTCCGCTTCGGGGCGGGGACAAAGACCTCGATCCGGTAGGAAAAGCCGAACAGGCGTTCCGCGCGCTTGCGGTCGCGCAGTACCGGGTCGAACGGGCTTAGCGTGCGGACACGCGCCGGCGGTTCGGGCGCGTTCGTGATGACAGCCTCTATGTCGGGACGCGCATAGGCTGCGCGACGGCGCTCGCCGGGACCGTGGTCGATCTCCACCGCCAGGATCGAACGTCCGCTCTCGCGTTCACACCACGCCTTTGCCTCGTCCGGCCGCACCAGATCGTAGAAGGCCGCGATCTCGCCGTGTGTGGCCGCTCCCAGCCGGTCCAGCGCGGACCGGCAGGACCAGTCGACGAAGTCCTCGTGACTCACCTCATCGTGGAAGTGTGTGTCAGGCACGACCCTTTCGGACAGGTCGTAGATCTTGGCGAAATTCTCGCGTGCGGTCACCGCGATCTCGCCGCATCGCCAGAGATATTCCAGTGCCGTCTTGCCCGGGTGCCAGTTCCACCAGCCCGGCTCCTTGCGTTCCCGATCCGAGTCGAAATCGCGGGCGCGCGAGGGCCCGTTCTCCCGGATGTGCGCGTGGACCTTGTCGATCTCCGCGTGAAAGTCTCCGCCGTGCCAGTTCGTCCAGCGTGCCTTCAGCCGTTCGCGCTCCCGCGCGAAGCGATGACGCCAGTAGGGCCAGGAGGAAACGGGAATGACCGACGCGTCGTGGGTCCAGTTCTCGAACAGCGCGCGGTCGCGCTCGAGCAGGCGTATGAGCTGGTCTTCGCGGTAGGTCTGATTGCGCGAGAACAGGATCTGGTGGTGGGCGCGGGTGGCGGTGTTGATGCTGTCGACCTGGACGAAGCCGAGACGGTCGATCAGACCGGCCACCCCGGCCTGACCGATCCGCCGTCCGGGCGGATCGGTCAGGCCCTGAAGGTGCAGGAAGGCGCGGGCGAGGTCCTTTCCGTCCAGGATCAGCGTCACGTCGTCCTCCCTCCCCGAGGTCAGTCTCCATTCGCCTCGAACGCGACGAGCAGATCCTTGGCATCGACCTGCTGGCCGGGCGTCACGAGCACCTCGGCGATCGTTCCGGCCCTGTCGGCGTGAAGCGCGGTTTCCATCTTCATCGCCTCGATGGAGACGAGCACGTCGCCGGTGGCGACCTGCTGGCCGGGTTTCACCGCCACGGTGGAGATAACACCCGGCATGGGTGCGCCCACGTGGGCGGTGTTGCCCGGATCGACCTTGCGCCTTGCACCGGCTCCGGCCGAACCGTGGGCCCGGTCCGGCACCTTGATGATGCGCGGCTGGCCGTTCAGCTCGAAGAAGACCTTCTTCTCGCCGTTCTCGTCGGTCTCGCCGATGGCCTGGCAGCGAACCACGAGGGTCTTGCCCGGCTCCAGGTCGATGAGGCTCTCGTCGCCGACGCCCAGGCCGTAGAAATAGACGGGCGTGGGAAGGACGCTCACCGGACCGTAGATCTCGCGCGCGGCGGCGAAGTCGGTGAAGACCTTCGGATACATCAGGTAGGAGGCGAGGTCCTGGTCCGAGAGGCTCTCGCCGGTCTTCTCTTCCGCTTCCTTGCGGCGGGCCTCGAGATCGTCATCCTGGAGAAGCGAGCCGGGGCGAACGGTGATCGGCGTGTCGCCCTTGAGAACGCGCTTCTGGATCTCTTCCGGCCAGCCACCGGGCGACTGTCCGAGATCGCCGCGCATCATCTGCACCACGCTGTCGGGGAAGGCCACGTCCTTGTCCGGCGACAGGACGTCGGCGACCGTCAGGCCCTGGCTCACCATCATGAGCGCCATGTCGCCGACGACCTTGGACGAGGGCGTGACCTTCACGATGTCGCCGAAGAGCATGTTGACGTCGTGATAGGCCTGGGCGACCTCGTGCCAGCGCATCTCCAGCCCCAGCGAGCGGGCCTGTTCCTTGAGGTTGGTGAACTGGCCGCCGGGCATCTCGTGAAGGTAGACCTCGGAGGCCGGCGCCTTGAGGTCACTCTCGAAGGCACGGTACTGGTTGCGCACCGCTTCCCAGTAGAAGGAGATCTCGCGGATGGTCGCGCTGTCGAGGCCGGTGTCGCGCTCGTGGCCGGCAAGGCCCGCGACCAGCGAGCCGAGCGCCGGCTGGGAGGTCAGCCCCGAGAGCGCGTCCATGGCCGCATCGAAGGCGTCCGCTCCGGCGTCCACGGCCGCAAGGACCGTCGCCGCCGAAATCCCGGACGTGTCATGGGTGTGGAAGTGGATCGGCATGCCGACTTCCTGCCGCAGCGCGGTGAAGAGCGTCTTCGCCGCAGCGGGTTTCATCAGGCCGGCCATGTCCTTGACGCCCAGAATGTGGCATCCGGCCTTTTCCAGTTCCTTCGCCAGGCGGACATAGTAGGCGAGATCGTACTTCGGCCTCGCGCTGTCGCCCAGGTCGCCGGTGTAGCAGATGACACCCTCGCACAGCTTGCCCGTTTCCTGGACCGCATCGAGCGAGACCCGCATGTTCTCCACCCAGTTGAGGCAGTCGAACACGCGGAACAGGTCGATGCCGCCCTCGGCGGCGCGATGCACGAAGTCGCGCACCACATTGTCGGGATAGTTGGCGTAGCCGACGCCGTTGGCGCCACGCAGCAGCATCTGCAGCAGGATGTTGGGCGCGCGTTCGCGCACCAGCCGCAGGCGCTCCCAAGGATCCTCGGTGAGAAAGCGCATGGCGACGTCGAAGGTCGCTCCGCCCCAGCACTCCAGCGAGAAGAGCTGCGGCAGGCCGGTGGAGTAGGCCTCGGCGACGGCGGCGATATCGAAGGTACGCATCCGCGTCGCCAGCAGGGACTGGTGGGCGTCGCGCATTGTCGTGTCGGTGACGAGCGCGCGTTTCTCCTCCTTCATCCAGCGGGCGAAACCGTCCGGTCCGAGCCGGTCGAGAAGCTGGCGCGTGCCTTCGCGGGCCGGACCGTCGTAGACCGGCGCGACGGGAGTCGGTGCATCGGCGGGCGGGCGTGGCCGGTCGCGGGTCTCGGGGTGCCCGTTCACGGAAACATCCGCGATGTAGGTCAGCAGCTTGGTCGCCCGGTCGCGACGGGTCACCTGCTCGAAAAGTGCCGGTGTCTCGTCGATGAAGCGGGTGGTGTAGGAGTTGGCGCGGAAATCCGGGTGGCCGATCACGTTTTCCAGGAAGACGAGATTGGTGGCGACGCCGCGGATGCGGAATTCGCGCAGCGCGCGGTCCATGCGCTGGGCCGCCTCCTCGGCGGACGGCGCCCAGGCCGTCACCTTTTCCAGCAGCGGATCATAGTAGCGGGTGATCACGGCGCCGGAATAGGCCGTGCCGCCGTCAAGGCGGATGCCGAAGCCGGTCGCGCCGCGATAGGCGGTGATGCGGCCGTAGTCGGGAATGAAGTTCTGCTCCGGGTCCTCGGTGGTGATGCGGCACTGGAGGGCGTGGCCGTTGAGGTGGATCTCGTCCTGGGGCGGAACGCCCGAGGCGGGATCGCCGATCATGGCGCCGGAGCTGATGCGGATCTGAGCCTTGACGATATCGACGCCCGTCACCTCCTCGGTGACCGTGTGTTCGACCTGGACGCGCGGGTTGACCTCGATGAAGTAGAAGGCCCCGGTATCGGAATCCATCAGGAACTCGACCGTCCCGGCGCCGCAATAGTCCGCGGCCGCGCCGATCTTCAGGCCGTAGCCGGCGAGCTCGCGCCGCTGGGCGTCGTCCAGATAGGGGGCGGGCGCACGCTCGACCACCTTCTGGTGCCGGCGCTGGATGGAACAGTCGCGCTCGAACAGGTGAACCAGGTTGCCGTGACTGTCGCCCAGGATCTGTACCTCGACGTGACGGGCACGCTCGACGAGCTTTTCCAGATAGACCTCGTCCTTACCGAACGCGGCGCGCGCCTCGCGCTTGGCCGCCTCGACGTCGCGGATGAGGGCCTCCTCGTCGCGGATGACCCGCATGCCGCGTCCGCCTCCGCCCCAGGAGGCCTTCAGCATGACCGGATAGCCGATTTCGGCGGCAAGGCGGCGCACCTCGTCCATGTCGTCGGGCAGCGGATCGGTCGCGGGCATGACCGGCACGCCGGCCGAAATGGCAAGATTGCGCGCGGCGACCTTGTTGCCGAGCTTGCGCATGGTCTCAGGCGACGGGCCGATGAAGATGATGCCGGCCTCGGCGCACGCCTCCGCAAACTCCGGGCTTTCCGACAGGAAGCCGTAGCCGGGATGGATGGCGTCGACGTTGGCCGCTTTCGCCACGCGCAGGATCTCGGGGATCGACAGGTAGGCCTCGATCGGGCCCATCGTTTCCGCAAGGTGCGGGCCCTTTCCGATCTGGTAGGCCTCGTCCGCCTTGAACCGGTGCAGGGCCAGTTTGTCCTGCTCGGCGAAAACGGCGACCGTCTTCATTCCCAGCTCGTTGGCCGCGCGGAAGATGCGGATCGCGATTTCCGAGCGGTTGGCGACGAGTATCTTGCGAATGGCCAAGTCTGCCCCTCCTGATTGACGGTGTTGAATGGTTTCTACAAGCCGTGGGCCTGCTTGGAAAGCGCGCGTGTTGCGGTGCATATAGGCATCGCCTATGGCAGGCAGGGGCGCGGGAGGGCTGCGGTCGTGACATGCTCGTCGAGGAATGTCCCGTTTCGATACGATATGCTTAACGTCACGGGCGGCACTCCCTGCGGCGCGATCGGCGTGTTCACCACATCCGGTGTGTGCGTGCCTGGCGGTTACCGGATGTGGGTGGACCGAAACAGGAACATCGTCAGGTCAGCGATTCGGACAGGCTTCGTTCCCGGTTTCGTCGAAACGTTTCGGGTTTCCTGAAAATTTTCATGATCCGGTTTACGATTTTTCAAGAAGCGGCGGATGGAAACGGAATCCCGCCCGAACCGAATCGTTGCGATGCAAACCCATGGTCTGATTCACGATTTTGCGGGCCCGATGCGCTGTATCGCAAGATCTTGTGGAGAACGAACCGTGAATCCGATGAAGGAAGCGATTCGGTCCGGCTTTGTTCCGGACTCGTTCTGTTCATCGGCATAAATGTCGATATTCCTGCTCTCGACCGTCGGAGAATCCGGGGCGCTCCCAACGCTTCGGGCGCCTGCCGACGGCGAAAAGGTGAGGACAGCCGCGCGCGGACTATGCTACCAGACGAAACACGGTCGCCCGGCTTTTTGCCGTTGCCGGACGATCATCGTGTGTCTCGTGGTCCCGCGACGGGGAGGACCGGTGACGGGCGCACGAATTCATCGGGTCGTGCGCGGGCGTCGTCCCGGCCGGCCCCGACCGCCGTTGCCAGAAGGCCGCCTCGCGTCGTCGCACGATATGGTTCAATCCGCATTCTTGCAGTCCCCCAGGGCGCAGCTTCCTGCGAGCGTGCGCGCACGCACCGTGACGGCGGTGCTGGGCCCGACCAATACGGGCAAGACCCACCTTGCCATCGAGCGCATGATCGCGCGCGGTTCCGGCGTGATCGGACTGCCGCTGCGGCTTCTCGCGCGCGAGGTCTACGGACGCATCGTCTCGCGGGTGGGCGAGAACCGCGTCGCGCTGGTGACAGGCGAGGAAAAGATCGTGCCGAAGGAGGCGACGTTCTGGGTCGCCACCGTCGAGGCGATGCCGCTCGACCTGTCGGTTGATTTCGTCGCCATCGACGAGGTGCAGCTCGCCTCCGATCTCGAGCGCGGCCATGTGTTCACCGACCGCCTGCTCAATATGCGTGGGCGCGAGGAAACGCTCCTGCTCGGCGCGGCGACCGCGCGCCCCCTGCTTGAACGGCTGATTCCGGGCATCAACGTGGTGACCCGGCCGCGCATGTCGATCCTGGCCTACTCGGGACAGAAGAAGATCACGCGCCTGCCGCCGCGTTCCGCGGTCGTCGCCTTTTCCTCGTCCGAGGTCTATGCGATCGCGGAACTGATCCGCCGCCAGCACGGTGGCGCGGCGGTGGTGCTCGGCTCGCTCAGCCCGCGCACCCGCAATGCCCAGGTCGAGCTCTTCCAGAACGGCGACGTCCAGCACCTGATCGCGACCGACGCCATCGGCATGGGCCTCAATCTCGACGTCGATCACATTGCCTTCGCGGGCATCCGAAAGTTCGACGGATACCAGTACCGGATGCTGACGCCGTCCGAGATCGGCCAGATCGGCGGGCGTGCGGGCCGACACACGCGTGACGGAACCTTCGGGGTGACCGGCCGGGTCGACCCCTTCGATGATGAACTCGTCGAGGCGCTGGAGAGCCACCGCTTCGACGCGCTCAAGGTTTTCCAGTGGCGCAACCGGGCACTTGATTTTTCCTCAATCGAAAGCCTGCGCCATTCGCTCGACGAAGCGCCGCGCGAGCAGGGACTCACCCGCGCGCCGCCCTCGGCGGACGAGACCGCCTTCGATCATGCGGTGCGAGACGAGTCGATCCGCCGGGTGGCTTCGTCGGCGGATCGGGTGGAACTGCTTTGGGATGTCTGCCAGGTCCCCGATTACCGCAAGATCGCGCCGGCGAACCATGCCGATCTCGTGGCCGGGATCTATGGCTACATGACCCGGGATGGGGCCATCCCGGACGACTGGTTCGCGCGTCAGGTCGCCTTCGCCGACAAGGTCAATGGCGACATCGACACCCTCGCGAACCGCATTGCACACATCCGCACGTGGACCTTTGTCGCCAACAGGGCGGACTGGCTTGCCGATCCTGCCCATTGGCAAGGGGTCACGCGCGGCGTAGAAGACCGTTTATCGGACGCTTTGCACGACAGGCTCACGCAGCGCTTTGTCGACAGGCGGACCAGCGTATTGATGCGACGGCTGAGAGAGAACGCCATGCTTGAAGCGGAAATCACCACGGCAGGGGACGTGCTTGTCGAGGGGCAGCATGTCGGAAAGCTGCAAGGCTTCCGCTTCGCGCCGGACCCGGCTGCCGACGGCAGCGACGGAAAAGCGCTGCGGGCGGTGGCCCAGAAGGCGCTCGCAAGCGAGCTGTCGGCACGCGCCGACCGTTTGTCGCGCGCCGCGAACGAGGCGTTCGCGCTGTCGTCCGACGGGTCGCTGCGCTGGCAGGGCGAGGTTGTTGGCCGCCTCATTCCGGGTGAAAGCGAACTGGCCCCGGCGCTGATGTTTCTCGCCGACGACACGCTCGAGACGGCGGATCGCGAAAAGGCGGAGGCCCGGCTGCAGCTCTGGCTCAAGGCCCATATCGACACGCTCGTGAAGCCGCTGCGGGATCTCGAGGAGGGCGAGGGCCTTGAAGGGCTTGCCCGCGGTGTTGCCTTCCGGCTGGTCGAATCACTCGGCATTCTGGAGCGCTCGGAGATTTCCGAGGACGTGCGTCAGCTCGACCAGACCATGCGCGCCGGCCTTCGCAAGCTCGGGGTTCGCTTCGGTGCCTATCATATCTTCGTGCCGGCGCTGTTGAAGCCGGCGCCGAGCCGTCTGATCGCGCAGCTCTGGGCGCTCAAGAACGGCTCGCCCGACATGCCGGGGCTTGACGAACTGCCGCAGCTTTCGGCCTCCGGCCGCACCTCGATTGCCGTTGATCCGGAGATTTCGCCGGCGCTCTACAAGGTGGTGGGCTTCCGGGTCTGCGGCCCGCGCGCCGTCCGCATCGATATCCTAGAGCGTCTTGCCGACCTGATCCGGCCGCTTCTGGCGTGGAAGCCGCTCGACCCTGCCGTGTCGCCGCCGGAAGGGGCGATCGCGGAGGGGGGCGGGTTCACCGTGACGGTGGCCATGACGTCCCTGCTCGGTTGTGCCGGCGAGGACTTTTCCGCTGTTCTTAAATCCCTCGGCTATCGGTCGGAAACGCGGGAGATCCAGCGCCCGGTGGTTGCCGCTCCGGCGGAGGCGGCCGGCGCAGAAGTGCCGAAGCCGGCAGCCGATGACGGCAGCGACCCGGCTCCTGCCGTGACCGCAAGCGAGGATCCCGCAGAAACGCCGGGTGCCGCCGACGACACGTCGACGGTCGAGGTTGCCGCGCAGCCTGCGGCCGCGAGCGCGCCGACGGAAGAGAGCGGGGAATCCGCTGCCGCCGACCTCTCTCCCTCGACCGTGAGCGAGGTGGATCCCGCCGTTTCGGTTTCGGCGGATGGTGTTGCCGGAGAAGCCGGAGAGACGCCCGTGCTGCCGCTTGGCCAGCCCGAACTTGAAACGGTCACGATCGAGATCTGGCGTCCCGGTCGCCGGGACCGTCGTCCGCGTGACGGCGCGGGCGCGCGTCGCGGCCATCAGGGCCGTGGTGGCGAAGGGCAGGGCGAGGGCGGTCGTCGCGATGGCGGCAAGCCGCGCGGCAAGCCCAGGACCGTGAACCAGTTCGGCTCCGACAAGGGTGGACGTCCCGCGCGCAGCGGTGACGGTGCGGGCCGGGGCGGCCCGCGTCCCGATGGCGGCAAGCCGCGCGGGGGAAAACCCGGCGGTCGCAACGACCGCCCGGCGACCATCGATCCGGATTCGCCCTTTGCGAAGCTGGCGGCACTCAAGGCCGATCTGGAGAAGAAGCCGAAATCCTGATCCGCGCCGCCCGGTGGCCTGTGACGTGACCCGGGCCATGATGCCTTGGAGCGAGCGGGCGACGCGCCGGGACGGGAGGAGCAAGGAGTGGGATCTTCCACCGAGATGGGCGGTGGCGTTTCGGCGCCGGCGCAAAGGGTCGACAAGTGGCTGTGGTTCGCGCGGGTGGTCAAGTCGCGCAGCCTGGCCCAGAAGCTTGTGGCCGGCGGGCATGTGCGCATCAATCGCGACAAGACGACGACGCCGTCGAAGACGGTGCGCGCGGGAGACGTTCTGACCGTCGCCGTAGCCGAGCGCATTCTCGTTATGAAGGTGCTTCTGCCGGGCACCCGGCGCGGCCCGGCGCCCGAAGCCCAGACACTCTACGAACTGATCTCTCCCTTGCCAGCCGGTGCGAGCGGTGCCCCTGGCGGCGCCGACGAGGCGAGTGTCAAGGACGATGGCTCCGGACGCCCGCTCGCCGCGCAGGGGAGGGACCCGGCGCGCCGTGAGCGGGGAAGCGGACGTCCGACGAAACGGGATCGCCGGGCAACCGACAGGCTGCGTGGCGACTGGTCGTGAGCGGGGCAGGTCCGCTGCGGCAATCGGTCCCGCGTTCGGGAAAACCGTCCGCGCGTTTCATCGAAACGATGGCGGCTTAAGAGGTTGTCCGGGGCAACTTCGCAAAATCGTTCTCTTTCGACACTGACCGGCAACATATTCCGAACTTGAAGCCTTTCGGCAAACCCGATACGCAGATTGCCTGAAACGATGGCGCGCGAAGCCGTGCCGTTTTTGCCTTGTGGCCCCCGGAGGGGAGAGACGGGGCGCTGCGAGGCGCGGGATCAGGCGAGGCCGCCCAAGGGGAGGCAACCGCGCGGGCCTGCGCCGCAAGAGGACAACGATGACCTATATCGTCACGGATAACTGCATCAAGTGCAAGTACACCGACTGTGTCGAGGTTTGCCCGGTCGACTGTTTCTACGAGGGCGAGAACATGCTCGTCATCAATCCGGACGAGTGCATCGACTGCGGCGTCTGCGAACCGGAATGCCCTGCGGATGCGATCCGGCCGGATACGGAGCCCGGGCTGGAGAAGTGGCTCGAGGTCAACACAGAGTATTCGACCAAGTGGCCGAACATCACGGTCAAGAAGGACCAGTTGCCCGAGGCCGAGGAATTCGACGGCAAGACCGGCAAGTACGAGGCGTATTTCTCGGTGGAACCGGGGTCGGGGGACTGACCTCGCAGGCCGCGGGCACATGTCCCGCGAAGCGCCGGACAGGCAAGTGAAATTTCATTGCCGGGCCGCCTTCCGCGCGGGCCGGCAATGCTCGCGTGTCTCAGTATTTTGATTTTTGAAGTTTTTGTGGTAGTCTACTTCCCTCAGTTACCGATGGTCCGGTCCCGCCCTCCCGACGGAGGTTTTTTTATGGTTGCGGCCCAGTCTCCGCACGACTGCCCGTGGCATCTCGCCTTTTCGACTGGAGTTTCATGTTCGGATAACTGATCAGCGAATAACGTACGGCAATGGACCCGGATCGGGCGGGTGCGTCGGCGTGCGTTTCTCCGTGGACGGGCGGATCTCCGCCCCCGGCCCGCAGGGGGCCGAAATGCAGGAGTTGCATAGGCGTATGGCAACAACGATGAAGAAGACTTCGCAGCGACAGGGGTTCAAGACGGGCGAGTTCATCGTCTATCCCGCTCATGGCGTCGGTCAGATCACGGCCATCGAGGAGCAGAACGTCGCAGGCTATGCACTCGAGCTTCTTGTAATCAACTTCGAGCAGGACAAGATGACGCTCCGCGTCCCCGTGGCCAAGATCGCGTCCGTGGGCATGCGCAAGCTCGCCGATCCGGCGGCCGTGAAGAAGGCTCTGGAGACCGTGCGCGGGCGTCCGCGCGTGAAGCGCACGATGTGGAGCCGCCGCGCCCAGGAGTATGAGGCGAAGATCAATTCCGGCGATCTGATCTCGATCTCCGAAGTCGTTCGCGACCTTTTCCGCTCCGACACGCAGCCCGAGCAGTCCTATTCCGAGCGTCAGCTCTATGAGGCGGCGCTTGACCGCATGTCCCGCGAGATTGCGGCTGTCCAGAAGTGCTCGGACACCGAGGCGATCCGTCAGATCGAGCAGAACCTTGCCAAGTCCGCCGGCCGCAAGCCCGCCGCGGCGCCCGGCGAGGACGACGGCGAGACGGAGCAGACCGAGGCGGCGTGATTGTTGCTTCGGTGTTTCGATCCTGAACAATGGAAAGCCCGGCCTCGTGCCGGGCTTTCTTGTTTTCGGGCGCTCATGGCGACGGATATCAGAAAAACTGATTGACCATGATTGCAAGTCCTATTGGTGCTGATTGCGTCCGGATTGCATTCTGACGGCAAGTGTCGCTTGCCGGTGCGTGGCGGATGGAACCGTTCCGTCCTGTTCCGCGTTTCCAGTAGAGGCCCTGCGTGAGCCGGGGCGTCACAGTCTGTTCCATGTGACGCGATACCCTTGGCTGGCGTGCCTTCAGCAGGCATGCCGCTCCGCCCGAGTGCCGGGGGAGCTTGCCGGACCGGAAGCGACTGAACCGAAACCGGTGTCGTTGCGTACTCAAGTACAGTTTCGCAAGACGCGGAGGATCCGACCGTGAGCTATCTGTCCGGTAACCGACGTCAACTCGTTCGCGCGGCCATGAACGCGCCCTATCTCTCCCGCGAGGAAGAACGCGACCTCGCCGTGTCCTGGCGTCACGACGGCGACGAGGCGGCGCTTGAACGCCTCAGCCTCGCCCATATGCGTCTCGTCATCGCGGTCGCGGCCAAATACAGGAACTTCGGCCTGTCCATGAACGACCTCATCCAGGAGGGACATATCGGGCTCCTGGAGGCGGCGGCAAGGTTCGAGCCGGAGCGCGAGGTGCGTTTCTCGACTTATGCCACCTGGTGGATTCGTGCCTCGATCCAGGATTACATCCTGCGCAACTGGTCCATCGTGCGTGGCGGGACCTCGTCGACGCAGAAGGCGCTGTTCTTCAACCTGCGCCGCCTGCGCGCGAAACTGTCGAGCGGGGTCACGCAGATCAGCGAGAGCGAACTCGTTGACCGCATCGCGACCACCATGGGTGTCAAGCGCGGTGACGTGGAAACCATGAGCGCGCGCCTTTCCGGACCCGACACGTCGCTCAATGCCCCCATGGTCGAGGGGGACGGCACCAGCGCCGACAGGCAGGACTTCCTCGTCTCGGACGATCCGCTGCCCGAGGAGATGGTCGGCGGGGCGATAGACGGCGAGCGGCGTCATCGCTGGCTGGAGAGTGCGCTCGGCGTCCTGAGCGAACGCGAACTCAGGATCGTGCGGGAGCGTCGCCTGAGCGAGGAGGGCGCGACGCTGGAGGCGCTCGGCAAGACGCTGGGCATCTCCAAGGAGCGTGTGCGCCAGATCGAGAACCGGGCGCTGGAGAAGCTGCGCCAGGCGCTGCTCAAGGTCCAGCCGGACAAGATCGCCTACAGCGGCTGAGCCGGGGCGGCATGGCAGCGGTGCCATGCCGGTGCACGCGACGTCACATGATGCGGCAACCACCGGCTTTCCGGCGGTTGCCACCTTTCCGGCAGTGCAGTAGGAAAGGCGTCCGATCGCAAGTCAGACGCCCCGCCGCCCAAGGAACTGCCGATGTCCGCACGCAAAGCCCTCATCACCGGCGTGACCGGTCAGGATGGCGCCTATCTCGCCCGCCTGCTTCTCGACAAGGGCTATGAGGTGCACGGGCTGAAGCGCCGGTCTTCCTCGTTCAACACCGGCCGTATCGACCCGATCGTGCAGGACCGGCACGAGAGGGACGCGCGTTTCTTTCTTCACTACGGCGATCTGACCGACAGTTCCAACCTTATCCGGCTGGTCGGCGAAATCCGGCCGACGGAGATCTACAATCTCGCGGCCCAGAGCCATGTCATGGTCAGCTTCGAGACGCCGGAGTACACGGCCAACGCCGATGCCATCGGCGTGCTGCGTCTCCTTGAAGCCGTGCGCATCCTCGGGCTCGAGTCGACTTGCCGCTTCTATCAGGCCTCGACCTCCGAGCTTTACGGCAAGGTGCAGGAAGTGCCGCAGCGCGAGACAACGCCGTTCTATCCGCGCTCGCCCTATGCCGCCGCGAAGCTTTACGGCTACTGGATGACGGTGAACTATCGCGAGGCCTATGGCATTCACGCCAGCAACGGCATCCTGTTCAACCACGAAAGCCCGCTGCGCGGTGAGACCTTCGTCACCCGCAAGATCACCCGCGCGGTGGCGGCCATCGAACTGGGGCTGCAGGAACAGCTCTATCTCGGCAATCTGGATGCGAAGCGCGACTGGGGCCATGCACGCGACTATGCCGAGGGCATGTGGCGCATTCTGCAGCAGGACGCGCCGGACGACTATGTCCTGGCGACGGGTGAGACTCACACGGTTCGCGAGTTCGTCGAGCGCGCGTTCGCCCGTGTCGGACGGGACGTGGCCTGGAGCGGCGAGGGCGTCGAGGAAAAGGGCCATGACCGCAAGAGCGGGAAGCTCCTGGTCGCGGTTGATCCGGCCTACTTCCGCCCGACCGAGGTCGATCTCCTGCTTGGCGACCCGACCAAGGCGCGCGAGAAGCTGGGCTGGACCCACACCACGGATTTTGCGGCGCTTGTCGATGACATGGTCGATGCCGACCTGGAGCTTCTCAGGGTCGAGCGGCTGGCACGACGGGCCTACGGGCGGGACGAGTAAGCGCCATGAGCGAAAGCATCCTGAGCGCGGGCAAGCGCATCTTCGTTGCCGGTCATCGCGGAATGGCCGGGTCGGCGATCTGCCGCAGGCTTGAGCGCGAGGCGGCCGAGGTGGTTACCCGGACGCGTTCCGAGCTCGACCTTTCCGACCAGGCGGCCGTGCGTACCTTCTTCGCCGGCGAGCGGATCGATGCGGTGGTCGTGGCCGCGGCAAGGGTCGGCGGCATCCTTGCAAACGCCCGTCAGCCGGTCGATTTCCTGCGCGACAATCTCGAGATCCAGACCAATGTCATCGGCGCAGCCGCGGACGCGGGCGTCGGCCGCCTGGTCTTCCTCGGATCGTCCTGTATCTACCCAAAGTTCGCCGAGCAGCCGATCCGGGAAGAGGCGCTGATGACGGCGCCGCTCGAGCCGACGAACCAATGGTATGCTGTTGCCAAGATTGCCGGTGTCTACCTGTGCCAGGCCTATCGCGAGCAGCACGGTCTTGCCTATGTTTCGGCCATGCCGACCAATCTCTATGGCCCGAACGACAATTTCGACCTCGCCACCAGCCACGTCCTGCCAGCGCTGATCCGCAAGTTCATCGAGGCGGAGGAGCGCGGCGACGAC
>MDTD01108816.1_pt1 | contig 13816 bp, 11 predicted proteins | sample 811221 | NCBI WGS metagenome assembly MDTD01 (sample SAMN05326646, study PRJNA326480) | marine metagenome | isolation source: seawater | place: Pacific Ocean: South West | collected 2011
AGAACAGTCATTAAGTTTTTTAGAATTTAATTATATGATTTTCCAAGCATATGATTTTATGAAGCTTTATGATAAACGCAAATGTGTTTTACAAATTGGTGGCTCTGATCAATGGGGGAATATTGTAAATGGAGTTGAGCTTATAAGAAGATCAAAATCTAAACAAGCTTTCGGTTTAACAACTCCTTTAATCACAACATCATCGGGATCAAAAATGGGCAAAACAGAAAAAGGAGCTGTTTGGCTGGATAAAAATTTATTATCTCCTTTTAACTATTGGCAATTCTGGAGAAATACTGATGATAGGGATGTAATAAGATATCTAAAATTATTTACCGAAATCTCCGATGAAGAAATCGCAAAATTATCTTTATTAGATGGATCAAGCATTAATGAAGCGAAAGTGTTATTGGCGAATGCAACAACTAAAATGCTACATGGAAAAAAAGAGGCTGAAAAAGCGTATGATACATCGAAAAAAACTTTTTATGAAAAGTCCTTTGATAAAAATTTACCTACATTAGAAATAAAAAAAAATGATTTTTTAAAGGGAATTTTTTTAAGAGAAACATTAATTAAAATTGGGTTTGCTACATCAAATAGTGATTATAAAAGAAACTTTCAAAATTCAGCATATAAAATCAATGATACTCTAGTAAAAAATGAAAATGAAATTTTCTCTGAAATTCATTTAAATGATAATATTATTAAGTTATCTTTTGGTAAAAAAAAACATTATTTAATTAAAATTATTTAAAAATAATTTTGAAAAAAACTTAAGCAACAATACCTTTTGATTTAAATTCTTTTATTTGCTGAGAGTTATACCCAAATTCTTTAAGAATAATTTCGGTATGTTGACCAAATATAGGTGCTCCCTTACTTTGTTCGTCATTAGTTTCTGAAAATTTAATTGGCATTCCGATAGCCTTGGTTTTGCCTGCAATTTTGTTATCAACATTTATAATCATTTTTCTATCCAAAGTATGGATATCTTTATGCATATCAATAATTGAATTTATTGGACCACAAGGTAATCCTTCTTTATCAAAAACTTTTATCCATTCATCTGATGTTTTTTTTTCAAGTTCAGTTTGTATAACTTTAACAAGATCATTTAAATTTTTCATACGATTATCATTATTATTAAACCTTGAGTCTTCTTGTAATTCCTCTTTATTTATTGCCTTTATAAGTTTTAACCACGTGTTTTGATTTGATGCTCCAACTGTAATCCAATTATCTTTGGTTTTAAATGCCTGGTAAGGCGCGGTTAATGGATGAGCTGACCCTAAAGGACCAGGAGAATTCCCTGTTGCGACAGCAATTGCTGACTGCCAGTAAGTATGAACAATCCCCGCTTCGTATAAAGATGTATCAACTCTTTGACCTAAACCAGTTTTATCACGATTAATAAGAGCTGCTAGAACGCCAGTTGCACCTAAAATTCCTGCCGTTATATCTGTTAATGGCGCACCGACTTTCATTGGTGGTTTTTCTCTACTTTCACCAGTTATGCTCATTAATCCGCTCATACCTTGGGCAACTAAATCAAAACCGCCTTTATTGGCATAAGGCCCTGTCCTACCATAACCAGAAATTTCACATAATATAATTTTTGGATTAATTTTTTTTAATTCGTCGTATCCAATACCGAGTTTTTCCATGGTTCCCTTTCTATAATTTTCAATCACTACATCCGAGGTTTTAACCATTGATTTAAAAATATTAATTCCATCCTTTTCTTTTAAATTTATTGCGATACCTTTTTTGTTTCTATTCATCATCATAAATGCTGATGCTTCACCTTTTATATCTGGAGGCACAAATCGTCTAGTATCGTCTCCCCCTGGTATCTTTTCAATTTTAATTACTTCCGCACCTAAATCAGCAAGCATTAGACCACAAGTCGGCCCGGCCATTATTTGAGCGAGCTCTAAAACTTTTACTCCTTTAATAGGTCCTGGCATTTTATTTATTTTTAAATTTTGGCTTTGTTTTTGTTAAAAAAGATCTATACCCGATTTGAAAATCTTCTGTATCATAACATTTATACCCTAAATTATTTAATTTATTTGAAACCTTTCCATTTTTTAAAATTTCTTTAGCAAACTGTTTATGCCAACGCGCCACCATTGGTGCACCTTCGCATATAAGTTCAGCTGATCTATAAGTTTCATTTTCAACTTCAGAGTCTGGAACGACTCTATTTACTAAATTTTTTTCATATGCCTCTTTCGCATTCATAATTTTTCCTTCTAATAAAATTTCCATAGCAATTGGATAAGGTGTTATTCTTAGTAGGGCTTCTAACTCTTTAGCTGCCATTGTTAAACCTAATCTCTTTATAGGCACACCAAATCTTGAGCTTTCTCCACAAATTCTCAAATCACAACATGCTGCAATTTCCATGCCTCCACCTACGCATATACCTTCAATTAAAGCTACTGTAGGAACAGGACACTCTTGAATTGTTCTTAAAGTGCCGTGTAAATGTACTCCGTAAGCTTTTGCTAACTTGCTTGATGATCTTTCTTTTTCAAATTCGCCAATGTCATTACCAGGTGAAAAAGATTTTCCTCCTTTGCCTCTTATAATAATACATCTTAAATTTTTATCTTTATTTAATTTTTTAAATACCTGTCCAAGCTCTTTCCACATAGGTTTTGTTAATGCATTAAGTTTTTCAGGTCGATTGAGTGATACTTCAACTGTGTGGAAGTTAATATTTTTTTTTAAAATTAAGTTTTTTGTCATGATCTATAGAAAAATTCTACAAGCGTCATTGGTATTGCTGGCACGTAAGTAACTAAAAATAGCAAAAACAATAATACACAAATAAACATTATATTTGCCCTGGTCACATCCCAAATATCTGCCTTGGCAACAGAGCAGGCTGTCACAAGAACGCTAGCTACTGGTGGTGTCTGTTGACCAATCGCTAAATTAAGCGTTACAATAATTCCAAAGTGGACAGGGTCAATGCCTACTGCGTTCACTAATGGCATTACTATTGGAACAGTTAAAATGATTGCAGCAACTGAATGGAGAAAAAAACCAATAATAAGTAAAAAAACGTTTAAGATTAATAACACTGCGAATTTGTTTTTTGTAAAATCAATAATTGACTCAGCAACTTTTTGCGGAATTTGCTCAATAGTTAAAAATTCGCCCAATAATACAGATGCGGCAACTAAAAGCATTACTGATGCTGTTTGTATAGCCCCCTCTGTTGCGGCTTGGTATAATCTTTTGAAGTCAAATTCTTTATAAATCAAGCCAATTACTAAAGCTGCAACTACTGCTAATCCAGCACCTTCGGTCGCGGTCACAACACCTCCAAAAATCCCTCCAAGAATTATAAACGGTAGTAAAAAAGCCAAAGCAGCTTCTCTACCTGTTTTTCTCAGGTTTGCTAAATTAAAAGTCTCTTCAACAGGTAATTTATGTCTGACAGCATAAATATAAGCCGCTAGCATCATTAAAAAGCCTCCAATAATTCCAGGAATAATTCCTGCTACAAATAATTGAACTACTGATGTTTGTGCCATTACTGCATAAACAATCATAGGGATTGATGGCGGAATAATAATTGCTAAAGATGCTGAAGATGAAGTGACTGCAGCTGAGAAAGCTCCAGGATATCCCTTTTTTTTCATCGCAGGTATAAGTATTGAACCAAGCGCTGCAACATCCGCCACAGCAGATCCAGAAATTTCAGCAAAAAACATCGATGTAGCAATGTTGATCATACTTAAACCCCCTTTAATAAAACCGACCAAAGCAGAGGCAAATGCAATTAATCGTCTAGAAATTCCAGAGCTATTCATTATGGAGCCAGCAAGTATAAATAATGGTATTGCTATTAATGGAAATTTCATTGATCCATCAAACATTACAATTGCGGTATCAATTAAAAAACTTGTTCCAGTTTTCAACACCATTGCAATAATAGTAGTTACAGCTAAACCGATTGCGATGGGAACATTGATGCTTAATAAAAACAATAAGACGAGGAACATTGTCAAAATAATCATATAAGCTCCTCACTTTCTGACTCATCTTTAATCTGAAGGACGTTTTGTTTATAATCTTTTGGAATTCTGATTGTTTCTGCAATGATAAATAAAACAGACCCTATGGGTATCACTGACTGTACAAATGTTTGGGGGACCCATTCCAAAGTAACTAGAGTTTCTCCTTTAATCAATGTGAGTACTAAAAATCCGTAATAAGCTAATAATATTAAAAAACCATAAATAACAATTTTTGATAAAACAAAGAAAATTTTCCTTAACAATAGCGGAAAAGCTCTTAAAATACTAGGTACGCCTATATGTGAACCTTTTAAAGCTGCGTATGCAGACCCGTAATATGTTAACCAGGCTAATTGTACTGAAGCAACCTCATCATACCATGCTAGTGCATGTCCACTAAATCTGAAAGTTACACCGGCAAGAACAACTACGGCCAATGCAATCATCATTACAAATAAAATTATTTGTAAGAATTTTTCGTAAATACTTTCAAATTTATCTAGGTTCATTGTAATAAAAACCGGCCCCTGAAAGGGGGCCGGTTAGAATTTAATTTATTTTGCTAAAGAAGAAACTTTTTTTACTAAAGCTCCTCCATTAGGTACTTCTGATGCGAATTGATCATAAATACCTTTACTAGCTTTAATGAAAGCACCTTTGTTAGCCGTATTTACTTTAACACCAGCTTTTTTGATCACTCCTAAAAGTGATTTTTCTAAAGATGCAGCTTCTTTGTAAACAAATTTTTGAGTATCTTTAGCAGATTTCTCAAGAATTTTTCTTACATCAGCCGGTAACTTGTTCCATGTAGATGTGTGAACAGTTACATACGCAGGTGTGTAAACGTGACCAGTGATTGATAAGTACTTCTGAACTTCTTGAAACTTTGCACTAGCAATTTGTGCATATGGATTTTCTTGTCCGTCCATTGTTCCAGTTTTTAATGCAGTAAATACCTCTGAGAATGCCATTGGAGTAGGATTTGCACCATACGACTGGAACATTTTTACTCTCCATTTTGATTTTGGCGTTCTAAGCTTAATACCTTTTAAATCACCAGGTGTATTAATTGCTCTTTTATTATTTGTGATATGTCTAAAACCGTTTTCCCAAACAGCTATAACTTTATAACCTGTTTTAGCTTCTAAGTTTTTAAACATTCCAGGTAGTACTTGTTTTTCAACTTTGTTCATATGCTTACGGTCTTTAATGATGAAAGGCATATCAAATACACCAAATTCATCATGTATTGATGCCATCACAGAAGATGGTAACCACATATTTACAGTACCAAGTTTTAACTTCTGCATTCCTTGTTTGTCTTTACCTAATTGTGAAGACCCGAATACAGTTACTTTTCCTTTGCTCCCTAATCTCTTATTAGCCAATTTTGCAAAATGATCTACAGAAGCAGAGAATAAAGACCCTGGTTTACCAACATGTCCAAACTTTACTTCAACAGCATTTGCGGAAATTGTTAAAAATAATGATGAAACTAGAACAGCAAATAGTTTTACTATTTTTTTCATTTATTTCCCCCTGTTAAATTTGATATATTGTAACTAAATTAAAAAATTTAATCCAGTAATTTTAAGTAAAAACTTTCTTATTGGGACAAGTAATTTAGGGCTTTCATAATTCCACCTTCTTTAAAAGGTATCCCAGATTTTTTAAGCCCCATCTCAACCCCTGCCAAAGTACCAGCTAGCATTAAATCATTAAAATCACCAAGATGACCTATTCGGAAAATTTTTCCTTTTATCTTATTTAAGCCCATGCCTAATGACATATTATAATTATCTAGTATTACCTTTCGTAGTGCATCGGCATCGTGTCCATCTGGAACTAGAACAGCTGTTAATGAGTTTGAGTATTCGTCAGGATTTTTACATAATATTTCTAGCCCCCAAGCTTTGACAGCTAATCTTGTTGCCTCAGCATGGCGTTTGTGTCTAGCAAATACATTCTCTAACCCTTCCTCCAAAAGCATACTTATTGCTTCATCTAATCCGTAAAAAAGGTTAGTTGCAGGTGTGTATGGAAAAAAACCGTTAACGTTATTTTTTAACATTGGCTCCCAATCCCAATATGATTTTGGAAGTTTAGAATTTTTATGTGCCTCCAGTGCTTTTGAACTAATAGCGTTAAAAGAAAGACCTGGTGGCAATAGCAGTCCTTTTTGCGAACCTCCCACAGTAACGTCCACGTTCCATTCTTCATGTTTGTAATCAATTGAAGCTAGAGAGGATATCGTATCAACCATATATAAAGCTGGGTGTTTAGCATTATCTATAGCTTTTCTACAATCACCTATTCTGCTAGCGACACCTGTTGATGTTTCGTTGTGAACTACAAAAACTGCTTTAATCTCATGCTTCTTATCTTCTTTTAATTTTTGCTCAATTATTTTGGGATCTGCACCTGTTCTCCAGTCACCTGGAACAAAATCAATTTGTAATTTAAATTTTTTTGCTATTTCCCACCATAAAGACGAAAACTGCCCTGTCTCGAACATTAAAACTTTATCGCCCTCATTAAGCGTATTTACAATTGCTGCTTCCCATGCTCCAGTTCCAGATCCTGGGTAAATTATAACTGGTTCCTTAGTTTTAAAAATTATTTTAATTCGTTCTAACACTCTCTTGGCAATTTCTGCAAATTCTGGTCCTCGATGATCAATAGTTGGATAATCCATAGCACGTAAAACGCGGTCTGGAATGTTTGTTGGTCCAGGTATTTGTAAAAAGTGTTTACCTGGCTTAAAACTATTTGAAATTGGCATAAGGCTGTATATGTTAAAGATAAATTATAATCAAATATTTAATGAAAAACAAAATTTTTATTGAAAATTTAGAGGTATACACACTTCAAAGTCCGGACGATAAAAGGCCGCATTGGGTTAGTCATTTTAAAGTTCCAAGTGCTAATGAGCTTTTAATTAAAATAAAAACAAATGACGGGCATGAAGGTTTTGGTATGGCTACTAGCTATACAGATATTTCCCCAATCATATCACCTTTTAAAAATGGTATTGCAGATGAAATTATTGGCGAGGATCCTTTTTCACCTGAAAGACTATATGATAAAATTTTTAAACTTACAGATACTAGAAAATCAAATGAAAACAAGTGGTCAAAGGAGGCAATAATTAGAATTTCGTCCGCACTAGATATTGCCTGTTGGGACTTAATTGGTAAAAGTAGCAGTTTGCCCTTGTTCAAGTTATTTGGAGGCTACAAAAATCAGGTTCCTTGTTATGTTACATGTGCATATTATAGAGATGGTAAAGATAATTCAGAACTTAAAGATGAAATACAAAAACTTATCGCTGACGGACATAAAGCTTTTAAAGGTAAAGTTGGTGGTCTAACTTTAAAAGAAGATATCATTAGAATGGAAATAATGAGAGATATCATCGGTAATGATAAAGATTTTATGATTGATGTTAATAGAGCATGGGATTTAAAAACAGCCATTGAAGGAGCAAAAGCTTTAGAACCATTAAAACCTACCTGGTTAGAAGAACCAATTAGATGGGAGGATGATAAGCGAGGTTTAAGAGAATTATCGAAAAGAACATCTATACCACTTTCTGGCGGAGAAAGTGAGCTAACAAGCTTTGGATGCAGATCTCTTTTGGAAGAAGATGCAATACAAGTGCTTCAATTTGACTGCACTATGTTTGGAGGATTTACTCATGGTAGAAAATTAGTATCTATTTGCGAACTTAATCACATTGATGTGGCTCCACATCACGATTGTTTCATACATGCTTCACTTGTTGCCTCAACATCAGCTGGTCGAATTTTAGAGTCATTTCCCGATCCTGAAAGAGATCCATTACAAGCCGAATTGTTCGAAAATCCTCATAAAATCAAAGACGGAATACTATATCTAAATGAAGAACCAGGATTAGGCTTAAAGCTATCAGATGTCGCTTTGAAAAAATACGCAAAGCCAGTATATAAATCAAACTAATGAAATATACAGAATCGCAAATCAATAAAATATCTAAAGATTTGCAGAATAAAATTAAAGGTAAGGTTCTATCTGATCCCTTTTCTAGGGGAAGATATAGCACTGACTCATCTCTATACCAAATAACACCATTAGGTGCAGTGCTCCCTAAGGATCACAATGATGTTTTAAATTTAATGGAATATTCGCAAAAAAATTCAATACCTCTTTTAGCAAGAGGAGGCGGTAGTTCACAGTGCGGGCAAACTGTTAATGAGGCAATTGTATTAGACTACTCTATACATCAAAATAAAATTTTAGAATTAAATATTGAAGAAAAATATGTTTGGGTTCAGCCTGGAATAGTACTTGATAGTTTAAATAAATACTTGAAACCATATGGATTGTGGTTTCCAGTGGATGTGTCAACAAGTAGTAGAGCAACTATTGGTGGAATGACTGGAAATAACAGTTGTGGCTCCCGATCATTATATTACGGAAATATGGTAAACAATGTACTTGCTGTAGAAGCAATATTAGATGATGGATCTATCCATACATTTGAAGATATTGATAAAAATTATTTACAAGCAACAAATGATCAAAATAGGCAATATGAAATAATAAAAAATTTTTTACAAATTAAAGAAGAAACAAAAAATGATATAGATCAATATTGGCCTCAAACTCAAAGAAGAGTTGGTGGCTATAATATAGACTTAATAAATCCAGAAGGATTTAATACCTCTAACATTCTAGTTGGTTCTGAAGGAACATTGTCATTATTTAATAAAATTAAGCTTAAGTTGTCACCAATACCAAAACAAAAGGTACTAGGTGTTTGTTATTTTGAAAGTTTTGCTCAAGCAATGGAACTTACAAAAGAAATGGTTAAACTCAAACCAACTACTGTAGAATTATTAGACAATAATTTAATAAATTTAGCTAAAGAAATTCCTATTTATGCAGAGAGTATAAAAAAATATATTGTTGGTAATCCAGAGGCAGTATTAATGGTTGAATTTATTGATAATGACCCTGATATTGCAAAGTCAAAATTAAAGGATCTTGAAACCCTTGTGAGGGAACAAAATAAAACTAACAATTTTAATAGCTATAAAAACCTAAGTGATCAAAAAGAAATCTTTGAAATTAGAAAAGCAGGTTTAAATATTTTAATGTCTTTGAAAGGTGATAAAAAACCTGTGGCTTTTATTGAAGATTGTGCAGTTACACTTGAACATCTTGCTGACTATACATCTAAGTTAAAAGATATTTTTGCAAAATATAACACCAGTGGAATGTTTTATGCACATGCATCAGTAGGAACTCTTCATGTAAGACCAGTATTAAATATGAAATCTGATCAAGATATTAGAAATATGAAATGTATAGCTGAAGAAGCTTTTGATATGGTAAAAAAATATAGGGGCTCACATTCAGGTGAACACGGAGATGGAATAGTTAGGTCTGAATTTCACGAGAAAATGTTTGGAAAAAAAATTATTAGTTCATTTGAACAAATAAAAGATTCCTTTGATAAAAAAAATTTATTAAATCCTCATAAAATTGTTAGGCCTTTTAAATCAGACGATAGATCATTAATGAGATATAAGTCTGATTATAAAGCTGAAAACATATCAACGCATTACGATTGGTCGTCTTGGGGACAATTTTCCGATGCTGTAGAAATGTGTAATAACAACGGGGCTTGTAGAAAATTAGACTCCGGAGTTATGTGTCCATCTTTTAGAGTAACAAGAGAAGAAAAAGATTTAGTAAGAGGTAGGGCAAATACATTAAGGCTGGCCTTATCAAATCAGTTACCAAAAGGTTCTTTTGTGTCAAAAGGTATGTATGAAACTATGGAGCTTTGCGTTAGTTGTAAAGCTTGCCAAAGAGAATGTCCGATGTCTGTTGATATGGCAAAAATGAAAAGTGAGTTTTTATCGCATTATTATCGCAAATTTTATATGACAATAAAAGATCGAGTAATTTCTAATATGCCAAAACTTATTTGGTTACTAAAAATTTCAAATCCAATAATAAATGCTTTAAATAAAATACCTATATTTAGTCAAATTATCGAATGGTTTGGCTTCTCTTCAAAAAGATCTCTTCCGGTGGTCGAAAATCAAAAACCTTTAAAAGAGATTTATAATGATCAAGTAAATTTAGAAAAAAAAGTTATTTTATTTGCAGATACATTTAATATTAATTTTGAGATTAAAAATTTAATGTATGCAATAAAAGTTTTAAATAAGTTTGGATATCAAGCTATAATTCCAAGTTTCCAAAAAGATGATCTGGACAGACCTCTTTGTTGTGGCAGAACTTATATTTCTTTGGGTCAACTCGATAAAGCTAAAAAAGAATTAGAGCGTTTTACTAAGTATATCTCTGATAATGGTTATAACGAACTGCCAGTAGTAGGCATAGAACCATCTTGTTTACTTACTTTTAGTGATGAATTTAAATCTTTTTCAAAATTAAAAGATAGAAATAAAATTAAAAATGAATTCTTTTTACTTGAAGAATTTATATTTAACGAAATCAAAAATGGAAATAAAATTAATTCTAAAAATTTTAATAAAAATGTTTTAATTCATGGACATTGCCATCAAAAATCTCAAAATAGAACCAAGGGCCTTACTAATTTACTTAATGAATTAAATATTAAAAATTCAATGATTGAAAGTAGCTGCTGCGGCATGGCTGGATCTTTTGGTTATAGTTCAAAACATTATGAGGTATCAAAAAAAATGGCTTACCTATCCTTGATACCAACAATAAATAATTCGACAAAACAGGACTATCTAGTTGCTAACGGCACTAGTTGTCGACATCAAATATCTGACTTTTCAAACAAAAAACCCAAACACATTAGTGAACTTTTGTTTAATTTATTTGAAACAATAAATTAATATTTATTTTCCCACTGCCTTATAAGCCGCAGATGCCTTGGATGCTGTTTCTGCGATACCGTTAAGATCTACTGGTTCCATTATGTCCATCTCTGAGAAAGCTCCCGAGGACATAGTAATCATCTTTAAGGCTGCTGCTGCCTCAAAATTTGGTAGATCAAATTCTGCAATAAAATCATATTTACCTCTTACGTAAGTTATACTGACAACTTTTCCACCAACTTTGGCTGCAGCACTATTTGCTGCTGCAACTCTATCTGAGCCAGGTTCCTTAATCCAACCAGCCATAGCTTGCGCTGAATATGTTGCTGCTATTAAATATTTTGACATTTTTATCCCCCTTTTTTTATTAATTAATTTCTATATTAAACGAAAAAAATAACTATTTTACTCACTTTTTAGATGTATGCGAAAAACGACTAGTAAAATTTTCACTGATATTAAAGATATTTGTATTCCATTATATAAAATTTTAATTCCCTTCGTTTTCATTGTAAAAATTTTAGAGATTTCTGGAGTTATTGAATTTCTAGCAAAGTTAATTGAACCTTTCATGTCTATTGTTGGACTTACACCAGAATTGGGGCTCGTTTTAGTTACCGCAATTTTAGTAAATATGTATGCTGCAATTGTACTTTTTATAAATCTAATACCTGTGTTAGATGTGAATGTCGCACAAGTAACAATTTTGACAACTATGATTTTAGTTTGTCATAACTTGCCAATTGAAAGTGCAGTATGTAAAGCCACTGGGGTTAGTTTTACTTATACAGTTTTACTCAGATTCTTTTCAGCTTTCCTGTTAGGCTATATTTTAAAATTAATTTATTTTAATTTTGAATTACTCACGGAGCCGTTTCAAACTTTAATCACCTTAGAACCGCTACCTACTAAATTTTGGCCGTGGATTTATTATCAATTTATAAATCTTGTATATATTTTCTTTATTGTTTGTATCATGGTAATAATTTTAGAAATTCTAAAAAAAATAGGAATCGAAAGACTATTTGAGATAATATTTATTCCACCTTTAAAATTATTTGGAATTCAAAAAGAGGCAATGAATATCATTATTGTTGGTATGACTATAGGCATTCAATATGGCGGGGGTATGTTAATAAAAGATGTAAAGTCAGGTAAAATTGATAAGCAAAGTGTATTTTTATCTGTATCTTTGTTAAACTTATTACATGCTGTAATTGAAGATACAATTTTGATGGCTCTTATAGGAGGACATATATCGGGAATTTTATTTGCAAGAATTATTTTTAGTTTAATTGTAAGTTATTTTATTTTTATGATTTACAAAAGATATTTTAAAGTTGTATAAAAAGAAATGACAAAAATAGTAGAAATTTCAGAATTTGGTGGACCATCGGTTTTAAAAATTACTAATAAAAATTTAGAAAAATTAAAACCTAATGAAGTTTTGGTTCAAAATAAATCAATTGGATTAAATTTCATTGATACCTACCATCGATCTGGGCTATATCCTCTTCCCCTTCCATCAGGAATTGGATTAGAAGCGGCAGGTGAAATTATTGAGGTTGGGTCAGAGGTTAAGCTGTTTAAAATTGGTGACCGTGTTTCTCACGCTTCAATGCCGATAGGTGCGTATGCAGAACAACAAGTGATGCCAGAAGAAAAATTAGTTAAAGTGCCTAAAGAGGTAAGCTTTGAGGATGCTGGCGCCATAACTTTAAAAGGAATGACTTGCGAATATTTACTACATCGTGCTTATCAAGTTAAAAAGGAAGACGTGATATTATTTCATGCAGCAGCTGGTGGGGTTGGTCAAATTTTTTGTCAATGGGCAAGAGCAATTGGTTGTACCTTAATTGGAACAGTAGGTTCAAATGAAAAAATAAAAATTGCAAAACAAAATGGTTGTGACCATGTTATTAATTATTCAACTCAAGATTTTGCAAAAGAAGTACTCGAGATTACAAACGGCAAAGGTGTTGATGCTGTTTATGATGGAGTTGGTCTTAAAACATTCGAAAAATCTTTAGAGGCTATTAAAATAAGAGGTATGTTTTTATCTTTTGGAAATGCATCAGGGATGGTCGAAAAAATTGATGTAAAAAAACATTTAGCTCCAAAAGCTATATTTTTAACCAGGCCTTCTGTCATGCCATACACTGCAATACGCTCTGATCTTGAATTATCTGCTGATAGACTATTTCGCATTATGAAAGAGGGTAAAATTAAAATAGATATAGCTCACAAATACTCACTGGATGAGGCTCAAAAATCACATGAAGATTTACACGCCAGAAAACTGCTTGGCCCTGCAATCTTAATTCCTTAAAATTTTAAATATTCAACAAACGCTCGTATTGATATTACCATCAAGAAAATTCCGAAAATTTTGCTTAATAAATTTTTATCTATTGAGTGGGTTATTTTTGCTCCTAAAGGAGCAAATATCATTGTAATCGGGACAAATACTAAAAAACCTGCAATATTTATAAACCCAAGACTATAGGGCACAGATATATCAAAAAATACTATTCCACTTATTGCCATACTTGTAGCTCCACAAACAGCATTTACAATTCCAATTGTAGCTGAGGTACCTATTGCAATATTAATAGAATAACCGAGTGTTTTTAAAAATGGCACTCCAAGAGAGCCAGCGCCAATTCCTAGTGGCACAGACATAAAGCCCATAAATACACCGTAGATATTTTTAAAAAAATTAGGCACCTTTATTACACTAGATCCTGCTTTGTCTCTAAAAAAAATAAAGAAAACTGCAACACAAAAAGCAAAGAATGAGAACATTAAAAGTAACTGTGGAGTTTTAGAATTTGTCGCTACAAAAGTTCCTATTAAAATACCAATGGCTACACTTACACCAAAAGTTTTTACAAGATCAAAATTTACGGCTTTATA
>MDTD01180242.1_pt1 | contig 13815 bp, 15 predicted proteins | sample 811221 | NCBI WGS metagenome assembly MDTD01 (sample SAMN05326646, study PRJNA326480) | marine metagenome | isolation source: seawater | place: Pacific Ocean: South West | collected 2011
GCAGTGTTGAACACATCACGTCCACCAGTAGCAGCAGAGGTTGCAACTGAAGAGGAGGAGATAGTAACTGCACCACCAGAACCAGTGACTGCAAGTGCAAGCACTGATGATGATGCACTGTCATACTTCCAACGATTAGCAGAGGAGTAATCCTGTACGAAAATCGACTTTTTGTTTCAAAAAACCCCGAAAAAAACTTCGGGGTATTTTTTACCCTTAAGGTTTTTTTATGATTCTATTTAATGGTGATAGTTGGTGTTGGGGTTATGGATTGGAAAATAGGAATGATCGTTATGCTGCTATAATATCCAAAAAACTGAATATTGAATATAATGACTTATCCATGCATGGGTGTAGTAATCGTAGAATCGTCAGAACGACCCTAGAGCATGATATTACAAAATACGATTATGGGGTTATTTGCATGACCTACAAGAATCGAACAGAATTTCATTTAAACGGAAAGTGGGAAAATATCAATCCTGGCAGAGGTAATGGTAGAAAGTATATTGACTATTATAGAGATTATTACAGTGAAGAGTATGGTGATTCAGACGAGTTCATATACAGGCAATCTATAATTGACCACTTCAAGGCAAATAACGTAAAACTTATGTTATTGACAGTTCCTAAAAATACCAAATATGAGTATGATATGTATCTTGATGAACCTGACATACCCCGTGGCAGAACAATGCATCCTACCAAAGAGGGTCATAGTATGATAGCATCAAAGATTATCTCGGTTCTACGATTCTGATATTATCACCTTTTTTCAACTTTCTATTGATATATTGAGAACTATCGGTATATGTCATTATTTCTCTCATATCGCTTATTATAACACTTACGTATTCTGGTCTAAGAAGGAAAATTGACCTTTTATCATCATTTTTCTGAGTTTCATGTTGGAACACAGAAACTGAGGTAACGTCATTTATCGCTTGATACCCTGTGTTTGGATCGGTGTATTTGAATGTAAAGTCAGAATTTACCACCAAACCTGATTGTAGTAAAAGCACTTCATTTGAGTTTCTTATCTCTTTAGTCTCATAATGATGAATTTGACTCAATTGTACCGAATCGTATTTGTTGTTTAAATATCTTTGGAAGTCATATTGACTCATTGGCCACTCATCACGGATATTGAGTATATTGTTGGATAGCAATACCACCCAATCTAGATCGATATTGTCATAAACTTCTTTTGCAACATTATCTGGTCTATCATCACCTGTGATAGTGTACTGATAAAAAGTTGTTGCATTTTGAAAAAAGTCTTCACGAATTTTACCTCTTTTGAAGAGGTTTTTTACTCTAATCAAATCTTTGCTAGAATTTCTCCTATCTGAGAAAGAGGGTAATTCTACATCTGGAAAAAGGTCGAAATAGTTCATTAGATTCCTATGTCATTCTCGTCGATTGCATTTGGTCCTGTTACATTGGTATCGAGATCAAGCATACTTGGACTCTCAACTTTTGGAGAGTAATCATCTTTGAATACTGGTGTCAACTCTGTAAAAGTGATTCCCATAGTTGACCTTACTGGCATTGATACACCGTCTACGTCATCATATGACTGATATGTACCATCAGGTGTAAAATCAATTTGACATGATGTAAGAGCACATATCTTGATTATATTCAAACCTTTTATTCTTCTATTTTTGTTTTTATAACATATTCTAAACACGTTAGGTGACGCTAGAAATAGTGCAGATCCTGATGTTTGTGATGCTCTTCTTCTAGATGGTAACATACCTTGTCTAAACCATCTTTGTATTTCTCTGACCTCTTTTGCCTCTACTGAGCTATTTGGAGCAAAGTTGAAATTGAAAGAAAATGATCTTAGTTGAGGTCCTCCAAATAATAATTCCAGATTAGGATTTATAGCAGCACCTGTTTGTCTTGTAATAAACTGATCTACGTCAACATTGATACCAATTGTACCTAAAACTGATCTTGCCAAAGTTGCACTAAGGACATCACCAGCACTAATATTTTCACCTGATCTTTCTGTTCTTCCACTCAAATCACCCCTTACAACATTCAAGGCATCTCCAACTTGGTCTTTTGCACCTCCTATTGCTTTGAGTACATTACCCTTTGTGATAAGTTCTTGAATTCCTCTATCGGCACTTTGAAATGCTGAAAGTTCAACTGCGTTTGCTCTTCCCTCACCCCAATTTACACCATTACTGACTCCTAGTTTATTTGGTATAGGTAACTTACATGAACCATGTCTTACTTTAGTATTCCTTCCTCTTCCAACTCCTTGTTTTAGAGTTTGACCTATTTCATTATTCAATGTTTCTTTATCTCCTGATCTCTTTGTATTTTGAGGTGGCAAATACTCAAATTGCTCAAAATAAACGTAATCTTGACCATCATCAGATTTCATGTCGATTGGATATTTGTGATCCTTATCACTTACTTCTATACTCTTCTTGAATTCCTCTAATCTTGCTTTTTCTGCATCATCCTCCGCTTTAATTTTTGCATTATTTCTATCCTTAGTTGTTTCTGGACCGCTTTCACTAAAAGAACCATTGCCTGTAATCGCTTCTAAATTACCATTTTTTTCAAGTGCTGCGTCGAATTCTTCTAATTTACCATTTTTCTCTGCTTTTTTTCTAACTTCTAGCATTCTCTTTTTATATGCTTCATCTCTAACAGAATTGTTTGTTAGTGCTTCTGAAACAAGTTCTTTATCTTCTTTTGATAAGGAATCAATAGAACCCTTGAAACGATCATTACCAGAGAGAGAAATTCCCTTTGTTGCACCTGTATTACCATTGAGATCTAATTCTACACTTTCAATAACGAAAACACTCTCACCATCGATTGTTGTTCTATAACTAAAAATTTCCGTTGTCCTACCTACCCTTTTACTAAAAGGATTGAGTGGATTACTAAGCACTGTATCTGCAATTGGTGATTCTGGTTTATCGCTCATTTTATCATTCTCCTTATCTTTTGATTTGTCAATGGCAATTCAATGCTTCCTATATCTCTTACAAACTTTTCAAGACGCATTCCTAGTGCCTTATCTACATCACTACCTTTTAGTTGTAGGAACATGCCTTTTACATAAGATCTAAGGTATTTATTGAATCCTGGCAACTTAGTATAATCTTGATCTGCAAGAATGTAATCAAGTACGCCCGATCTGTTTGATGGTTTTGTATAATGTAAGTTTACACCATAAAATGCATTATTTTCCATGGCAACAATGTAAGTCATGGGATTCCTATCGTAAAAAGGTAATTGTTGTGCATATTTGGCAGTATATTGATACAAAAAGACTTCACCTATTACAGGTTGTCCGACCACCTCTGAGGTTGGGAAGACGTTACTATATTCCAAGTTCTTTCTCCGTTAGTATTTGAAACTGCCACTTGCGATCTTTGCAAAAGTCCTCTGCTGCTGCCCACTTTGCTTGATTTGTAGCATAAGTGAATACCTCGGACACATATTTCTTAGTTCTTCTCTTCTGCATCTTAGGTTCTTTGACTTGTTTTGCAGGTTTGATTTCTATCACCTTTTCTTGAAGTTTACCCTTTACATCCTTGTATTTGACATAGAAGTCAGGGAAATATCTATGTATTCTATTATCTACAGGTGATCTATATGGTATGACTATTTCTTCTGATGACCACTTTACTATGCTTTTGTTTGTATCACAATATTGCATAAATTTTAGTTCCCATGATGATCTGTAGATGACCTCTCTGAAGTCACCTTTGTACTTTTTATAGTTTTTGGGTCTAAACTTACCTTTATATGACATACATAGTATGTAACATACTATATTTAGATGGCACAGAGGGCAGAAGCATTTAGATCTGGCAGATTTTATTTACCAACGGTAGAATTGACTGATACGTCAACGAAGTTTGGTAATATAACTCCAGCATTTAATAATAGTTATGATGTAAGTATAAATTTCAAGAAACCACAGAGTGATTTGAATGCATTTATAAATCGACATGGATTTTATGATCAGAATGGAGGACCTAGCTCACCTTACAATGCAGGTTCTTATCTAGCACTTTTTTGTTCAGAAGCAGTTTTACCAGGTTCAGATATACAAGCAGCACAAGTTGACGGTCTTAGACAAGGAGTATCACAAAAATATGCAACCTTTAGAAGATTTCCTGATATTCTATTGACATATTATTTACAAACAGATTATTATACAAATGATGTGTTCAATGCATGGATGGAATACATATCACCTACCAGTGGTAGAGAAACTGCAGCGTTCAAGAGAATGAAATATCCTGATACCTATAAATGTGATATGGAGATCACAGCGTTCAGTAGAGATATAAATGATGAGTTTGCAAAACTCAATACTACAAATAGATTCAATAATCAACTACCCAGTAGTATCACATACAAAATACAAAATGCGTTTCCAAGTAGTATTGTCGCTGCTCCACTTGCATATGGAAGAGCAGAATTGATCAAGACTACTATCACATTTAAATATGATCAATACTTTATTGATAGAACATCAAGAGTTGACAATGCATTCTCTGAGTCAAAAGAATTTGAACGTATATATGGGGCAACTGCTCCTAGGAATGATTTTGAATATGGTAGAGGAGGAACTCGTGCTTCAACTGATAGTGAGGAAAGAGATTTTGACGATCCTCAGTTTGGTGCTGGTGATAGCTTTATTGTTGGAGATCCTGACAGGGGATGGTAAAATTTGCTCACTAAATAAATACACTGAACCAAAATTATTATGCCTTTACCAAAGGTCGTTGCACCTACGTTTGAATTGCAACTTATATCAACAGGTAAGAAAGTAAAGTATAGACCTTTTCTTGTCAAAGAGGAGAAAGTTCTACTTATAGCACTTGAGAGTGGTAATGACGCTGACATCACTGCTACATTGAAAAGTGTATTGAAATCATGTATTCTCACTCGTGGGATAGATGTTGAAAAATTACCTAGTTTTGAACTTGAATACTTATTTTTGAATATCAGAGGTAAATCAGTAGGTGAATCTGTTGAATTACTTGTGACATGTCAAGATGATAATGAGACTAAAGTACCTCTTACAATAAAATTGTCTGAGATCAAACTTGAAGTCCCTGAAGGTCACACTGACATGATCAAAGTTGATAATGATATCAATATTAAGATGAAGTATCCATCAATGCAACAGTTTATGGATAATAATTTCATCGCATCTGATTTGAGTGGGTCTAATAGGATTGATAAAGCTTTTGACGCTGTTGTTGATTGTATAGACACTATTTTTACTGTAGATGAAGCGTGGTCTTCCGAGGATTGTTCTAAAAAGGAACTTCTCAAATTTATTGAGCAATTGAACTCACAACAATTTACCTTGATTGAGGAATTCTTCGCTACTATGCCAAAATTACAATATAAAGGTACAGTGAAAAACCCAAATACTAAGAAAGAGTCAGAAGTAGTAATTGAGGGTTTATCAAATTTTTTCGCATAATGCTATATCATACCACTATTGATTCTGTATTGGAGACAAATTTTTCTCTAATGCAACATCATAAATGGTCTGTAAGTGATATAGAAAATATGATTCCTTGGGAAAAAGAGGTATATGTAAATTACCTCATCAAATTCCTTGAGAAACAAAAACTAGAAGCACAACAAGCAAAGGCAGCAGATGCAAACGCCTGGTAGACAAGTAGCACCCCAAACTCCTATGATTCCTATGGAGCGTAGGATGGATTTGGCTTATGATAGATTGTTACAGAGGGCGACAGAAGCAACACAAAATTTAGAACAACCACAAACAAGAGTTTTAGGTCGTGTCATCTCTCAATTAGAGTCGATGAATAACACGATGAGAAGTATACAGGATCAGATAAGAGAAGACGTAAGAGCGAAAAGAAGATATTATAGAGAGGAAGCAAGACTACTAAGAAAAGATAATCAAAACCTTTCTGATGTAAAAACGAGTGTATTATCAGGTTTGAGAAAAAGTCTTGGTGGTGCTGCAGCTCTGACAGGTGCTGCACAACTTGGTGCTGGTAATATTGGTGGTGGATTACAAAGTTTAGGGTTGGCAGGTGCTTTGATGTCTCCTGAGATAGTAGAATTTCTAACAGGATCGGTGGTAAATGTCCTTGCACTCAAAGGTCTGATAGGTGGTGGTAAGGGTGCTGCTGTGAGTGGAGTTGGAAGAAATGTCGCTGGTGCATCAAAATTAAAAAATCCACTCTTGATTACTGCTGCACTCGCTGCCAGTCTCTTGATACCATCTCTTGCAAATGCAGGTCAAGGTGGTGATAGAAGAAGACAGGACTTAGTAAGAAAAGAACTTGAAGGTGAACAAACAATCAACAAACCTGATGTGAATAGATTTAGATCACTATTGGATAGGTTTGACAGTATATTGTCAGGTATAACACTTGATAAAGAAAAAGAAAAGGGGCAAGTAGATCCAGATAAATTAGAGGGTGTAAAAGTCAATCAAATAGAGGTTAAGCAAAAAGAAGTTCAGGACATAAATGATGCAGACATAGCAGCACTGAACACTGTATTACCAAATAAGTCTCTCGTACCAAAAAATGAAGATAAAAAGACTGACAAAGATCTTACAGCGTTTGTTACTACTAATATTGGCGAAACTATATTCAACGAAGAAGTAAATGAAGGTGACGTAAATGTTGATGCAACATCTAAAAATAATGTCAATGTTGAGGGAGACCAAATTCTAATTACACAAAATCAAAATATTGAGGGTGCAGAAGAAATAACTGAATTGATTACTCCTCCAGATAATATTGAAGAAAACAACAAACAATTGAATGAAAAATTAGATATTGCTAATCTTAGTAAAGAGATAAAACCAAGATCTGAAGTAAGTAATAATTTGTACAATATTGATATGACTCAGGATGATTCACCAAAAACTATATCAGGATTCACAGGTCTTACAGCGACACCTGATTCTGTATTTGTAAGCACTAAATTTTCTAGTGGTGGTGGTTTATTTGACAGATTTGAAGCAGCGTCATCTCTTAGAACATATGGAGCATACTCATGATAGAGAGATCGCTCGGTGTAATATCAAATCAAAATAGAAGAGTTAGTTTATCACTTAGAAACGATCTAAGAAATAGTTTTAGAGTTGAGAGAATATTTGAGAGAAATTCTCTTTCAATCAAAAGTAAACTCGTAGAAGAAAGAGGTCGTACACTAAAAGCACTAGCGTTACGCAGTAGGGAACAAGAAAAAGATAAAAGAGGAGGCGTTGGCGGTGCATTAGGTATTCTAGGTGGCAGTGCACTTGGTAGAAGATTTTTTGGTAGAGGTGGTCAAGTAGGATTACTCCGTAAATTCCCTAAGGTTCCAAGATCACCCTCATCATTACTTAGAATGCAAAGAGGAACCTCTACTTTATCTAGGGTAGGTAGAGTAGGTAGACTTGGAAGAGTGGGACCTCTTGCTGTTGTGGGTGCAGGTTTAGATTTTGCAGGTAGAAGAGCAGAAGGACAAACTAATCTTCAAGCAGGTGTAGGTGCAGCAGGTGGATTGGGTGGTGCACTTGCAGGTGCTAAGTATGGTGCAATACTTGGCACTGCGGTGGGAGGACCTATAGGAACTGTAATTGGTGGTATAGGTGGCAGTATTATTGGTGGACTTGCAGGTGGTAAGTTAGCAGATTTATTTACTGGTGCAGATAGGAGAAGACGTTTTGAAGAACAAAGAGTATTGATATCCACTCAAAAATCATTATTTTCAAATGCACTTGACGATTTAGAGAGAGTATTGAATAAATTAGAGGATACTTCACTCGTTAGACTAAAAAAGGATGATGATCGTGGTTTATTTAAAAGAGATAGATTTGACTTTCCACTACCTAAATTACCTACATCAAAACCTTGGTATGATACAACTGCAGCTAAAATTATTGGATATGGTTTGCTCTTAGCAGGTACATTGGTTTTAGCAGGTCCCTCTGGAGAAGAAGCGATACCAGCAGCAGGTCTCTTGAATACATTGAATCAGACCAGATTAGGTTCTATACTTATAAAGAAAATCCCTGCACTTACAAAGTTTTGGAAGAAGGTATCAAAGGGACAAACTTTTGCTGATGAGTTAGTGCCTGGCATTGACATACCTGGTATATCAGCGAAAGGTATAAGAATAAGAGCAGAAGCATTATTGAAAAAAATTAATCCAAACATAAAATTTGATAATGTGCCAAAGAAAGAACCTTCTCTAAAACAATTACTCAAGAAAGAAAAGCAATTACAAGAAAAACTTTTTAATATAATAAAGAATGCATCCCCCGAAAAAGCACGGGAGATACTACAAAAATTCATAAAAGAAGGTAAACTTCCTAGAACACCAAGAAATATAAAGAAGAAAGGTGATGTAAAAGTAAAAGTGGATAGAGCATTTCCGTCTGGTTCACCAGATATGACTGGTACAAATAGTAATCCTCTTGGTGGTGGTGGAACTCCACTATCAATGAATGAACTTGAACCACCTAACAATGATTTTATAGCACTCGCACCAGAGGGAATTGAAAATAATATATTTCTTATGAATAATAATATTACTAATAATACTACACAACCTATCGTAAATGAAGGTGGTGGAAACACAGTTGTCGTGGGTGGTAGTGGAATAAATACTGTCGATCTCATGTATCTCAACGCTGCAGCTCAGCAATCTATGACAGCATGAATACAAACGTAATATGGACAAAAGGACATAAAGTTCTCGCCTTTGAGGTTTTTACTGAGGAGGGTGGGAAATCTTATAATATGTTAGGTCAGTTAGGATATGTCAAATATTTTGAGGATGTTATAGATCCCTCCATTCATATGAATATCACAGTGATTGATACAGGTGGATTGATAAACAAATTACCAATAAGGAGTGGATGTATAGCAAAAATACTACTACAACATCCTAGTCAGGAAGATCCTTTCTCATTCAATGCAGTCGTAACAAATATATCTGGACATATTATTGATCAGAAAAGAGAAGTATACACACTCACATGCGAAACACCTGGTGCACTATCGAATCATACTACTAGGTGTTGGATAAAATATAAAGGATCAATAGCAGCGAGTGTAAGTAAAATACTAAGCGAGAAAATAGAGGGTGAAATCAATGAGGTAGACACAACTTCAAATAATTGTGAATTTTATGGTAATTATAGAAGACCTTTCAAGGTTATAACAGATTTGTGTCGTAAAGCAATACCATCTACAGGGTCATTTGAGGAGGGTAATGGTGGCACAGCAGGGTATTTGTTCTTTGAAACTCAAGATGGATATAATTTTAGGAGTATTGATCTTATATTCCAATCCGAAGCAACCTTGACATATACTATGACACCATTCAAAGAAGGACTAGATGTGTCAAATAATTTCAAACTTGCAAGTCCTCCAGACATGAGGGAGAGTCATGATATAATAAAGAAACTAAGGTCTGGTGCCTTCAGTAGTTCAAATTGGTATTACGATGTGATCACTAGAAAGGTTCACTTTTATAATTATAGGAATGGTGATTCTCAACTCGGAAACGATGAGGAACCTGTACCTACAAATTATAAAGAACCTTATTCAAGAATAATTCTTGGTACTATTGATCAAGGTACTACAATGATGGATGCTGATGGTGTAGAGGTAAGCACACCTCAAGATCAAACAAGATATCAAGCACAAGCATCTGCTAGATATGCTGCTTTGTTCGCTCAGATCCTAGATATCACAGTCCCCATGAATCTTTCACTAAGAGCAGGTCAGGTAATTAATGTTGAATTTCCAGACCTAAATACGGGTAAACCTGAGGATAAGAATTCTCCTGAGAGTGGCAAATATATGATTGCCAAATTATCTCATGAGTTTGGTAATCCAAAAGGTGATTTCACTGGATTATCTCTGGTGAGAGATTCATTTACCATCAACGAGTAACATGAAAAGTATCGAAGACCACATTGCTAAAGACAAGGAAATCGCTGAAGATCCAAAAGCGACTCCAGCAGCAAGAAGACATGCAAAAGATGAATTGCATGATCTAGAAGATTATGTAGAACATCACAAAGATGAGATCGAGGCAGGTGATCATCATGATCCTAATGTTTTAGAAGTATTCTGTGACCTACATCCCGACGAACCAGAGTGTCTGGTATATGATGACTGATGCTTGATACACGTCAATCTAATATAGAGTTCCTTGGTAAGGATGGATTTCAGTGGTTTGTTGGACAAGTAGCCCCTGATAGAGTTTGGCGTACAGAGAACAATCAAAACTTCAATAATGGGTTCAGAGCAAAGATAAGAATATTAGGTTATCATCCTGGTGAGGGTGATGCGGAAGGTGGTATTTCTGATGAGAATCTGCCTTGGGCACATTTTTTGGTGTCACCTCAGTTTGGAGCAGGTAATAATAATACAGGGACATCGTTTGCATTGCAAGGTGGTGAGATGGTTGTTGGGTTTTTTCTCGATGGAGAGGAAGCACAACAACCCGTTGTGCTTGGAGCATTTTATGCTAATTACAAAATTGAAGATTTAATATCATATAAAGAGGCAATAGATAAAGGCACCACAGGATTTGCTCCTCTGAAGATAGATCCTAGTATTGATATGGGTGATCATGCCACTATCGTAGAACAGAAGAGACAACTTGATTCAGGTGTCATAGTCACCAGCAATGAAACTATAAAAGATGAGAATAATGTAGATCAAGATACTATAGAACATCACTTTGATAACAAAACATATCATATACCTAAACCAGAGATTTGTGATAATCCTAAGAAAAAATCAGGAGAAATAGCAAAAGCTCTTCAAAAATTCTTCGACAAAATCAACAAACTTGAAAAGTTTTCTGATGGTTACATTGACCCTGTATTGAATAAAATTGTAGACATTGATAAAGAGATAGCAAAAGCATCAAAAGAAATATCTACTGGAATAGGAGGCATCATACGTGGTGCACGATATAAGTTGTTTGAGGAGATTGATGAAGCAGTAGATGATGCAGTAGATTTTTTGACTCCCGACTTTCTTCAAAAACAAATTGATGCAAAGAAGCAAAAGGATGGTATATATTGTGCTATCGAGAATATTCTAAATGGATTAGAGAATGTTATAAAGGATTTCCTCAAATCTCTTCTTGGCAACTTACTCAACATACCACTTTGTGCAGCAGAGCAATTCATAGCTGGTTTATTGTCTAAGTTGACTAATGACATACAAAATGCGATATCACCTTTACTAAGTGCATTGAGTAAATTCACAGGCAAAGCAATGCCAGCTTTCCAAGATATGATGACAAAGGCGATGACTGTGCTTGCAGCAGCATTATCATTATTTGAGTGTGAGGATCAAAAATGTGATGAAAATCCTACTGATTTTCTTACAAATGTAGGTCCTGATCCTAAGAAAGTATTGGAATTTAATAATCTATTGAACAAATTTACCACATTGAGTGGTAGTGGATTAGTTGGAAAAATAAGCGATTTAGCAGGTCTATCATTCCCACAAGTAAGTCTTATAGGAGATAATATAGGAGACTTTAGTGGTGCATCACCTCTAAATGGATTAGTTAGTGGGTGTAGACCTCAGAATAGCAAGGTTTGTGGACCTCCACGGGTTGAAATTTTTGGTGGTGGTGGTTTTGGTGCTCTTGCTGATGCTGTTATAAATGAAACTGGCGAGATAATTGGTGTAAATATGAAAGATCTTGGTTTCGGTTACACAAGTAAACCATATGTTTCAATCATTGATGACTGTGGAAATGGAAGAGGATCAACTGGTGAAGCATGCATGGATGGTGATAAGGTTATGAATATTTGTATTTTATCAACTGGTGATGGTTATCTGTCATCAGGATTGTCAGATGCTAGTGGTGTTGATGTGATAGGAGAGGTAGTCGATGTAAACATTATATCAACAGGGGCAGGTTATGAAGAAGGAGATCTTATTGTTAGTGATACTGGACAAACATTGACACCGATTATAGAAGATGGTAGAATAGTGGGTGCTAGTGGTAAAATAGATCAAGGACTTACTAATTTGCCAACATTGACAATAGAAACCAACACGGGTGTAGGTGCAAAAATACTCCCTGTAACAAGGTTCATCAAGCGTGAAGATTATACCGATCCAGTTGTGCCAGATGCACAATTGGTAACAGTGATCAGTTGTCCTAGATTCTACTAATTATGTCTGAAGGAACAAAAGTACCACCAATAACCATACAACACTCTGAGTGTGGTCATCTAACATTTGGTGACGAGAAGAAAAACTCAGAGAGACCAAGAGACGTTGGTCTTTATGGTGGTGATAGTCAAAAACTAAGATTATTCAGAGATGGTGGATTTGAATTATGCTCAAGTGAGAGTCAAGGAGCAAACTTACAGAAAGGATCATCAATCATGCAGGTGTGTGATGATGCACCTTTGAGTATAAACTCAGAGGGTGACATCACAATCAGAGCAAAAAACAAATTGATTCTCAAAGCAGATTTGATTGAAATAGAGTCACATAATACAAGTGAAGATGGTGTTACTATCATGGCAGAGCATGATATCAAACTCAGGGCAAAAAACAATACTATAATTACTTCTGATAATATCACAATTGATGCCCATGAAAGAGTTCTTACACACTCTGAAGGATGGACGGTTCTAATGGGTCAATACATTAGACTACATGAACCGCAAACAAAAATATGTCCTGCCTTTTTGGAGGAATATATAGAGAACCAAATCAAAACATTGAAAAACTAATTATGGCTGGTATTCGTAATCTTGATAGTGGTAAGATCTACATTGGACCTGAAGATCCAAAAGATGATAGATCAAAAACCACATTGAATGGTGACAAAGAGTATGAGGGAACACTTGCATCAACAGGACCTGCGTTTGTAGGAGGACATAGTGAAGATGCAAAAGGTGTGGTCAACATCGGTACAGATGCTGCTGATTTCAAACCTAATGTTTCAGGTCGTGCTGTTGATATTGAGGGTGATGTCAAAATCGTGACAGAGAGTGGCAAAGCACTCGACATTGAGGGTAACACTATACAAGATGGTGACACAGACCAGACAGGTAAGATTACAGCATCATCTACAGTGAAGGCAAGTAATTTTGTCGGTGATATCAGCACAACATCAGGCACACCACCAGGATGTAAAGTATTTGACTTACCACATCCTAATATAAAAGGTTACAGACTTAGACATGCATGTGTAGAAGGACCTGAAGCAGCAGTGTATGTGAGAGGTAAGGTAAGTGTTGATGGTATCATAGAATTGCCTGACTATTGGCAGAATTTTGTTGATAAGGAAACAATCTCAGTTCACCTCACTCCTATGGGTGCATATCAAGAATTATTTGTAGATCGTATAGAATATGGTAAGAGAGTTTATATAAAAAATCAAGCAGGTGGTAAGATAGATGCATACTATCAGGTGTGGGCAGACAGAATAGGACATGATATGGTTGTAGAGTATGAAGGAGAGAGTGTTGCTGATTATCCTGGTGATAGTAGTAAATTCTCTGCTGCAGGTTATGACTATGATATAAGGGAAGTTGATGGATTTATGGTTGGTGATGATCATGAACATTTCCGCACGACTGATATTTGACTTTGAGCACAGATGTGCTATCATAGATGGAGTTACTAAAAATCCCATGTTCCCTGATCAAGTTGTAGACCGTCTTGAAATTTCGATGACTGGTAGATGGTTCAGATTATTTGGATCAGATGCAGAAATCAAAAAGATAGAATGCGATTCAGTTGATCAGTTTATGAGAGTATTAGAGGTTGCTAAAGTGGC
>MDTD01117246.1_pt1 | contig 13813 bp, 15 predicted proteins | sample 811221 | NCBI WGS metagenome assembly MDTD01 (sample SAMN05326646, study PRJNA326480) | marine metagenome | isolation source: seawater | place: Pacific Ocean: South West | collected 2011
ATAAAAAACTATAAAGAAGATTATATTACTAAATATTCAAGAGATGAAACTGAATATAGATTTATCAATTTTTTACAAAAAAAAAAAATTAAAAATATTTCTAAAATAATTCAATATAATCCAAATAAAAAAAAAATTTTATTTGAATTTATAGAGGGAAAAAATATTAAAAAAATATCTAAAAGTAATTTAAATAGCAGTATTAAATTTATTAAAAGAATAAACAATAAAACAACAATTAAAAATTTTAAATTTCAATTTGCTTCGGACGCATGTAAAACTTTTTATGATCATTTAATTTGTTTTGAAAATAGATATAAAAATATAATGAAATTAAATAAAAAGAAAAAAAATAAAAAGATTCTGAAATTATTAAATAAAATTAATTATGAATATAAATCTATTTTAAAAAATAATAATATTAAAAAAGCTATTTACAAAAAAATTTTGATTAAAAATTTAATTTTGTCACCATCTGATTTTGGTTTTCATAATTCTTTATTTAGAAATAACAAATTGTTTTTTTTTGATTTTGAGTACGCAGGCTGGGATGATCCAATAAAGCTTGTGTGTGATTTCATTTTAAATCCTGATTATAGAATTTCATTAAAAAATGAAATATTTTTTATAGAAAGGTTTAAAAAAAATTTTCCAAATATCGATTTTAAGACGTATTACATTTTTAAAAAAATTCATTTTCTTAAATGGATTTGTGTAATAATGGGATATATTTATAGGGATAATCAGATGAATTACGATTATATATACAAAGCAAACTGGTATTATCACAAATTTAAAAATAGACACTTAAACACTAATATTAGATATAACATTGAGGAATAATTAAATAAAATTATGAACTTTTTAGATCTTAAAGATAAAAAATTGTCATTAGAATTTAAAAAAAAAGGTTATTTAATAATAAAGGCTGAAGATTATAATTCTTTAAATTATATTAAAAAAAGTATTACAAATGAAATAAAAAAAAAATATAAAAATTAAAACTTTAAAAATAGATTATTTAAATAAATTTCATAATCATATTAATGTAAAAGATTTAAATAAAATTAGGTTAAATATCTTCAATAAAATAAACGAAGATTTAAATTTTAAAAGATCATATTTCAATACATGTAAAAAATTACTCGAAACTATTGTGGGTAACGAACTTGTTATGCAAAAAAAAATAAATTTAAGCATACAGACACCAAAAGATAAAAGTTCTTTATTACCAGTTCATGCCGATACTTGGTCAGGACTGTCTCCATTTGAGGTAGTAGTTTGGTTGCCTTTAGTTGATTGTTATAGAACTAAATCGATGTATATTTTGCAGCCAAAATATTACAAAAAATTTATTAAAAACATGAAAAAGACCACGTTTTCTAGTAGTGAAAAAATTTTTTCTACAATTAAAAAAGATATTGATTGGTTAGATATTAAGTTTGGCGAAGTGTTAATATTCAATCAACAATTACCACATGGAAACGTTCCAAATATTGAAAAGGATACAAGGTGGAGTATGAATTGTAGGTTTAAAAGTATTTTTTCACCTTACGCTGATAAAAAAATAGGTGAATTTTATGAACCTATTACTCTTAGACCTATGTCCGAGTTGGGTTTTGATTATAAGCTCCCTAAATTAAAATGAAAAATTACAGAGGATATATTTTTAGTAGACCATTTTATGGTGAAAGAGTTCCTCAGCATATTCAAAATCAAATAATTAGAGATTACTGTGAAAAAAAAAAAATCAATTATTTTTTAAGCTCTGTTGAGTATGCACTAGATAAAAGTAATTTAATGTTGAAAAAAGTTTTAAATGAATTAGATGAACTAGATGGTATTGTAATGTACAGTTTATTTCAGCTGCCTCAGAATAGTTTTGATAGAGAAAAAGTTTATAAAAAAATTTTAAATAAAAAGAAAATACTTTATTTTGCCGTCGAAAATTTAAGATTAAAATATAATTATGAAAAAAATCATATTGAAAATATTTTAAAAATTAAAACACTCTTACCCTTTTGTATAAAAAAAATAAAATGAGAAATAGATTAAAAAATTTTATTCAAAAACAACACAATTCCTCCACTAGAGATTATCTTGGAAGGATGGATTTAAAAAAACCATTAAAAATTAAGAATGCAAAAAAATATTCTTTAAAATATTGGGATGGCAAAAGAGATGAAGGATATGGTGGATATAAATATATTCCAGGATATTGGAAAGAGTTTGCTGAAAAATTAGTTAAAACTTATTCATTAAATAATAAATCAAAAATTTTAGATATAGGCTGTGGGAAAGGTTTTTTATTATATGAAATTCATAAATTAATACCAAATGCTGAGCTACATGGATCAGATATTTCTTTATACGCATTAAAAAGAGCTAAAAACAAAAAAAAAATTAAATATCATAATATTAAAGCCCAAAATCAATTACCTTTTAAAAAAAAATACTTTGATTTGATAATATCATTGGGCACGTTACATAATCTAGAGTTATTTGACCTTAAAAATTCAATCTTGGAGATAAACAGAGTTTCAAAGAAATCATATATAATGGTTGAAAGTTATAGAAATATTGATGAACTTTTTAATTTACAATGTTGGGCATTAACTTGTGAAAGTTTTTTTTCTAAACAAGAATGGATATGGTTATTTAGAGAATTTGATTATTCAGGAGATTATGAGTTTATATATTTTTCTTAAAAAAATTAAAAAATAAAATGAAAATAAGATATTTAGATTTATCAAGATCAAATAATAAAAATTTAAGAAATCAGATTCTAAATTTGAAAAAATTTTTACTTAATGGAAATTTAATGATGGGTAAAATTGTTGAAAAACTAGAATCAAGAGTAAGTAAATATGTTGGTACTAAATATTGTGTTGCTGTTTCATCTGGAACAAATGCTTTATATTTAAGCTTGAAATCGTTGGGCATTAATAAAAATGATGAAGTTATTGTGCCAGCAATATCTTGGTACTCAACGTTCACTGCTGCTGCTTTCACTGGCGCAAAAATTGTACCAGCAGACATTGATGATGATTTAATTTTAAATTCTAAAAAGTTAGAAAATTTGGTTAATAAAAAAACAAAAGCAATTATTGTTGTTCACTTTAATGGATACTTTAAAAATATTGATATTTTAAAGAAATTTTGTAAAAAAAAAAAAAATTTATTTAGTTGAAGATGCTGCCCAAGCATTTGGTACAAAAAATAAAAATAAATTTGCAGGATCTGTAAGTGATGTGGCAGCATTTAGCGCAAACCCAATGAAAGTTTTTTCCGGATTTGGAGAATTAGGTTTAGTTACCACTTCTCAAAAATCGATTTATGATAAAATTAAAATGTACAGGTATGCAGGTTTAAAAAAAAAAAATGAATTTGAATGTTTTGTTCCCGAATTAAACCATAAAGCTGATGAAATACAAGCAATTTTAATTTTAGAAAAATTTAAGGATTTAAAAAAAGTTATAAAAAAGAGAATTGAAATTGCAAAATATTATAATTTAAATATTACAAATAAAGTAAAAAAACCGATATTTTTAGAAAATTTTCAGCATAATTATTATAATTATACACTCAATTTAGGAAGTCAGAGAAATAAATTTTTAAAGTATCTAAATAAAAAAAATATAGAAACTAAAGTACAACATTCTAAAACTATACTTGATCAAAAGGGGTTGATTAGGTCAACAATTAAAAAAAAAATTATCAATGCAGACAAACTTAAAAAACAAATTATTTCTATTCCTGTGCATGAGAATTTAAAACAAAAAGAAATAAGATATATAGTAAAATCGATAAATAATTTTTTTAAAAAATGAAAAACTTTTTACCTAAACAATATTTAAAAGATTCAAAATTTAAAGTGAAACATAATTATCTTAGGGAGCAATTTCATGACTATAAAAGTATTCTAAAAGAAATAGAGAGTGTTGTTGAAAAATCTGATTTTACCTTAGGTTCTAAAGTAGATTTATTTGAAAATAAAATTTCAAAACTTTTAAAATCAAAATATGTAGTAGCTGTAGGAAGTGGAACAGATGCTTTGTTATTAAGTTTAAAAGCTTTAGGTGTAAAAGAGGGAGATGAGGTAATTACAACACCATATACTTTTTATGCAACAATTGGTGCAATCGTTACTAGTGGAGCAAAACCAGTTTTTGTAGACGTAAAAAGTGATTATAATATTAACGAAGATTTGATAAAAAAGGCAATTACCAAGAAAACAAAAGTTATATTACCTGTCCATTGGGCTGGCAGGACTTGTAATATGAGAACGATTAATAAAATAGCAAGGCAATTTAAATTACATGTTATAGAAGACTCATGTCATGCAATACTTGGATCTTATAAGGGAAAATTAGCTGGAACTTTTGGAACCTTTGGTTGTTTTAGTATGCATCCTTTAAAAAATTTAAATATTTGGGGTGATGGTGGATTTGTTGTTTGCTCAAATTATAAAAATTATAAAAAAATGAAGTTATTGAGAAATCATGGTTTAGTAGGTAGAAATAAAAATTTAATATTTGGTTATAATTCTAGGTTAGATACTGTCCAGGCAGTAGTCGCTTTAAATGCTGTTAAAAAAATTAAAAAAATTACATTAAGGAGAATTGAGAATTCTAAATATCTGGATAGGCAATTTAAAAATTGTAAAGAGATTTTTATTCCTAAAAGACAAGATTATATTAAGGAAGTTTTCCATTTGTATCATTTGAAACTTAAAAATAAAAAGTCAAGAGACAAAATATTAAACAAATTAATTTCAAAAAAAATTGATGCAAAGATTCATTATCCTACCTCTATGCATTTACAGCCAGCTTCAAAAATTTATGGATACAAAAAAGGAGATTTCCCAATTTCTGAAAATTTATCAGATACATCTTTATCTTTACCAGTTCATGAATTTGTTTCAAAAGAGGATTTATATAATATTTCAAGAATAATTCTAAAAGAAATTAAAAGATGAAAATACCATATTATAAAATTGGAAATGAATATTTAAGAGTAAAAAAAAACTATTTAAAAAAAATAGATAAAATATTCAAATCTGGAAATTTTATTTTAGGTGATTTTAATAAAAATTTTGAAAAAAAAATTTCAAAATTATTAAATGTAAAATATGTATGTGGCTTGGGAAATGGTACAGATGCATTAGAAATTGCATTACTCGCTGCTGGTGTTAAAAGGGGGGATGAAGTAATTACAGCAACAAACTCATGGACATCTTCAGTAAATTCAATAATTAATATTGGAGCCAAACCAATTCTAGTAGACGTAAAAGAAGATTTTAACATTGATTGTAGTCAAATAATAAAAGCAATTAACAAAAGAACTAAAGCAATTATCCCAGTCCATCTTAACGGGCTGATAGCAGATATGAGCACCATCAATAGAATTGCTAAGCTATACAAGCTAAAGGTAATTGAAGATAGTGCACAAGCTATTATGTCAAAAATTAATAACAAATTTGCTGGTACATTTGGAGATATAGGTTGCTTTAGTATGCACCCAACAAAAACTTTAGGTGCTGCTGGAGATGGCGGATTCATTACTACAAATAATTCTAATTATTTTAATAAAATTATATTGTTAAGAAATCATGGTATGAATGAAAAGGGAGCCTCACTTTTAGCCGGTCGAAATAGTCGCTTAGATGAAATACAGGCCGCATTCATATTAAACCAATTAAAATTCTTAACTAAAGATGTTAAAAAAAGAAGAAAAATTGCTGAAATGTATAAAAAAGGTATTAATTCTTTAATTCAGAAACCAAATGTAAATTTAAATTCAAAATTTTTTCACACATATCATAGATACGTAATAAAATTACGAAGCAGAAAGGAGAGAAATAATTTAAAAAAACATTTACAAAAAAATAATATTGAAACAAAAGTTCATTATAGAAAACCTCTTCATATGTATAAATGTTTTAAAAAATTTAGTTTTACAAAAAAATTAAAAAACTCAGAAAATTATTCAAATTTAATGCTAAGTCTTCCATGTAATCATTTTATGAAATATGAAGAGGTTCAATTTGTAATTAAAAAAATAAATCAATTTATAAATTAATGAAAATTTTGATAACAGGTGGTAGTGGATACAAAGGTTCAGTTTTAATTCCTAAATTATTAAATCTTAATCATAAAGTTATAAATATAGATACAATGTGGTTTGGTAATTTTCTTGCAAAGCATAAAAATTTAAAAAATATTAAATCAGATATAAGAAATATTGATAAAATTAAAATAGGACCTGTTGATGTAATAATTCATTTAGCGTCAGTTGCTAACGATCCTATGTCTGATTTAAATGAAAGTTTAAGTTGGGAAGTTAGTGCACTTGGAACTTTTAAACTATTAAATTTTGCAAAAAAAAATAGTGTGAAAAAGTTTATATATGCATCCTCAGGATCAGTTTATGGAATTAAAAAAGAAAGAAGAGTAACAGAGAAATTAGAACTGAAGCCAATTTCTTTATATAATAAAACAAAAATGATTTGTGAAAGATTAATTCTTTCTTATAAAAAATATTTTGATGTTATTATAATAAGACCAGCTACAGTGTGTGGATATTCTCCACGAATGAGATTTGATTTAACTGTTAATGCATTAACAATGAGTGCATTAAATAATAAAATCATCAATGTAAATGGCGGTGGACAGATAAGACCTAATGTAAATATTCAAGATTTAGTAGACGTTTACTTATTTTTTTTAAATAAAAAAAAAATTAAATATAATGTCTATAATGTTGGTTTTGAAAATTTATCAGTGTTAAATATTGCAAAGAAAGTTCAGAATAGAATTAAATCAAAGATTGTAGTTCATAAAAAAAATTTTGATCCAAGATCATATAGATTGGACTCGTCAAGACTTCTTAATGAAGGTTTTAAACCAAAAAAGAATATTGATTATGCTGTGGAAGAATTGATAAATTTTTTTCATAAAAAAAAATTGAAGAATAATCCAAGATTTTATTCAATAAATTGGCTAAAGACTAAAATTTTAAAAAATGCAAGTAAAATTCAATAAAAAAAAAATATTATTAATTGATAATAAATTCATCAAAAAAATTTTTAATAAAAAATTCAAGAAATATAGAATTTGTTTACACGAAAATGAAAAATCAAATACACAAGAAAATATTGTATTTACCAGGGGTTTTAACTATTTTAGAACACACAAGCATCCTAAAAAAGTATGGGAGTCTTACAATGTAATTAAGGGTAGATTGAATGTTTATTTGCTAAATAATAATGGTAAACTTATAAAAAAAATTTCATTACAACAAAATAGTCGCGACTCCAAATTGCCTTTCTTTTATAAATTATCTCAAAGTATGTTTCATTTAGTTTTACCAATCTCTAAAGAAACTGTTTGGCAAGAGGTAACAAGCGGAAAATACTCAGAGCCAGGTTTCGTAAAGTTTTATAATAATGCACCCCTTAAAGACGATACTTTAAAAAAACAAATAGATTATTGTTCGAAAATTAGTGGAATAAATATTTTAAAAAAATTTAAAATTGGCAAATAAAATAGTATTAATTGGATCGACAGGATTTGTAGGAAGAAATTTAAAAAAGTTATTTTTAAAATCAAAAATTAAATGTGTGTATTTATCTACAAAAAATTTTGATCTCAATAGTATAAAAAAAAATCAAATCAAAAAGGTTGTTCCAGAAAAATCAATAATCATATATGCAGCTGGGAAACACAGAAAGTATGGAGATAGTGTCAAACTTAAGAATTATAATATTAAAATATTTAAAAATTTTTTAAAAAAATTAGATTTGACATTACCTAATAAAATCATTTTTTTAAGCACCGTAGAAGTTTATGGCAACAAAAATAAATTAACTATTACCGAAGGATCTAAATTGAGACCACTGAATTTGTATGCAAGAGGCAAATTATTACAAGAAAATGAGTTAAAAAAGTTTTCTTTAAAAAATAAAATTAGATTTAATATTTTAAGATTACCAGGTTTTTATGGAAAAGATGATAATAATTCAATTATTTCTAAAATTTATTTTACTCTAAGAGGTATCCAAAAAGTAAAATTTATAACAAATGGAAAAGAATTAAGAGATTATGTATTTATTAATGATTTAATAAAAATAATAAATTTATTTGTTAAAAACCAAAATAAAAAATTTGATGGAATTTATAATATTGTTCATGGACAATCTTATCAAATAAAAAGTTATTTCTTCATGTTGAGAAGATTAATTAAATCTAGTCAAAAAATAATTTTTGGAAAAAAGGTTGGATTTGATTTAAGGTTTAATAATAAAAAACTCAAAATATTCTTAAAATCTAATAGTTTTAAATTTACACCTCATAAGCATTCTATTAAACGAGATTATAAGTAATTTATGAAAGCCTTAATATTAGCTGCTGGATTTGGAAAAAGACTTGGTGAGATAACCAAATCAACGCCCAAGTGTTTAATTAAATATAATAAAAATAATACAATTATGGATATGTGGATAAAAAAATTATTAAAATGTGGAATTAAAAATATATTAATAAATACCCATTATAAATCAGATCAAGTTGAAAGTTATATAAAAAAAAATTATTTTAAAAATTCCCAAATAAAAACAATTTTTGAAAAAAACATCCTTGGAACCGGTATGACCTTATTCAGAAATAAAAAAGTTTTTAAAGAGAATGAAGTGATTGTTTTACATGCTGACAACTATGCTCCAAATTTAAATTTAAAAAATTTAATTATCTATCATAAAAAAAAGCCTAAAAATGCTATGGTTACTATTTTAGCTTTCAGAACTGATGATTTTAAAAATTCTGGTATTATTAATTTAGATCATAATAAAATGTTAAAAAAGCATTATGAAAAAAAAAATAAAAAATATGGATTATATGCAAATGGGGCGGTTTATATTTTTTCAAAACAAGCCATAAAAAATTTTAGCAAACCAAAGTTTAACAATTTATTTTTAGATATATGTTCGCAATTTAAAAAATCAATTTATGTGTATAAATATAAAGGAACTTTTATTGATATTGGATCGGTAAAGAACTATAAAAAAATTAAAAAAATTAATAATTTAAAATAAAAATATTTTAAATGAAAAAATTATCGAAATTTTTTAAAAATCTTGAATACATATTTAATACAAGTAATTTGTTTTTAGTAAAAATATTTAGAAAAATTATTTATTTTGAAATATTTAATAATTTTTTTGTTAATAAGAAAGATTTGGCTTTTTTTTACGATTTAAACGTAAATCCCGTTACTTTTGATTTTGCCCATCATTTAGTTCAAGCAGAAGAATTTAGAAGAGAGAAAAACTTGAAAAAAATAGATATATTCATTGTTAAATCCAATTATAAAATACCAGCGAGAATGATTAATTTTGCAGTAAAAAATTCAGAATTTGAAGTTGAAAATAGAGCTTATGAAATTATTTTTTCATTAACAAAGTTGTTAAATACTGTTGATAATAGATTGTTAATTAATAAAAATTTTATAAAAAAAAATAATTTAATTTCAAAATATAAACATGTATTTCCAAATGGATATTCTTATTCTAATCCTGTTCCTTGCAAAAAAGGAATGTCTAAAACAAATTCTAAATACTTTTATCCCATGTTTGCCCCAAGCCCAAGAAATTTAGAAATTATAAAAAAATATTTAAACGGAATTAAAAAAAAAATTATTACAATTTCAATTAGAAACTCATTTTATATCAAATCCAGAAATAGCAATTTGAAGGAATGGCTAAAATTTGCTAAATATTTAAAAAAAAAATATGAAGTAATAATTATACCAGACGGATTAAATTATTCATTGTCTGATAAAAAAAAATTTAAAAATTTTATAGTTGCAGATTATGTAGTTTGGAATTTATCCTTAAGAACTGCTCTATATCAGAAAGCTTTTGTAAATTGTTCTATTATTTCAGGGCCAGCAGAAATTTGCTCAATGTATAACCAAAATTCTAAATCTTTGATATTTCTAGACGAAAAGTCATATCCAAAAAAATATTTAAAAATGTGTAAAGAAGAATGGGGAGAGTCAGAAATTCAACCATGGATGTCTAAAAATCATAAATATGTTTACAAATCAGATAATTTCGAAAATTTAAAAAAAGAATTTGAAATATTTGTTAAAAAAATAAAAATCAAGTAATGAATAAAAAATTTTTTTTTAAAACTGGATTATTTTTATTTTTATTAATAATTTTAATTAACATATTGTATTTTTATGGTCATTTAGATTTTTTTAAAAATAAAATACCCAAGGTATACAAAGAGAGATTAAAAACTACAATTTTTTATTTTACACATCTTAAAAAAAAAAATGAGCTTTTGACGAAATATAGTAATGAAGTTAACTTAAGAAATCAAAAATTGGAGTCAGAAATAAATAAAATTAAACAGGAAAAAAATATTGTTAATGAAAATATTTTTCCACAGTCACATTTTATAAACTTTAATTACTTTTCAAAAAATTTATATGAATTAAAATTAGAGAAAAAATCTTTGTATGTTGGTTCAGAGGAAGTAAGCCCATATTATTTAGAACATTTTGAAAACAATTTATTTATAACTTCAAAATCAGGAGCTATTTATCAAACATTGATATCTGATTTAAATAAAAAAAATATAAAATTTACTAAAATAAATACAAACCTCAATTTTAATATTGAAGTAACAGATGCATTAGTTTTTAAAAAAAAACTCTATATAGTTTTTCATAGAAAAGATAGAGATTGTAAAAACGTATCTATATATGAAACAAAATTAGATTCACGAAATATTAATTTTGAATTTCAGGAATTTTTTGAATTTGGTGAAGCAGGTAAATGTGATAGGGCTGCATTTGCTGGAAGAATATATAATTATGAGCTAAATAATCAGGAGGGGCTTTTATTATCCTCTGTAAGTTTCAAAGATCAAAATAAAGAAATTTTAGATCAATACGGTATTAGAAGCGAATTTAAATTTTCAGATATAATTTTTATAGACTTTAAAGAAAAAAAATTTAAAAAAATTGCAACTGGTTTTAAAAATCCACAAGGATTAGTTGTAATTGGTAAAAATATAATTGCATCTGACCATGGACCTAGGGGAGGTGACGAAATAAATAATATCAAACTTAATAAACATTATGGGTGGCCATATAGCTCTTATGGAGAAAACTATTATAAATCTTTAGATGAAGATCAAGAGTTTGAGTTTTTTAAAACACATTTAGATAGAGGATTTGAGGAACCAATATTTTCGTGGGTGCCGTCAATCGCACCATCTCAATTGATAGCAGTTGACAAAAATTTTTCAAAAAAATGGGGTGAAACTATTTTATTAAGTTCTTTAAAGGGTCGATCTTTGTTTAGACTTAGTTTTGATAAAGATTATAAGAAACTAATAACATATGAAAAAATAAGAATTAATAAAAGAATAAGAGATTTAATATATATATCAAAACAAAAAATGATAATTTTAGCTCAAGAAAATGAAAATGGATCTTTGGGAATTATAGTAAATCAATGAAAAAGAAAAAAATTCTTATAACTGGAAATTTTAATATTTTGCATCCTGGACACGTAAGACTGTTTAAATTTGCAAAAAGTTTAGGTGATTTTTTATATGTTGGTGTAAACTCTGATAAAATAGCTAAAGATGAAGCCTATGTTTCTGAAAAATTAAGACTGGAGGCTATTGCTTCACAATCATTGATAGATAATGTTTTTTTAATTAATAAAAATATTTCTTTTTATATAAATAAATTTAAGCCTGATATTATTGTTAAAGGAAAAGAATTTGAAAAAGATGAAAATATTGAGCAAAAATATTTAAAAAAATATGGGGGAAAAATAATTTTTTCCTCTGGAGATATCGCCTTTTCTACAAAAGAGCTTCTCAATAAAGAAAATAATATAAGTATTGAAAGAAAACTTCCAAAAAATGATTATTTTTTAAGACACAAAATAAAAAAAACTAATTTCAAAAAAATAATTAATAAATTTAAAACTATAAGATCTTTAGTAATAGGAGATGTAATAATTGATCGATATATATTTTGTAATAGTCTTGGTATGTCACAAGAGGATGAAAGCATAATATACAACACTCAAGATGAAAAAATTTTTTTAGGTGGAGCAGGAATAGTTGCTGCTCATATGTCCTCACTTAAATCTAAAGTATATTTAATTTCAGTTGTAGGAAATGATCAAAATTACAAATATGTTAAAAAAAAAATATCTGAATACAATATTTTAAATATGATAATTAGAGAAAATTCAAGAAAAACAAACATAAAAGAAAGATATAAAAGTAAAAATAAAACTGTATTTAGGCACAGTACACTTACGGAGTTTGACATAAGTTATAAATTGCAAAATAAGATTTACAACAATACTAAAAAATTGATCGATGAAAAAAAAATAGATTTAATAGTTTTATCAGATTTTAATTATGGCTGTTTGCCCGATGATCTTATTAGAAAGATTATTAGTCTTGCTAACAAAAATAAAATTTGTATTACTGCAGATAGTCAAATCTCATCGCAAATAGGTGATGTAACAAAATTTAAAAAAACAAATTTATTAACTGCAACTGAATATGAAATTAGAAGAAGTTTAAAAAATAATAAAGATGGACTTATAGTTTTAGCTGAAAAACTTAGAAAGGAAACTGACTCATTTAACATTTTTGTTAAACTACAAGAGCAGGGTATATTAATTCATACAATAAATAAAAATAAGAAAATAAAATCTACTTATGAAAACGATGATCTTGAAGCAATTAACCTTAATCCTATTGATACAGCTGGAGCGGGAGATTCTATGCTGGTAGTAAGTTCATTATCACTTTCTGTTAAAGCATCTATTTGGGAAGCAGCTTATTTAGGTTCTTTAGCATCTGCTGTACAAATATCAAGAATTGGAAATGTTCCAATAAAGATCGAAGATTTAAAAAAGTTACTTTAAAATATTAAGTCAAAATTATCATTATTATTTGATTTAGAAATTGCCTCTTCTGTAAGGTCGTATATGCTTAAATTGTCTAAATATTCATCTAAATATTTTAATTCTTTAATGTCAAGGATTGCACATCTTTGTTTTAGCCGATCATTATAAGGATTAGAATCATCAACATTAAATAACTTAAATAATATTATGGGTTTATTTAAATAAATTGTTTTCCAAAATGTTGTACTTAAAGTGTTATCAAAAATAAATATATCTTTTGAATTTAAATGTTTTTCAAAATTTGTTTTGATTACATTTAATTTTTCTGCTGGATTTTTTTTTAAACTTATTGTTGTTGAAGGATGTGATTGATATGTAAGATTTAAATTAAACTTATTTAAAAAATTAATAATTTTATTTTGAAATTTAAGGTAATCTATGTCGTGCAGGGTTGCGGGACCAGGAAATCTATAATACTCAAAATTAGAGACTGAATAAATATATTCCAAATTATTATTTTTTTTTGATACATTAATTTTTTTGTATTTCTTATTTTTTTTTTGTTCGGTAAAAGCAAATTGAATATTTCTGCTAAAAAAAAATTGATTGTCTTTACCATAAATATTTTTTCCAAAATTTATTTCATTTTTATTATTTACGAAATATTTACTTGTTAAACATAATTCATTCATCTTAACCGAATTTTGATTTCCTTTTATGATACCTGATCCATGTGTAAATCTTAAAACCTCACCTCCAAGAAGCAAACATCTATTTGATAAAATTCTCGAATTTAAAAAACCCCCAATATTAGAAATTATTTTTTTTGGTATTTTTTTATTATTTATTGAATTACTTAGA
>MDTD01013011.1_pt1 | contig 13811 bp, 13 predicted proteins | sample 811221 | NCBI WGS metagenome assembly MDTD01 (sample SAMN05326646, study PRJNA326480) | marine metagenome | isolation source: seawater | place: Pacific Ocean: South West | collected 2011
GTTATGGGAGCCCTTACTGTCGGGGATTCAGTTAACGCCGTCTCTTGAGGGTTCAGCGAGGCTTGCCTGTCTCATTCTTCGTTGCTTAGTCGTGGGCCCGGCAGCGGTGCCTGCGCGTGGGATGCAAGAGATTCCGGACCAGATGGCCGCAGGCCTGCCGATCGAATCAATGCATCTTGGAGTCGAGGTCGAGAAGATTAATGGCGCGGAAGTTCTCCTAAGTACTGGAGAGAGAACGTCCGCTGGGAAGGTGATTGTCGCAACGGAACAGCCGGCCGCTGCGCGCTTACTTAAGGAGGAATCGTCGCAAGGTAGGGCTCAGTGGCATGCGTATTTCGCTGCAGCTGAACCACCTAATGACAGCAAGGCGATACATCTTCTGCCGTCTGCTGATGGCCCATGCAGGAATATCGCAATTATGAGCAACGTGGCACCGGAGTATGCGCCTCAAGGTTCAGCGTTGATTGTCGCCGCGGGTCCGACCACACGCAGCGACCCGCCTCTCACCGAGGCACAACAACAGTTGGCTCGAGTGTTCGGAAGTCAAAGTGAATCATGGGAACTCGTCAAACACGGGATTGTTGAGCACGCTCAGCCAATGTTTGTTCCTGGCGCCACTTTCCGACGACGGATCCAAGAGGATTGCCGGATAGTGGTAGCAGGTGATCATCGGACTACTCCATCTATTCAAGGAGCGCTGGTGTCAGGTCGAGTGGCGGCGCAAGAGGTTCTATTTGGGCAATAAATGGATGGGTAGTCGGCTTTAGGTGTATTTAGCGCTAAACTCAAAGCGTTCTATGGAGGTCGATGGAGTGAGTGACTTAGACGAAGCAGCAGGACTCATTGACACCACTACCCCTGGGTCTTTGCCGTTTGTTGACTTTGCGATTTCAGATTTCGCCGAATTGGTAGCTGCCACTCAACAACTCCAAGCCACTGGCCACTGGGCTGTGCGAACCCCAGCAGGCCCGTTGGTTTTTGGTTATGACCAAACTCGTGAGATCCTTCGTGACCCTTCGTGGATCACAGTGCTTTCAGGTGTTAGTTCTTTGCAATCCGAAGAACGCGATGACGTCAACTTTGAGCAGTTGATAAATCGCGCGCGTGACATGTTGCCTGGCGCAGGTGATCAGGTAGAGATGCGACCAAATCTGCTATCGGTAGAAGGCGAAGACCATCGACGCCTGCGACGTCTCGTTAGTGCGTCTTTCACGCCAGCTAGTAGCGAAGCTTTACGACCCTTCATGCGGGAACACGCGGATCGTCTTCTAGAACCGCTGGTGCAACAGCGTGGAGGCGACCTTGTCGCCGAATTTTGTAGGCCCTACCCGATACCGGTGATCTGCAAGCTTTTGGGCATTGACGACGATGATCACGATCAGTTTGGGCGATGGGCAGACATAATTTTTTCGGGGCTCGACGCGGATGCATCAGCTGTTTTGGGTCGGCTTAAACAAATAACTGCCGCTCAAGGCGAACTTGACGAGTACGCAACTGGACTCGTCGCTGAACGGAAAGGGTGTCCACACGCCGACCTTGTAAGCGATTTGGTCCAAGCCACCTACGAGGAAGACCGTCTGAGCGTAGACGAGTTAGTGGCCATGATTGAAGCCATTCTTTTGGCTGGCACCGACACCACTCGAAATCAACTCGGCTCCCTGCTTGCGGTGTTGGCTGGACAACCAGACCAATATCAGGCTGTCCGCAATGATAGGTCGTTAGTGCCCGCCGTTGTTGAAGAGTCCTTGCGCTACATCGGTGCGGTCCGGACCACGGCGCGTGTTGCGAGCGAAGACCGAGTCGTTGATGGAATGTTTTTCCCAGCCGGAACCACAGTGCTACTGGGCCTGCACGCTGCGGGTTTAGGACAACCAGATGATGGATTCCGCTTTGACCTAGATCGCGGTGATCGGGCGCCCCACCTAGCATTTGGGTTGGGAGCTCATCACTGCTTAGGTGCAGCGCTAGCCCGAGCAGAGTTACAAGAAGCCCTCAATTCATTTTTGGATGTTGTCCCGGCGTATCGACTATCGGCTCCGGTCACTTGGAAGCCGCTGTCGATGGGAATTTGGGGCCCTGAGAAGCTCGAATTTGAGATTCTTGATCGTCCTGTAGCAGACAGCCAAGAGCAGCCGCTTGCTGAAATCGACCAAGCGGTGGCTGCGCCGACTGCCCCCGAAGCCGAAAACCTTTGGATTAAAGATGCCCATGCCGTCCGAAGTGCTATCGCAGCTGGAATACCACGGTTGGTTAACGAGCCTTCGTTTCCTCCTGTAACTCGACTTGCACACACGACACTGCGTTTCGGGTGGGCTTTCCTCAGTTGGAAACTGTTTGACCGACGACTTGATAACCAAAGTCGAACCGACTCGCTCTACAGACGGCTACGAATAGCGGCTGAACGTCTTGGGCCGACATACATAAAGCTTGCCCAACTGATATCGGCCGCGGAGGGCGTTTTCCCGCAAGCCCTGGTGGACGAATGTTCACGCTGTCGAGACCAGGCAAAACCTTCGCCCTGGCGAAAGATACGTCGAATACTGCGCCACGACCTGGGTTCGTTAGATTCTGCGTTCTCGAGCTTCGAGCAGCAACCATTTGCGGCAGCGTCAATTGCCCAAGTTCATGCAGCGAGTCTCCCCGATGGATCTGAGGTTGTAGTCAAGGTTCAAAGACCGTCGATACATAAAAAAGTTGTACGTGACCTGCGCGTTCTAGCCTGGGTGGCACCCCGTCTAGTTGGCCGTATCCCGGTATCTGCGCTCGCCAACCCTCCGGCGTTGGTGCAACTCTTTGCGGAAACAATTTCAGAGGAGTTGGACTTCCGATTGGAGGTAGCGAACCTCTTTGAGATCCGGAGGGCGTTATCGACCGGGGGACGTGACCGATGGATCGCTCCCGAACCAGTGCTGGATATGACGACGTCGCGCGTCATTGTGATGTCGCGTGTGCCGGGGATTCCCTTGACCCGGTTGGATTCTGAGCAAATCAGTGAGCAGGAAACTCGGACCCTGTTTAGAAACATGGTCGATGGCCTTCTAGAGGGTGCGGCGCTCCATGGAATTTTTCATGGAGACTTCCACGCGGGCAACCTTTTTGTCGTCGATAGCGGCGTTATTGGGTTAGTTGATTATGGAATGGTTGGCAGGCTGGACCACGATCGGCGTATTTCGTTCCTTCGTTATGTCACCGGTCTTATGTCTGGCGACGTTCGTACGCAAGTACTGGCCGTTAGGGATCTAGGTGCTTTCTCGCCCGATGTCGACGTCGAAGAATTAATTCAGAAGCTGCAGTTAGATCGAGTTGATTTTGACCCACTTCAGCTGACTGAAGAACAGTTTGTCTCGGAGTTTCAGACACTACTCAAGGAGTTGTTGGCCAGCGGCGCGCGAATTCCAAAAGAACTCATGCTGTTCGTGAAGAATTTTGCCTACCTAGCGTCTTTTGTTCAGAAACTGGACCCCGATATGGATCTATTGGGCGAATTCTCCGCTATTAGTGCCGGCTTCCTCACTAAACATGGCTTCCGAGTATCAGCGGAACTGGGGCTTGCTCTCCAAGACCTGGAGGTATCGGAGTCTTCATTTCGACGTGCTGCAGGAATCAGAGACGACGTTGAAGTATTGACTTGGCAAGATTTGTCTAACCGCAGAGAAGCAATGCAACGGCGGCTACTTAACGCTGAAAAAGGCCGGCGAGACTTTAAAGGTTTGGTGAAATGACTGAAACGACTGAAATGCTCACCTTGAACGAAGCGGCGGAACGCCTCGATCTTCATTACATGACTGTCTACAAGTACGTTCGTTCAGGCAAGCTACCTGCCAAAAAGAGTGGCGGTAGTTGGGAAATCTCAGTCGTTGATTTAGATGCAATGTCTGCCATAGAGCGCGCCCCGTCAGGGCGAGGTCACAGATCGTTGGGAAACAAATCTGATTCGTTTTTCCAAGCTTTGCTCGCAGGAGACACAGCAGGCGCATGGTTGATAGTTCAAGGTGCCTTCGACGGGGGCGCCAGTGTTGAAGAAGTGATATGCGAAGTAATTGTTCCAGCGCTTCGGTCAATAGGAGATGAATGGGCGAGCGGTCGGTTAGAGGTCTATGAAGAGCATAGAGCTTCCGGTGTTGTCTCTTCGCTGTTGGGACGGATGCAAGGACTTCCTCAGCGTCGCGGTAGAAAGCTTGGAAGCGTCCTTATTGCTTGTCCGCCTCTTGAAACCCATGCGCTACCTGCCGCCATTTGTGCCGAGTTAGTTCGAAGTTGGGGTTACGACCCTGTGAACCTGGGAGCAGATAGTCCGGTAGACACGATTATCCAAGCGGCGCAGTACACCGACGAACTACTAGCGATTGTGTTGAGCACTGTAAGTTCGACGTCACCCAAGGTGGTAGTCGAGACGGTTGAGGCAATTCAGGCGTCGTTGCCTGACACGACAGTGATGGTTGGTGGAGTTTGGCCGGGTTTACCGGACCGGACTGTTTCGCTTGACGGTTTCCCGGCAATGTTGAGTTACTTGGAACAGATAAGTGGATCGTAATGACTCACCAATAGTTGTCACTGGTGCCACCGGATATGTAGGGGGCAGGCTAATACCCCGGTTACTTGCGGCTGGCTACTCAGTTCGGTGCGTAGCTCGTCGCCCCGAAGAGCTATCCGATCGCTTGTGGAAAGACCAAGTGGAGATAGTTCAAGCTGATCTATCTAGACCACAGGAGATTCTGCGAGCACTAGATGGTGCCAGGGCCGCGTACTACTTACTGCATTCGATGTCGTCGTCTAATGACTTTGCGAAGGTTGAGTCAAACATGGCTCAGGAGTTCGCGATCGCAGCTGAGGCCCAGAACCTTGAGCAGATTATTTATTTGGGTGGACTCGGACACGATGGCAATGACAAATCTGATCACCTTTCCAGTCGACATAGAGTCGGACGGCTACTTGCTTCGGGTGCAACTCCCGTCACGGAACTGAGAGCAGCGGTAATTATTGGGTCCGGTAGCGCTTCGTTTGAGATGCTCCGATCGCTGGTAGAGGTACTGCCCTTTATGGTCGTCCCAAAATGGGTATCGCAGACGCTTTGTCAGCCCGTGGCGATCAGCGATGTGCTCGACGACCTCGCGTTTGTGCTGAATCGCCGTGAATTTTATGACCGTACTATCGATATCGGTGGGCCGGACATCGTTACCTATCAAGACATGATGCATGCATATGCGCGCGTCGCAGGGTTACGTCGGCGTTGGGTACTACCGGTGCCTGTTCTGACACCGCGACTTTCGTCTCATTGGGTCAATTTGGTCAGTCCTCTACCAATCCAACTGGCACGTCCATTAATTGATTCGCTAACTAGTGACGTTGTTGTGGCCGATGGGGGAGAAGGATGTGCTCGAGGGGCACTTAACCAAAGTCTGGAAGAATCGATTGGATACGCGGTTTCTTCGGTCCAAGGCCAAGAATTACCCACACGTTGGAGTAATGGTCGCGCTTCCGGTGATGAACTAGGCGCAGCGATGCCAGATCCGAGTGACCCTTTTTGGGCCGGAGGACGCATGTTTGTTGATCATCGTCGTTTGGTTGCTGACTCTGATGCCAATTCGGTGATGACGGTGGTCCGTTCGCTCGGCGGCAGCACTGGGTGGTTAGGTTTCGATTGGCTTTGGGCCTTACGAGGTTTCGTTGACAAACTCCTGGGCGGCGTGGGATTGCGGCGGGGAAGACGACATCCCACCGAATTGCGAGTCGGGGACCCAGTAGATTTTTTCGAAGTCGTGGAAGTCACTCCGAACTCGCTACGGCTGCGAGCGGAAATGAAAGTCCCTGGGCACGCATGGCTCGAATGGCAAGTCCACCCCAGGGAAACTGGAAGTTCCATCGAACAGAGGGCGGTCTTTGTTCCGCGCGGTTTATGGGGTCGGTTCTACTGGCTTGCGTTAGTCCCGGCTCACGCCATTATTTTCAAACGAATGCTTAGAGCGATTGTTGATCGTGCTGAGAAGCTGGCGGCAACATCTGTTGGAGAGTCCGAGAAGTGACCAAACGAACCTCTGTTTCTGGCACGGTTGTCGGCCTTGCAGTCATAACTCTTGTTGCAGTGTGCGGTGCTGATGGACTCTGGAGCCAATACTCGTTACCGCCGGTAATTCTTTCTGCGACGGCAGCAGTTGTGGTCCAATGGATTGCCTTTGGGTTCGCTTGGAAGTTGAAGTCGGAACGTTTCTTTGACTTGCTTGGTTCGGCGACCTTCGCTCTGGTTGTTGTCGCCGCGGCTCTTTATTCACGATCTGACATGGGACTTCTCGATATTGCGTTAATGGTTGCAGTGTGTTTTTGGGCATTTAGGTTGGGTTCTTTTTTGGTGACCCGAGTCCGAAACGTAGGCTCCGATCGACGCTTTGATGCAATGAAAAAAGATATGTCTTGGTTCTTGATGACGTGGACGCTGCAAGCAACTTGGGTTGTTGTAACCACGGCACCAGCCGTCACGGTGATTGGCGATGGAGTTAGTCAGCCAATAGGAATCGTCGAAACGTTGGGTTTGTTGGTTTGGGTTATGGGTTTCTTGATCGAGATAGTCGCAGATGAGCAAAAGAAGAAGTTCAGATTGTCTGGCAGCGAGTCATTTATCTCTACCGGCTTGTGGAGCCGGTCAAGACATCCCAACTACTTCGGGGAAATTGTGTTGTGGAGCGGATTGGCGCTTGCCACAGTGCCCTCCCTGAATGGATTACAGCTACTGACGCTTATCTCCCCACTATTTGTATGGACCCTGTTGATGAAAATATCTGGGGTACCGATGCTAGAAGCCAAAGCCGAGCACAAATGGGGCCGCGACCCTGCCTACGTTGAGTACAAATCAAATACCCCTCTGCTGCTGCCTCGCTTAAGGTGACTTTGTTTCTTCGTGCGCTGTCACCCAATCGTCGACTAGCGCCCACTGAGTGTCTAGCCAGCGCACAAGCTCTTCTTCGCTCCACTGTGATGAGAGATCGCTCCGTGGTACGCGTGTCAGTTTGAAGCGCAGCTCTTTTTTTAAGGGAATAGCGTCACGTAGTTCTCGAATTGAAGAAATATCGCTGATTCCGACGTGATTACAAAACACAATGTCGGCGTCTGATGCCGAAAGAGTTGCAAGGGTGCCGGCTGTGCGTATCGGCAACACGGAACGCAATCGGCGTGCTGATTCTGCTCGCGCTGGTGTTTTCTCGGTGAGGGTGTCGATGGCTTTGGTGAGTTTCGAGGGTGAAAATCTTGTGCCTTCGGGGAAGATAACTAGGGCTTCGTCGTCTTCTAGGCCACTCGCCAGCACGCCAATGTTTGCTAGCTCCTCTTGGTTGTCCAGTGAATCCCTATTGACGAAATAGTTGGGAATTCGATGTCCGACAATGTCGAGGCAGGGATCGTTTAACAGTTGTTTTTTGAGAACAAATCGAAGGCGTCGCCCTTCGTTAGATAACAGTGCCGCCGTTAATAGGGCGTCTCCTTGACTTCCGTGACGAGCCAAAATGATCAGTGGTCCTTTGGGGCGTAAACAACTAATCCCTTCCGCACTCCAACGAAGTCCGATGGTGCGTTTCGCGCCGGCGGTGAGACTCTTAGCCCAAAGACATTGAAGACGATGGTGCCATCTGTTGGATTTTGTACTGGTTGATTTAGCTGAAGGTAAGAAAATCAGCCACAAAATGAAGGCTGTGACCACTCCCAACATCTCCATGGTCAGCCACCAGGCTCCGAATAGGGTCAAACGGGTAGTGGAGAACTCTCGGTCGCGAATGAGGTCATGGATGAACGAGAACACAAACAGGACGGGAAGGAGGAGCCATACCAAAAAGAAAGCAATGAGTAATGCCGGGACTGTTTTGCTTCGGCGAGCCCACTTAGCCGCTGGATTGGATTCTCTGGCCGAAAACACAAAGTCGGGTTGTGATAGCTCAGTTGCGGCACTCATGTGTGACACAGATATCAGTTCACGGCTTCAATTGGTTACTTTGCTGCCTTGTTTTACAGCGAGTCGTCGTTGTTTGAATATCTCTACTTGCTTGTGATGGTCGACTATCGGAAACGAGTAGCCAATTTGTTCGCGTAAATCGGAAGGGGGATCGATGGCTTGCGATGGGGTGAGCTCCGATAATTCGGGCACCCATCTCTGGATGTACTTCCCCTCACTGTCGAATCGCCGAGCTTGCGTCGTTGGGTTGAGAATGCGATGAGGGTTGCTATCAGTTCCGGTACCTGCCACCCATTGCCAATTGAGGTAGTTGCTAGCTACATCCCCGTCAAGGAGTTGAGACATGAAGTAGTCAGCGCCACGCCGCCAATCCTGGTGGAGGTCTTTCACTAGGAATGAAGCTGTCACCATACGCACTCGGTTGTGCATAAAGCCGACTGCTTTGAGTTGACGCATTCCTGCGTCGACTAGGGGATATCCAGTGGTGCCTTCGACCCACGACTCATACGCGGCGGGGTCATATCGCCAAACGTCGCCGCGATCTCTGTAATCGCGCCGCGCAGCGGTTGGATGCACGTTGAGAATCTGAGCGTAGAAGTCTCGCCAGACCATCTGGCGAATGAAAGGTTCCGACTCGGGAAGTTGACTGGCTTGTTCTACGAGGCGTAGAGGCGAGATGCACCCGAAATGTAGATATGGAGATAATTGTGAGGTTGCATCCGTAGCGGGATAGTCGCGAGTTTCTGCGTAGAACCCGAGTTCGTTGTTTAGCCAATAATGCAGTCGTTCATAGCCGTGAGATTCTCCGCCAATTAGTGGAGAATCTGACACTGCAGTTGAGGCGAAGCAACTGCTGGGAGGTGCTGCCACAGCCGCACTTAACGACGTTGGCGCGTTAAGCACTGATCTTTTCGGAGTCTTGAGCCAAGACCGCCAATAGGGGGTGAATACTTTGTACTCGCCTCCGCCAGCAGGTGAGATGCTATTTGGTGGCACTGCCGTTATGCCAGGGTGAGTGTGCAGAACAACATTGTTGTCGCCGCACCAATTGTCGAGCTTGGTGAGTCGTCTCTTGGCGTAAAAGCTGTAGTCCTCTGACAAATGGATGTTGGATGCCCCTAATCCCACTGCCCGTTGTTGGACTTGTTGCAACCAATCCCCATGAACGATTTCTAAGTGGGTACCAAGTTTGCGTAGGGACTTGTCCAGGTCACTCAGACATTGGAGTAAGAAAGTTTGACGTCTCTGGGATGCAGCAGGGCCATCTGAAAATTTGTTGTCTACGACGAATAAGCACGACAAGTTGCCTGTGTTGGCCGCAGCGCACAACGCAGGGTTGTCGTCGACTCGAAGGTCTCTTGTGAAGACCATCAGTGAGGTCATACGAGCAGATGTCGAGTTGGCTGCGAATTGGGACGTCCTCGAACGCTCAAAAAGCGGGCCACTATGTCGCCGGATTCAAGGAGCGATTTTCTGCCAAGTTAGTCAAAGCTTTGGAGACCGCCCGCCGTGCACTTTCTGCTGAAACGCCGACAATGTCGCCGATTTCCCGGAAAGTTTTCTCTATGCCGTCATCGAGGCCAAAGCGGTGACGCACCATTTCGCGAGTGCGCGGCGCCATATTCCCGAGAGCTCTCTCGATCACTTCCTGGTTGTGCCACTCGGTCACCAGGTCGTCAGGAGTGTGTTCAGAAGAAGCGAGTACCGCGTACAGGTCTCGGTCTTCTCCTTCGATCATGGGACCGTCGAGCGAAGCCATTCTGGTCAAGGCGTGTATACGTTTCATTTCGCCGGACATTTCGGGCGATGTCACGTCTGCCTCGCGAAGCTGTCTGCGCAATGCGCTGTGAGTGTCGGCGGGAATTCTGATCAGGTTGCTGTGTTGGTCGATTAGACGATTGATGGCCTGACGGATCCAGAACGTGCCGTAGGTTGAGAACTTAAAGCCTTTTCTTCCATCAAATTTCTCGACAGCGTGCCCGAGACCGATGTTGCCTTCTTGAATCAGGTCCTCGATGCTAAGCGATCCGGGTACAGGGTACTTTTTGGCGATGCTCACGACTAATCGGAGATTCGAAAGGATGAATCGTTCCTTGGCGCGGGACCCTTTTTTTGCGATTCTCTCTAGCCGTTGCAGTTGCTGGAGATCTCGATAGTCACCGGCCTCCATTTTCTCTTTCGCTGCATTTCCCTTTCGGATGCGTTCGGAGAGCTTGACCTCATCAGCCTTGCTCAACAGCTCATGATTTCCTATGTCGTTCAAGTAAAGAGTCAAAGAGGGCGAGATGGCTGAGGTCATCAGGATCCTTTCATTCGGGTGAGAGAATTGCGGTCTGTGTGATTGAGAGATTTGTTGAGATTGGCCATTTCGAGCACGGTGGTTGACTCGTAGCTCCAGCCGTCTAGTGAGATGGAAATCTTGATTTCGTAACTTTCTGATCGGGCTCGTTCGTCTAGATAGGCGTTGCTCAGAATGCCGTTAGTTGTCGAACCACGTTTTGCGGTCAGAATGAATTCGGTGGCGTCCGGTGCGACTTCACCCGATGCGATCAGGACCGACCCGCGCGGCACCATGAAACACCTACTTAGGACTTGTGCCTCTGCGTCATATAACCAATACCCGACCTCAGTGTGGAATGGGTCTTGGTCAAGTTCGGTCATTCGCCACGCCGCCATCCGATAGTCCAGTCCGTAGAGATGTTGACGTCCGTTGTCGACGGGCCCAAACGGCTTTAATTGGACTTTCTCTAGATATGGGGTAAATCCAGTAGCATCTTCCTCATTGTGGAACGAGAAATCTATGCCATCGGATCCCTCCCACTCCCCTGCTAGAAGAGCTAGGGGCCCGAATAGGTTCTGAGTAACTTCGTGAGTCTCCATTTCAATTCCTGTGAGCAAGGGTTGAACTGATGCGCAGTTGTTCTTCGATGTGCCGCCAATTGATGAGATTTTGTAAGACCGCTTCTAGATATTCAGGTCGACGATTCTGATAGTCCAGGTAGTAGGCGTGTTCCCAAACATCGATGGTGAGTAGCGGTTGTGACGTGGTCAAGCTGGGCAACTCAGCGTTGGCGGTTGTCGTAATTTGCAGCTTCGATCCGTCGTGAACTAGCCAGGCCCAACCTGAACCAAAGTGGGTGGCTCCGGCCTGAATGAGCTGAGAAATAAACCCTTCTGTCGAACCGAACGCTCTATTCAGTTCTTCTTGCAGTTCTATTGATGGGCTAGTTCCTGGTGGCGTTAACGACTTCCAAAGGAATTCGTGGTTCCAAATCTGGGCGGCGTTGTTGAAGGTTGAGCCCGTCGAATCTTGAATTACTTCGATGAGAGAGCGAGTGTCGCCTTCGAGCTCCATCATTGAATTGAGATTCCGGACATAGGCGGCCTGGTGTCCGCCGTGGTGCAGCTTGACGGTGCGTTCGCTGATAAATGGCTCCAGTAGAGAAGCCTTAAAAGGTAGGGGGGTCAGTTCGATAGACACGGTGTTCCTTTCCTGGAGGAGTTTAACTGATTTAGCACTAAATAGCTATTCGAAAAAAAATATGCACTAGGAGTTATCGCCGCCTCTCGAGTTGCTTTTTGAGTTGGGAAAGATTGCTGGTCCAGATCCACCGCAGTAGCGGCCGGGCGCATATTTGGCCGACGCGAGACCCCAAATACCAAGGGAATTTTAAGCTTTCAGCCCAACGGAAAGTCGTTGCGTGATCACCGGCTGAGGTAAGCGAGAACTGGCCCCAGCCGCTGACAACTCCCTCGTGTCGTACTCCCATTAACTCGTTGTCGGTCCATTCGGTGATTTCCATCTTGTCTACGAGTTTGAACGGACCAATTTTGGTGTCGCACTCGAAGGTTGTGCCTGCGCCGATTGCGGAGTCGGAGGTGATTCTGATCGCAGTGGCGTCTCTCATCCACTCGGTATGACTGCTTATGTCTTTGACGTAGTCCCAAACCCGCTCGGGGGGCAAGTCGATATCTACAGCTACGTCGATTGGTTGTTTTGATTTGATCATGGTTCCTCAACTCAAGGTTTGATGGGCTATTACCGCCCCAACCGGGATTCTGAGTGTCCAGGCAACGGTTCGCGCCCAGTTGATGCGAACAAGCTCAGGAATCAAATGTGACTGTCCTTGAGCAATCCGAACATGCAGCGGAACGGCCCGGAATACAGTGACGGCTAGGGCAACGCAGAGTAACGCTAAGCCTATAAATCCAGCTATTTTCGAGTCAGTGGGCCCAACCAGAAGGATCATTCCGGTAGCCACGGCCTCGATCACCATTGCTGGCCCAACGACTCGACTAATCAGGGTCTGATGGCGGACTGCAATACTCGTGGCTTCATCGCCCGATACTGCCCCGAGTAAGGGGTAGTGAACGATTTGTACAAGCCAGAGCACCCCAGCCATGAATGCAGCGCCTGCGAGAGCTGTTAGCGAAAGTAGTGGTTCCATGTGTCGTCGTTACCAACGATTTAGCTCGGTCGTGCGTCTCGGCTCTGCATACGTAACCTGGGTATATACGGGTTGGAGAGCAACATCGCCTTCTGGGAAGGGGAGAGGTTCTCGATTTCCAAATGTCAGGTCATTCACTGAAGCGTCGCGTCCGTTGACGTATGCAACTAGCAGTACGGCCCAAACAGTTAGGCCGAACATTGCGGCGCCTATGCACATGAGTAGCGTCTCGTTCACTGTGCGCTCCGATCGTTTGTTAGGACTAGCGCTCCCAATGAGTGGATCGCCGGAACCCAGAGACCCACGAATATGCCTTGATCCTTGGCGCCGCTGAACCAGAGACTGACCGAGAGGACGAGCGAGAGAAAACCGGCTGCCATGAATAGGACTTTGGCTTTCGAAAAGGCGATCGTGGTTGGTGCCACGTTGGTTAACATGATGTACTCCTAATTAGTGCTAAATGGATTTAGTGCTAATTTCTACCTGCTGGAGCCAAGACACGCAACTCAGTTGACCATTTATTTTCTAAAACTTTGCTTGTCAGAATTCGGCGGTCCTGATCCTTGAGGCTCAGCAAAATGGAGGGCTATTGAGGTTTTTGATATTGATCGAGGATCTGAATCCTGCGCTTGAATCTGCAACACTTACCGGATGCGCCCAAATCGCCTAAAGACCGACCTAGCAAATGGCGAAACTCGATACGGAACGATGATTTTCGAGTTCCTCAGTGCGGGTTTACCTCAGATACTTCACAACACCGGTTCAAGCTTTGTGTTCTATGACATGGAGCACAGTGGCTTCTCTATGGAGCAGATGAAGTTCCAACTAGCCCTGTGTCGGGGTCTTGACATAGTCCCCCTTGTACGCCCGCCTGACACCTCCTACCAATACACGGCAACGTTGCTGGACATAGGAGCAATGGGGATGCTCTTCCAAATGTGTGAAACCGCAGAACAGGCTGAGGAGTTCGTCAAATGGACCCGGTACCCGCCATCTGGCCAACGCGGAGCAATGTTTGGCGGCGCTCACGACGATTACAGTTCCGATTCGGTGCCCGACATCATCGCTGGCGCCCATGAACGCACCATGGTGTGCGTACTGATTGAGTCAGCCAAAGGCATAGCTAACGCTGAAGAGATCATGTCGGTCCCTGGAGTGGATGTGGCACATCTTGGCCACGGCGATCTGTCTTTGTCCCTCGAAGTTCCAGGAGACACAGCGCACCCGACTATGCAAAAAGGAATCGACGCCATTTTGGAAGCTTGTGAAACTCACGGAAAAACTGCAGCGTGCCTTGCAGGTTCAGTGGAGACTGGGATTGACTGGGTAAAGCGTGGATTTCGAATGGTCAGCTACAGCTACGACATAGGTTTGATGACGGCTGCATTACATAGCGGCATCGAACAAATCCGTTTAGGAGTTAATGA
>MDTD01087325.1_pt1 | contig 13811 bp, 10 predicted proteins | sample 811221 | NCBI WGS metagenome assembly MDTD01 (sample SAMN05326646, study PRJNA326480) | marine metagenome | isolation source: seawater | place: Pacific Ocean: South West | collected 2011
CTAACAGCCCTGGTGGCTCGCTATCATCGTCGAGCCACTCCACAGCCAAAACACGCCGGTTTTGCGATGCTGGATCGTGATCATCGTGTTGCCGTTTCTAAGCTGGCAGCGATTCTGAGAATCGCAGTCGCTCTGGATGCTTCACGCCATCAGAACATACACACAATTCGTTGTGCGCAAAATGATGAAACACTCATCATCTCCACGTCGGATTCAGCCGACCTCTCGCTAGAACAGTTAGCGTTACAGCAGAGCAGCGATCTATTTGAAGAAACATTTGGAATGAAGCTGTTGTTGAGTAATACTATGACCGATCAAAGAGATTCCCATTAAGCAATGACCAATCAAGAACCCTTATTTTTCAATCGTGAACTCAGTTGGATCGAGTTTAATCAACGCGTGCTAGGGGAAGCTCTGGACAGTGAGTCACCACTTCTGGAGCGAGTTAAATTCCTGGCGATTACGTCCTCGAATCTTGACGAATTCATGATGGTACGAGTCGGTGGCCTCAATATCATGGTGGCTCAGGAAAATCACACGCCTGATGTCACCGGGTTGACCGCATCCGAACAACTTGTAGAAATCAGTCATCGTACGCATGAAATGACCAGGCAACAGTACACCTGTTTTAATACCATGCTCGAACCGGGCCTCGAGGAGATCGGAATTCGTCGATATGGTCCACACGATCTAAATGATTCACAAACTCAGGCTTTAAGTGACCGTTTTGACCGGGAGATCTTCCCTGTCATTTCCCCTTTGGGGATCCATCCTGATGGCTCGATGCCGTTGATTGGCAATCAAACGATGCATCTTGCCGTCAAATTACGCGAGCAGGAGGCTGAGCGATCGGATCGAGTGGTCATTCTTCCACTGGGATCCCCTGTCCCTCGTTTTATCACTTTGCCGTCCGACGATCGACATGCTTATATCCTTTCAGAGGATGTGGTGAGCCTGTTCTGTAACCGGTACTTTCCCAATCAGCAGATACTGGAATGTGCTGCGTTTCGAATTACTCGTAATGCAGACATGCGTGTGGAAGAAGAATTCTCAGCCGATCTCATGGAAGATATGTCAGCCTTACTGGAGTCTCGTAAGGACAGCGACTGCGTTCGACTCGAAGTTGCGGCCAGCTGTAGTCCTGATTTTCTAAAGGAATTACAAACACTCTTTGCCGTTCCGCCAGGGTATACCTATGCGTGTGACGGCCCGTTAGATCTCCAGGCATGGTTTCAGATCAGCGGTTTACGAGGATTTGAAAAGCACCAGGCCGAGTCATGGCCACCTACCAATTCGCCCCGCATCGATCTCTCGGAAAACATCTTCAACGAGATTTCTAAAAACGACATTATTCTGCATCACCCGTTTGATAGCTTTGAACCCGTTGTCAAACTCGTGGAATCCGCAGCTGACGACCCGGATGTACTCGCTATCAAGCAGACATTGTATCGCACAAGCAGTGACAGTCCTGTTGTTGCTGCGTTAGTACGTGCCGCTGAAAATGATAAAAGCGTTACCGTCATCATCGAATTAAAAGCAAGATTTGACGAAGCTCGTAATATCGTTGGCGCCAAAGCATTGCAGCAGGCCGGAGCTCATGTGATTTATGGAGTCAAAGGGCTCAAAACACATGCCAAAAGCCTTATTATTATCCGACGTGAACCTCAGGGCATCCGACGTTACCTGCACTTTGGCACCGGAAATTACAACGAATCAACAGCTAAACTCTACACCGACATGAGTTTATTGACTTGCGATCGAGTGTTGGGAAATGATGCCACGGCCTTCTTCAATGCCGTCACTGGTTTCACTCAACCTAGCAGTCTGCAGAAACTAGCGATGGCTCCTCTGACTCTGAGGAATCGCATTCTGGAACTGATACGGTTTGAAACCGAACGAGCTGAGGCCGGTAAAGAAGCAGGGATTCGTGCCAAAATGAATTCTCTGGTAGACCCGATACTGATCAAGGAACTCTATAAAGCCTCCCAGGCAGGCGTTCTGATCCAACTTAACATTCGGGGGATTTGCTGCCTGAGACCGGGCGTTGCCGGGCTTAGCGAGAATATTCGAGTGGTGAGTATCATTGATCGTTTTTTGGAACACAGTCGCATCATGCACTTTACCCACGGTGGTGACGCCGTCGCGTTAATTTCCAGCGCAGACTGGATGCCTCGTAATCTCGACGGTCGGGTGGAATTGCTAATTCCGGTCGAATCTGCTGATTGCAAGCAAGTAATCATCGAAGCGTTAAACACCTTCTTTTCCGAAAATGTCAAAGGGCATAACTTGCAACAGGACGGCACGTATCAACGACTTACCTGCGACAATGAGCAAGACGCTATCCGTAGTCAACAAGTGTTGTATCAGCAGGCTGTGCAGGCCGAGAAGCAAGCCCGATTATCAACGCCAACGACATTTGAACCACACAAGGCCTAACGGGAAAAACCGATGAAACGCCTGCTGATCCTACGTCATGCCAAGTCGAGTTGGAGTGATCCGGGCTTATCCGACTTTCAACGACCACTCAATCAGCGTGGGCAGCAGGCAGCTCCGTCGATGGGCCGTTGGATCGCCAGCCACGGTTATAATCCGGAGGCTGTCATCTGCTCGACTGCCGCTCGAACACAACAAACGTTGGAATTAGTATCGGCAGCTGGCGAATTCGATTGCGATTACAATTTAACAGACCAACTCTATCTCGCTCCTGCTCAGACTTACCTCGATAATCTTGCCGAATTACCCGACACATTCGAGTCCGCGATGGTGATTGGACACAACCCGGGAATTGAAGCTTTGGTGCATCAGTTGAGTGGCGAATACTGTACGATGCCCACCTGTGCTCTGGCCATCATTACACTGAAGATCTCAAGCTGGACCGAACTCTTTTCTTCTGCGGTGACAGGTCAGTTAGAACATCACGTTCTGGCACGTGAACTTGAGCGGTAATCAGTAGACGCTCAGCTCGAATCCTGATTCCCAAAGTGTTAAAATATTGCCATCGCAATTGAACTTTGGAGAGTACTTATGACACGTCTTGTTCTTTCGTCAATCATCTTGTTGAGCCTGAGTCTTAGGCCCGTAACGGGGCAACCACGAATCACCCCGCCTGGCCAGCTTCCTAACGATGTTCGGCTCGAGCCACTAAAAGACTTGAATGGTTACTTTCCCATGACCACTGCTGAAAATCAGCAGGACTGGTCTCAGCGACGTCGCTATCTGCAACGAAAAATACTGGTCGCTTTAGGACTCTGGCCCATGCCTGAGAAAACTCCTCTCAATGCGGTCATACATAGTCGCAAAGAAATGGATGGGTACTCGCTGGAAAAAGTCTATCTCGAAACAATGCCGGGTTACTTCCTCACAGGAAACCTCTATCGCCCTCTGGGATTGAACAAACAGACCGGAAAGATCCCCGGAATCCTTTGTCCTCACGGACACTGGAAAAACGGCCGCTTCTATGACGCTCCAGAGTCCACGTTAACACGTCAGCTAAACGATGGAGCCGAACAATTTGAAGAAGGAGGACGCAATCCAATCCAGGCGCGTAGCGTCCATCTCGCTCGGATTGGATGTACGGTATTTACGTACGACATGGTGGGCTATGCCGACAACACGCAAATCAGTTTCCACATAGCTCATGGCTTTGATAAACAACGTGCCCATATGAATTCTGCTGAGAAATACGGCTTTTTCAGCGCTCGTGCCGAGAGTTTTCTGCAAAACATTATGGGACTCCAAACCTGGAATTCGATCCGCGCCATCGATTTCATCAGCTCCCTGGATGAAGTGGATGCCGATCGCATTGCGGTGACCGGAGCAAGTGGAGGCGGAACCCAGACGTTTATCGTCTCCGCTCTGGATCCTCGCGTTAAAGTCTCGATGCCTGCCGTCATGGTATCCACAGCCATGCAGGGCGGTTGTACTTGTGAAAATGCCTGCCTACTCAGAATCGGAGCAGGCAATGTCGATTTCGCAGCTATGTTTGCTCCCAAACCACTAGGGCTCACAGCAGCCGACGACTGGACTGTGGAAATGGAAACCAAAGGTTTTCCTGACTTGAAGCAACTCTATACGCTACTTGGAAAACAGGACAACATTCACCTGGAAGCCCATCTCAACTATCCACACAATTACAATCACGTTTGTCGTAAAGCGATGTACGCCTTCATGAACAAACACCTCGATTTAGGCTTCACCGAAGTTCCACCGGAACGAGATTACAAGTATCAGGGTGAAACGGAACTTACCGTTTGGAATGCTGAGCATCCGGCGCCACAAGGTGGTGACGATTTTGAAAACAGTCTCTTGCAAACCTGGCACAAGGATACGCATTCCACGCTCGATGGACTACTCACCAAACAGGCAAAATCGCTACGGCAATTCAAAGAAGTTGTCGGCGGTGGAATTGACATTGTTGTTGGGCAGGGACTTCCCAAAGCAACACGGCTGGACTGGGAGCAAACGCACAAACAGGCAATCAACGGCTGTCTCGAAATTGGTGGCACCTTAACCAACCTTGATTCTCAAAGTGCCAATCCGATTCTGTTTCTCTATCCTGAGAATTGGAATCAAAAAGTCGTTATTTGGATAACCGAATCTGGCAAAAGCGGACTTTATCAAAACGACGGTACGTTGAACGCAAACGTCAAGTCACTGATTGACCAGCAGTACTGCGTCGTAGGCGTGGATCTTTTGTATCAGGGTGAGTTTTTAGCTGATGGCAAACAGCCGCATCGAACACGCCGCGTCGAATCCAATGCTCGTGAAGCTGCTGCTTACAGTTTCGGCTTTAACCACACTCTGTTTGCCCGGCGTACACATGATATCCTGACGACCATTTCATTCGTCTTCCACCATGAGTCGCTGCCTGAAGACATCTCACTGGTGGCACTCGACAGCACCGGCCCCCTGGCGATTGCAGCCCGCGCTCAGGCCCGAGGCGTGATTAGCAAACTGGCGGTAAATACCGGAGGATTTCGGTTTGCCAACGTGCAAGACATCCACTCGCCAAATTTCCTACCGGGAGGCGCTCAGTATTTCGATCTGCCAGGAATGTTAGCGGTTGCCACACCAGCTTCCACCTGGCTTGCTGGAGAAAAGGACGTGCCAACGATTGTGGAAAGAGCTTATAAAGCCAATAAGAGCAGCAACAATATTGAAGCTCATACCGATGGCGATAACGCTTCAGCGGTCGAGTGGTTATTAAAAGCAGCGAAATAAACACTCTACTTGCTTCGTTAGAAGTTGAATTAGGAGTTCAGGGCACGAGCCGATGTTACCTGAACCAAAAAAGTTAGTTTTCACGTTCCGGCGTTAACCGGTCCCAGCCACACATGGGGATATCACCAAACTCGTGCTCCAGTTTTTCCAACTGATCGGACAGTGCAAAACTGAAGTCAAAGTATTCTTCGAGTCCCACCGTGATACGCCCAAGGCCGTGTTCTTCCAACAGAACGACGCGGAGTTCAACATGATCCATCGTCTCTCTCCCTTTGCATGAATGACTAAAAATAAATCCCGACATGGTGAGATAAAAAGTCATTTGCTTCTCTACCTATTATTTTCAACGGCATAATTCCCGGACTAGTTCAGTCCGTTTGAGATTTCTTTCAATTGAGAGGAAATCAAAGATAAAATAGGACATTTAGCTACAATAGGAGCAAAGATTAATTAGTCCGGAAGAGTGGACAATTGGATTGGACTTGTTACTAACTAACAGTTTTTCTATACTTCTGAGGCTAAACCTAATCTAATTCCTTATGTGGACGACTCGGGATATTTAAAATGCAAATCAACGGAATCAATGGGGCTCAGTCGGTAAACCCTACCAATCAGGTTGAATCAGCCAAAGCAACTCAGGCTACGTCCATCACCAATCCAACCGATCAGGTTGAGATTTCTGTCGAAGCAGAAATGAACAGCCCTACGGTGGAGATGATTGAGCAGCTGCAAGTTCAGGATTTACCTGAAATCCGTACAGACCGAGTGGCACAGATTCGTGAAGCCATCGAGTCCGGAACGTATGAAACCGAAGAGAAGCTGGACATCGCCATCGATCGTTTACTCGATGAAATCGGATAAAGTCGGTATACTAATATATGTAAATGAAGTTGAATGCTCAGCTGAATAGGCTGAGCATTTATTTTTGGAAGTTAGGTAGTTAGATAGAACAGTCAGATCGGCGCCAGTGACGATGGATCAAAACTTTACACTAGGGGATGTTCAGGTATCCCTAACGCCAGAAGCACGCTTTGAAGAGTATCTGCAGAGCAAAGGCATGCGAAATACGCAACAGCGTCGTAACCTTATGGAAATCGTCTACTCTCGCCATGAACACTTTGATGCGGACACGTTGATCGAACAACTGCCTCGTAAAGGTGATTCCGGGTATGTCAGTCGCCCTACCGTCTATCGAACACTGGCAGAATTCGTCGACGCCGGTTTGCTACGCAAGTTTGAACTGGATGGACGAGCCGTCTATGAGCACGACTACGGTTACCCGCAACACGACCACCTGCATTGCACTGTCTGCGATGAACTCTATGAATTCCAAAGCGATGAATTGATGCAACTGCGACGCAGTGTGGCACAACAACATCGTTTCCGAGTCACAAGTCACCGGCTCATCATTAGCGGCGTTTGTGAAAACTGTAGTAAGACGCCACGCCGTAAACGACGCAAGCAGGATCTCATCTAAACGTTGACTTCGGCATTCAGGTCCGCTTCGAGATACGCTTCCCGAATGGGCTGAATCACCGTCGCAACAAAGTCATCGACTTGTTCGGGACTACGTCCCACAAACTGCAGGGGATCCATTAACGCTGAAAGATCGATGCCAGCGAAGGCGTCATCCTGAGCCAGACGTTCCAGCAGGTCATTGGGCTGCCCTTGCTGTTTCACTTCGGCTGCCGCATCCTGACTGTGCTGACGAATACGCTCGTGCAAATCCTGACGATCTCCACCTGCTGCCACGGCGGCCATAAGAATATTCTCAGTGGCCATGAACGGTAATTCGTCATTGAGATTTTTGGCAATCACCTTAGGGTAAGTCACCAATCCGGCACAAACGTTTTGTAACAAGATAAGCACTGAATCGATGGCTAGAAATGCCTGTGGCAGAACCAGTCTCCTGTTGGCGCTATCATCCAGAGTTCGCTCCATCCACTGGGTCGCCAGGGTATTGGCTGTACTCGATTGGAGGCTCATCACATAGCGGCTCAACGAGCAAATACGTTCACTACGCATTGGATTTCTCTTATAAGCCATCGCTGAAGAGCCGATCTGATGTTTACCAAACGGTTCCTCAAGTTCTTTACGATTTGCCAGTAACCGTAAATCAGATGCCATCTTATGGGCACTCTGAGCGATCCCTGACAGAGCGTCCAGAATCTGAGCATCCACTTTACGTGAATAGGTTTGTCCGGTCACGGCGTAACTAGTTGCAAAGCCTAGCTTCTCAGCGACCTTTTGTTCCAGTTGCGTGACCTTGGCATGGTCTCCATCAAATAACTTCAAAAAGCTCGCCTGAGTACCAGTCGTTCCTTTCGTGCTTCGCGCCTTCATGCCCTCAATACGATACTGAACATCTTCCAGATCCATCGCGAAGTCATACGCCCACAAACAGGCTCGTTTACCTACGGTGGTTGGCTGAGCGGGTTGAAGATGTGTGAAGCCAAGCGTTGCCAGTGATTTATTATCTGCTGCAAAAGTACCTAAGGCATCTAGGACAGCGGCAAGTCGTTTACGAACGTACTCTAAGGCTTCCCGCAAAAGAATCACGTCCGTGTTATCGGTTACAAAGCAACTGGTAGCACCAAGGTGAATAATCGGCCGGGCGTCCGGGCAGACATCTCCGTAGGCGTGAACATGCGCCATCACATCGTGACGTAATTTCTTTTCGTATTCCCGAGCCGCATCAAAGTCGATGTTATCGACTTCCGATTTCAACTGGCTAATCTGCTCGTCGGTAATCGATAGCCCTAATTCCTGTTCGGATTCAGCCAACGCAATCCACATTTTTCGCCAGGTGGAGAACTTACGTTGGGGGCTAAATATCTCAGCCATCTCTGCCGAGGCATAACGAGTGATCAGTGGGTTTTGGTATTTGTCGTGGGACACGCCAATTGTCTCCAGTAAAAAATGGGATGAGCTTAGACTCAGTATTTTACGCCATTCTGGCCGCTCTGCGAACCAGCTATCAAGGGACTAACGCTGTACGCGACCTGTCGCATTTCCACCCGCTAGTGCCTGAACCTCAGCGACACTGACATAGTTGAAATCCCCTTTGATGGAATGCTTCAAACAGCTCGCCGCCACGGCGAAATCCAGCACTTGCTGAGGAGAGTCGTACTGAGTGTCATGAAGTGCATGTAATAGCCCTGCTGCGAAAGAATCACCTCCACCAACTCGATCTACGATATGACCAATCTTGAAGGATTCGTACTGACCATCAGCATTCAATGGAGAAAAGGCCACGGAGCCGCCAGCCTCGTACAGCATCGCTCCCCAGTTGTTATGATCAGCCGAAATGCTCTCACGCAATGTAATCGCAACCCGCTTAACATTCGGATATTTGGCAACAATCTGTTCAGCCACATCCTGATAGGCACTGACATTCAAGTGGCCGGTCGTCACATCCGTGTCTGCCGGGTGGATATCCAAAACGTCGGCCGCATCTTCTTCATTGCCGATTACTAAGTCGATGTAGGGTAGCACTTCGGCCATACATTGTCGAGCCAAAGCCTGACCCTGAATTTCCGGATGCCACTTCCAAAGTTTCTTACGAAAATTCAAGTCGCAGGAAATCTCAACGCCAGCTGCCTTCGCCTGTTTGACCAACGCCAGATTGGCTTCATAGGCCTGCTGACTTATAGCAGGTGTGATTCCGGAAATATGAAGCCAGTGCACTCCCTCCAAAATCGACTCGTAGTCGTATTCAGCGGATTCAGCCAGTGACACACTACTATACGCTCGGTCGTACAACACCGTCGAACCTCGCTGATTCGCTCCACATTCGACATAGTAAACTCCAAGTCGACCATCACGAGTCAGAATCCTGGAAGTGTCGACACCTAGTCCTCGAAGCGAGGTTGTCAGGCTATCAGCCAACGCATTGTCGGGCAGGGCAGTCACATACCGAGTTTCATTTCCAAACATGGCCAAGGAAGCACAGACATTGGCTTCACCACCTCCCCAGGTAATCTCCACTCTCCCGGGTAACACCTGCCGTAATCGCAGCTTGTGTTCCGGAGCAACTCGCATCATGACTTCACCAAAACCAAGAAACATAACTTTTCCTTTTGTACTTTTTGAAATATGTTTTGTAGTAATGTTTTGTACTTACCAGCCCCAACGTATCCCGGAGGATGTGTCTACATATTGGTGAGGTCATCCTCACCATGGCCAGAGAGTGCTTGTAACGCACCAGCCAATTCTGATTGATGTTGCATATCCCGAGCATAAATGCGACAGATTCTCTGAGCGACTGGCTGGCGATCAATCAACTCATGACTCGTTAAAGGACGGATCTGTTCCGTTGCCGAATCCAGCAAATAATTCTGCCCCGCGACCGGCCCCTGAACAAGTGGACGGAAAATATGTCTGGCGATGTCTATTCTCAAATCGATTGACTGCAAGTGAGCAGGAAGAGCAGTACGTAATTTCTTTTCCACAAATTCCTGATCCGTAAAAATACTACTCGCCTCATGATCCCCTTCATCAAAAGTCATCGTTCGCTGGCAGACCATCATCCAGGGTACGCGGCACTGGAGTATCTCCTGCCAATGCCTTCCCAACTCTCCGGCTTCTCCCTCGGCATGCTGCCAACGGGCTACATCGACAAGCAGCGAAGATTCTGTGAGTTGCAAATAATGAGCTAGGTGCTCGCGCGGATTGCCGGGAAAGAGTAGGGGCATGGTCTGAGCAAAGACATCCGTCAGTGCTAGGTCGATACCGCGCACGCTACGATGAAAATAGACGTTACGAAACAGCTCGGCCCGAGCTCCCATAAAACGCAATAGTGCATGAATACCACGATCATGAATCGTGAGACCATGTTCGCTGAAAAACGAATATCGCAGCAGCCGCTCCAGATCATAAGACCGTTGACTGTAACCAGTCATATAAGCATCACGCAGGACGAAATCCATGTTATCGATCGTATAGATTCCACTCAGCAAACTACGCAAAAACATCAGCCACTTGGGACGGTTGCCGTCGTCGGCTGCCGGGCGTTGGATAATCCAGGCTACTTGTTCAGGATCCAGTTGCTCATCGTCAGCCAAACGGCTGTTAGGATTACTCCTTAGCTGCCTGAGAATCTCACCCAGTTCGGTTGAGATGATTTGAGCACCCAACGTTTCATGTGTTTCGTTGAACTGCCTTAAATAGTGCTCATCAAAGAAATGCCCAAACGGGCCGTGACCGACATCGTGAAGTAATCCAGCCATCCGCATCAACGATTCAACATATCCAATGCTGGGAACCTCGTCGCAAACTCGCTGTAAACTGGGGTAAAGGGCTTGCACCCAACGGCTGGCTAAATGCATCACTCCCAGTATGTGTTGAAATCGGGAATGTTCTGCTGTGGGATAAATCCACCAGGCAGTCTGCAATTGGTGGATATTACGCATTCGCTGCACCCAGGGATGATTGATCACATCCTGTTCACAAATCGCTGAGTCGCTAGCGGCATCACGCTTATCCCGTTTGCCAATCGGAATATAACCATGAATCGGGTCGTGAATTAGTGCTTCTAAGTTAAAATCCTGCATAGCAACGATTGTAACAAGTGTCATTTCCTACGTGTCGTCCATCGCTGGCAGGAATTTCACATGAACTGAATCGATCAATCTCATTCGCCCCCCTCGCAAATGGGGGTTTCCTGAAAATCCTTTAGCCGAATACTGCGTAGCCACGCCTAAGTTTCCTAAACAATGTTAAACTGCGCTAGCTATACCATTTATTTAATGTCTTGCTGGCTCGATTTACGTAAGATTGGAATAATCCTTACCAGCAGTATTCACGTTAATAACATTATTTCACCGATAGATGAAAAAGTTAGGAACAGTACCGGGTGTGCAAACCGGAGCAAGGCGTTTTACCCGCGCTACCTAATCGGTAAAGTTTCCCAACGAATAGCCCAAACTACCCACATCTATAGTAGGCCCACTGTATTGAACGCAGTGAGTTTACACACAGGTCCATTTGATAAAGCTCGGCACATGCTCATCAACGACCTGACCAGCCAAAGGAATCGCACCGTGACCAAGTCGTTTTCGAGACTAATGACAGCACTTACACTCACTGTCATTTTTGGAGTTCACTCCGTTTTTTCTGCCCCATCAACTGACCAGCTTCTACCCAATACAACAAAAGCCTATTTTGCGGTTCCAGACCTTGATGAGCTGCAGCAACGTTTCGAAAAAACACAAATTCATCAATTGATGAATGATCCTGTGATCAAACCTTTTGCGGACGATCTAAAGCGTCAATTACAGTCTCGTTTCGATCAAACCGGCGTGCGTCTTGGTATTAGCTTCGAAGATCTGGAGAATCTCAGTGCCGGTGAAGCAGCCTCAGCAGTCATTGCGGTCGAGGACGAAGCACAACCTCATGCTCTCGCCTTGATTGTTGACGTCACCGATTCCATTGAAGACGCTCAGGAACTACTGAATCGGATTGGAAAAGAGTTAACCGACCAGGGTGCGGTCAAGTCGACAACCGAAGTGGCCGGCCAGGAGGTTACTCAGTACACCGTCACCGATGAGGAAAATCCCGATCGTTCCTACAGTGCCTACTACATCATTCATAACGATCACATTCTCGCCACCGACCATACCAAGGTACTGACTGACATCATGGGGCGATTCGACAATCCGGGAGAAGACAATGTCGCCGGCATTGAAGCCTATCAAGTTGCCATGCAACGGTGTGACGATGCTTCGGAAGTTGCACCTCAAATCCGCTGGTTTGTAGAACCTTTTGGTTATGCCAAGACCATTCAGGTAGCAGCTGGTGTCGAGCCTGAAGGGAAGAACTTCCAGGAGCTGCTCTTAGGACAGGGTTTTGGTGCCATCCGTGGCCTCGGCGGCTGGGTTGTCGTTGCCGAAGGTGAAAACGAATTCACTCATCATACTTTTGTATATGCGCCACGAGATGCTGAAGGGATTGAAGCCCAAATCGCTTTGGAAACTGAAGCAGAAGAGAATGGAACTGAAAAAGACGAGCGAATCGCCGCCCAAGACTCAGACCGCTTTCGACTGGCTGCCCGAATTCTAGATTTTCCAAATTCTGATACACAGGCTCCGCAGGCATGGATTCCATCCTCTGTGAGTACCTACACCACAATGAACTGGAATTTGCGTGACTCCTTCGAATATGCGAAGACTTTGGTAAACGAATATCTGGATGCCGAGCAAGGGCAGGATCTTTTTGAAGAAATCCTCGAAGGAATTGCTCACGACGTGAATGGTCCGCAACTTGATATTCGTGAAGAGTTGGTGGGCTACCTGGCAGGACGCATCTCCATCATGACCGGTTTCAAAGAACCTGTGGACGTAGACAGTCATCAATGGCTGGCTGCAATTGATGTCACCGATGCACCGGCTGTACGCAAAGCCGTAGCAAAATTCATGAGTGCTGAGCCCAATAAAGAAGAACGTGAGTTCAATGGATTCACCATTTGGGAAGTGCTCAATGTGGAAGAGGAAATCGACGTCGAGCTCAATGTTGATTTTGGAGATGGCTTCGGAGTCGACGGATTTGGTGGCGATGAAGGATTTGGTGGCGATGAAGGCTTCGGGGGGGAAGACTTCGGAGCGCCGGAAGAAGAAGCCGCTGGTTCTCAACCTTTGATCAGCCAGTGGGCTGTCACCGTGTCGGATTCCGGTCACATCATCGTGGCCTCTAGTGCTGACTTCATCGAAGACTTACTTCGCGAACAGGACGCTGCTAAGCTTGATGCAACCGACGATTACCAACGTGTCGAAGCAGCCTTGAAGGCACTCGGAGCAAACTCCACCAGCATGAGAATGTTTAGTCGGCTCGACAAGAAGAACGAGCCCAACTACAAACTGCTGCAACAAGGAAAAATGCAGCAATCTGACACGATCGCTGGCAAGTTAATGAAGCGATTGATGGGACCGGCTGAAGATAACAAAGAAATCGAAAAACTCGATGTCTCGAAAATGCCTGACTTCGAAGAAGTTGCCAAATACCTGGGCCCCTCCGGCACCTATGTTCAGACGCGGGATGATGGTTGGTTCATTTCCGGTGCCGTGCTGAAAAAGAACTAACTAGCGGTGGTAAACACGAATATCACGATGCGTGTTTACCACTTCCTGGGACCAGCGATAGGTTTTACCGTCGAGTAGGCGGGCAGGGGAATTAAAGTAAGCTCCAAGTGATTCAAGATCTGCCTCCTCCGGAGGTTCTGCCGACGGTTTCTGAGCGGAGACGACCAGCAGGTAATAGTAATTTCCTGAAGCGACCTTCATCGTAAACCGACCTTCGGCACCTGCCGTGGTGATGTCACCGCCTAAACGTCGAATCTCCTGAACTGTTGGCAGGCTCTCATCAACCTCCAGCCCTGCGCCAATTCCGTTCTCGATGAATTTTTCGCTCGGTAATGAGTCCTGCGGTAGCAACATCACCAATGCTGCCTCATCAACCGCCTCCGGATCGTCTTCCGTGCGAAACGTCACTCGACCTTCAAAATTAACGTAGTCTTCGACGCCGGCAATTTCAGCTTCGCTTTGGCTTGACCGGGTGGGATTCATCATCGTCCCCAACCAAAACTGGTCAGTGCCACA
>MDTD01090033.1_pt1 | contig 13811 bp, 30 predicted proteins | sample 811221 | NCBI WGS metagenome assembly MDTD01 (sample SAMN05326646, study PRJNA326480) | marine metagenome | isolation source: seawater | place: Pacific Ocean: South West | collected 2011
ACAATATTATTGAGCCTGAATTTAAACAGCAATTTGGCGAGTGCCCTTGCGGTCGCCCTCACCCATTAGCAGGCAACGCCCCCGAAAGTTGGCAGCTAGTCTGTTTGTGTGAAGACAAAGAACCCTTAACCATTGTAAACGTATGAAAAAATTACACCCCACACAAAAAGTAACCGCTAAAAAACGTAAACCAAAAAAGGTTAATAAAAAACCCTTTGTAATTCCATCGCCCAAAGCAAAAAAATGTGCTAAAGGTAAACATAGATGGACATATAGAGGCGGCGAAGCCCCTTGTATATATTGTGGTTGGTTCATAAATCCCGACGGCTCAATCACTAAAAAACCATAGAGTTATGCAACTACAAATCACCCCCGAAGTAATAACAAGCGTTTCTTTTTCGCAGCACGAAATCTTGCAACGCATTATGCAGTTATATTGCCCCAACGGCTTTGATGCTGATTTCACGTATAACGTCGGAAATTTCTATAAAAACGGAATACCACAACCGCGCCAAAAGTTTGATTTAAAGCCACAGGCAAAGGGTGTAATTAAAGCCGATGTTTGCGCCCTGCCTATTCATTCAGCGAGTGTAACAACTGGAGTATTTGACCCGCCTTTTCTAGTCGGCACCGAAAAATATATAATGAACGAAAAGTACGGCTACTTTAAAAACATGAAAGAACTGTACAGTATGTATACAGGGGCTTTTAAAGAATTTAATCGTGTATTTATAAAGGGCGGTATACTTGTTTTTAAGTGTCAAGACGTTGTAAACGGTAGCCAATATTACCTAAACAGTACTTTTGTAGTGAACTTGGCCAGAGAATACGACTTTGAATGTATCGACTGTTTTATATGTATTAATCGAAACCCTATTGTAACACACCACAAGCAACAACATAGCAGAACTACACACACATTTTTTTATGTTTTTCGTTTGAGATCGCGAATAAGAAAAGTGAAAGGGGCTGTACATGGCTTTTAAGTTATTAGACTTGTTTTGCGGCGGCGGCGGTTGCGGTATGGGCTATAACCGTGCAGGTTTTGAGGTTACAGGCGTAGACATTGCCGCGCAAAAATACTATCCATTTGAGTTTATCCAGGCTAACGCATTAGAATACCTTGTAAACAACTGGAAAAACTTTGACGCAATACATCTAAGCCCACCATGTCAAGCATATAGCCCTGCAACTGGTAACAAAAGGCATTTATACCCCGACCTTATACCTGAATTAAAACCTTTATTAACCGGGATAACAATTCCTTACATTATTGAGAATGTGAACAACGCGCCAATAAGGGCAGATATAGTACTTTATGGGTATATGTTTGGTTTAAAAGTCGTAAGAAAGCGAATATTTGAGTTAGGCAATTGGTTAATGCTTCAACCCGGAATACCGAATAAGCCGGGGAGTGTAAAAGAGGGCGATTTTGCCAGTGTATTTGGGCACGGCCACTATACCACAGGAAAATCAAACAAAAGGCCGGTTTTTGACAAGGGTAGTATTCGTAAAACGTGGCAATATGCAATGGGCATAGATTGGATTGAAGATTGCGCGGTAATTAGTGAAGCTGTACCACCGGCTTATACTGAGTATATCGGAACACATCTAATGCAGTACCTTATCAATAAAAACTAGTTATGCAACCCATCACTATAAAACTAGACTTTCACCAAGCGCGGCTTTTAGAGCAAAGTATAGCCTTTGCAATGAAATGTAGTGATGAGCGAGAATATGTTGTAAACAACGACCTTGATGGCTTACTAATACTTGCAACGCTTCGCCCGTTATATATAAAGCTGGTTAAGCTGACAGCTATTAAGTATATAAAACCAAAGTCGGTAAAACTAGAGCCACAGGAGAGTATCGCGCTTTTTCGGATGTACGAAACATTTATAGATGACAGTATGTGCGATGACTGGACAGCGATGCAAATAACGAAGATTTGTTGCGAGTTGCACCAGCAAGCAATAACGCAAGGCGAATACTTAAAAATACCAAGTAAACAAGTAGGTACAACCAGTGTACCACAAGTTATACAGCACGGAAAACTAAACCTGTTACCCGAATAAGAATACGCGCCCAAATTTGTATATTTGAATACACGAAACCACCCTGTAAACAAGGCATCTTAATGGTTTTTAAACTGAAACGTTATACTAAACTGGAAATTATGGCCATGATGGGCATAAAAGACTGTCGCACGTATAACAACGCCATTTCAGACCATGCCGAATATATAGGCGAGCCTATCAATTATACATACACGATACACCAAGTCGTTAAAATCGTAATGTATTACGAATACTTGTTTACAGAGCCTTTGGAGTGTACCGAAGCCCTTGCATTGTACCGCAATCACCTGCAAAGTGTTGCATACCTTAAAAACCTTTTACAATCCCCTACAATCACTTGTAAACAATAGCACAGCACAGTAACGCGGTTTTCAATACGCGTAAACTTTGTGCATGGCAAGACCAAAATATTTTTACGAAGTAGCAAAAGAGTATGGTATTAGTGCAAATACGTTGCGCCGTTGGCTTGTAAACAAGCCTTTTACCAAGAAAAAGCACAAAAAACTACTATCACCTATCGAAATACAGCAAATATACGATGCTTTAGGCGAGCCTTAGCCCTGTTTACATAGCTTTTTACCCGTATTTACAAAAAACACTTACAAATAGCTACATAACGCTATCAATTGCAACCCTCAATCGCCCTGTTTACAAAGATTTGTTAAAAATTTAGCAAAAAGGCATGACGGACGATACTATCGACCAAAGCGATGTAAACAAGGACTTAGAGAGCAAAAACCCTGTAATATCTATACGCTTTAAAGATTTAAAGAAGAAAAATAGGACTGACAAGATAATCAAAGCCCTTGTAAAGAAAGGAATTGCAAAAACCCCGTCTGATGCGCTTTTTGAAATATGTACACACTTTGAAAAATGCCTATTAACCCCTAAACTATAATGTCTGATAAAGTACCCGTTCCAAATGTAGAACCACCCTCGTCAAAACTAATACAAATAACAAAAGAGCAATTAGACCTTTTGTTAGCTGAAAACAAGCAACTAAAATTAGACTTAGGCGCAAGTATTGGGATTTTCAAAACAGTTATTGATACAGTAACCGAAACAGGAATAAGTAAAGGCGAAGACCCCGAAGAAATGGGCGCGATGGAAAAGACTTTGTTTTATACCAAGCTCGCAAAAAAATTACCCGCCATCATTAAAAAGTTTAAACAGCTTTTTGCCCCTGATGGCGAAATTTCAAAAACTGCTAAGGATATAATGGACAGGCATTTAATATGTTCAGCAAATGGAGAAGAATAAAAAACCAAAATCGGACGAAGAAAAAGAAGAAATCTCTTTTCCTGCTGCAACGGAAAACAAGGAAGATTTACCACCTCCTACACCGCCAATTGAGACGGTCGACCTTACGGAGTTGCTAGGACAAAAAACGCAGATTAAAGAGTTTAAAACAAGTGAGGAAAAGCCAAACGACGACGATTTTGACGAAGAGTTGGACACTGAGGAAGAGCCAACGGAAGACGAAGAGCCAACGGAAGAACAACCGAACGTAGAAAAAAAGCAGGTTTTAAGCCCTACGCAAAACGCAAAAGTAATCATTGGCACACTGGATAGTTTGCAAAAAATGATTTACCCCGTTGCGTACGGAAAGAAAAAATTTTCGGCTGAACAAAAAAAACTACTCCCCACTGTAAAAGCACTGTACCAGTTAAATAAAAGTACTGCATTTGCGGCAATGTTAGCCGAGCAAACGGAAGAAATTAAACTCGTATACGAATTGTATTGCGAGTACAAAAAGTACTGTAAAGAAGAAGTGCCTTTTGATAAAGAAGAAAAAGAACTTTTAACAGTTCCGCTTGCTGCCGTGCTTCAAAAACACGGTTGGGACACTGGCCCCGAAGCGGCTTTAATAATGGCATTACTTACCACATCGGCAACCCGTATACTACCTCTGTTTATTTAATGCGTGAAAAAACACATATAGGGGCTATTGTAGGCAAAAGGGGCACAGGTAAAACAACCTATGGCCTTGAACTTCTAAACGCAAGTGCTCAACCTAAAAAGTTGATTATAGACACGTTTGACCACCCTTCATATAGACACATACCTATATTGTTTCTAAGCGAAAAGAACCTTAGAATTTGGAAAAAGGGGACGTATAGAATTGTTTGCAACGCTGAACAAATGGAATCTTGTTTGTCGTTATTAAAAGAGCATTTAACCAACGCTTTTTTATTGTGCGAAGATGCCGCAAAGTATTTAAAATCTAACCTGCAACCTGATGTAGTTAGCTTATTCATTGACAGTAAGCAAAAAAATATTGATGTGTTTTTGATGTTTCACGAATGGGGTTTTGTTCCACCATCTGTATATCGTTTTTGCGACAGTATTACGGTTTTTAAAACGAAGACCTCACCAGTCACAAGAAAGAATAAAATACCGCCTTACCAACTAGTGCAAGATGCTTGGGACAGGGTAGTAAAAGACCCTAGCCCATACGCAAGAGAAATCGTAATGACTGAGTAATGAGTATACCCACAAGCCTAAACAAAAAGCAATTACGGGAAACCTTAAACATAGTGGACAATAGAACGCTAAAAAGGGTTTGCAATAATGCCGGTATAAACTGGGTAAAAGGGTATCAAATATTCACGCAAAAAGAACTAAGCAAAATTTTTACCCACTGGGATTATGAAGAAAATGAACAAAACACGTAAAAGCGCACCTACAAATGAAGAGCTGAAAACCAATATTAGAGCTTTATTCCTTCGTGTTCACAAGCTAGAAAATAAGGTATACAGAAGTGAAATAGATATTGATTTGCTGGAAGAAAAAGTTTATACACGACAAATAACAATAGATAGGCTTAAAAACATTTTCAGTCAAAAAAATGTGGCTACCGCGTCATTAGTAATATTAACTATTACCTGTTTATATGAAACGTTAAAACCCTTTTTCTAATGGGCTACTACATAACTATAAGGCTGAAATTAGCAAAAGGACACGGCAGGTTTTTTATAGGAAAAGCGGGCACACGGTATTTTATAACGGATAACCGCCGAGATGCACACGTATTCACATACTCAAAAAGTGTGTCTTTTCGCCTGTGTTTACCCCTAATTAACAATCAATACGTACAACCAAAAATTCATCAAATAAAATCATGGAAACAATCAAAAAAGAACACTTTGAGGCACTATTCGGTATTGAAGCGGATATTGAAGTGGTTACGCTTAATCCTTTTGAGGCTTTTAACCTTTTGCACAAAGAGGGTAAAATATCGGATCGCGATTACCAGACGATAATGGACAGGTTTAATACCGCGTTGATAAATGAATTTAATTCATTTAGTGGCCTAACATCCCAACAACAATTTGAGATTTCAAGGGCTACCAATGAACTTAATAGGCTTTCGCCTCAACTAGAGCAATTAAAACAGGACGCAGAAAACAAAGCAAAAGAACTAGGCGCACTTCAATTTAAAGCGGCCTCGCACGAAAAAACTTCTTTGACCATATCATTAAAACGTGAAATAGGAGAGTTGGAAAAGAAAATTACACCGCTTCAAACTCAGGTTGACAACATAAAAGACTATGTTGATGGCTATAATAATACCCCCGTTTGGGCAATAGGCTTGAAGAAATTTAGCGCGAAGTATACCGAAAGTTAATTCTTTCAAAATTGTTATTGTTTATATAAGCAAAACCGCCCTTTTGAGGCGGTTTTTTTTGTTTAAGCAACATTTAGTAAAACACGGTTAAATGTAGTATTTACAGGTACTTTAAAGGATTAGGTTTTTTTTAAAGGTTAAAATTTGTGTTCAATATTTAATAACCAAAAAAAAGCAAATGAAGTACTCACAATTTTTCATTTTTCTTGGTATCACCATAGCCGCTATTGCCCTTTGCAGCATAGTGTACAATATGGCTACTGTTACCGAGACTATCGACGCAGGCGGCAAAACCATATCACGCAGGCGATTTAAACGCACTGGAGAAGCTGAATTGTTGGCAAAACCAAAATCAGAATAACTCCTCTCTAAACACAATTTCTAAAAAAAAAATTAATCAAAAATCCAAATGAACGGTTTTAATCCAAGAGAAGCAGAAATGCGCGCAGAAGATCTACTTGCTTATGAAGGCGTAGAAATGAACAAGCAAAACAACGGGCTTTACGGCTACAATGGAATGAGCGACAATAGCCTATTAGGCTACCAAACAGAAGCAAGCGTAATGCCAATACAAATCAGCATTGCCAACTCCGCTGGGGCGGTACGAACTGCCCGTTTGTGCGGTGGTATTGACGGCGAGTCAACAGCGGGAGTAATCACAAGCGGAGCTTTTACCGATATAAACGGAGATGCTGGCTTAAGCGGTAGTACAGAATCACCACTTACGTTTTCGCAATTGTTCAAGTTCTTTACCCGTAATCCCGGGCGAATTATAGGTATAGACATAACGAGCGACAGCGAATTGCAACGCTCTCAGCATATGACCGTAACCTACCAAAGCCCATTTAGAAACTTAAGCGATAAGCGTATTCCACTAACAAGGGGAACAAGCCAAGCGAGCAATAATCTAAAAATTGTCAACGTCGACCTTAGAAACGAATATTTGGCAATAGACGACCAAACCATCATTAATTTACCTATTGTCGCCACTTCTAACGCATCAATAACACTTTGGATAAAAGGTATCGGTAACATTGCCGTGGCATCAAGAGCGGTAGCTGGAGCATAACAAAAAACAAACCTCTTTAAACAAACCTAAAAGTACGGGCGATGGACTCAAGACACGAAGCGGCGTTTAAATTAGATGCTTTGGCTATACAATACCCCCAACAAATTGGAAACGTATATAAACAGTTTGGCTACAATGGTGCTGTTAATGTAAACACGTTATCCGCAATGGTAATTAAGCACAAAGAACCTTTTTTAGAGGCCGTATACAAAGCCATTCGCCCGCCCTTTTTTGCATACGATGGGCAAGACAACGGACAAGAAAAAACAGGGTTTAAAAGCTGGTTAGACAAAGCCTCAAAACTACTATTTGGTGTTAATGAAATCGTTAATAATGACGAAGAAACGCCAAAAAAAACAAGTTCAAAAAAAGACTTTTTTGGCGTTCCTTATTGGGCAATAGCCTTAATAGTCTTAGTGATAGTGATAGTTATAGTTATGGTAACTAATGACTAATCTAAAAACAAAATGGGTAGACAAACTACCCAACAACTATACCGCAGCTACAAGCATAAAAGAGGGTGTTATTTATCTCTCTCGTTCCGCTTTAGCGGGAGTACCTCAAAATGTGGTAAAAGTAATTGTAAACCACGAAAAAGCCCACAATGTTCTACAAACAGATAATGAATTGTTGTGCGATAGTTGGGCATTTTATAAAAGTATGAGTGAGGGCGTTAGCCTTATGGATACGATAAAAGCACTCACGCGCATACTTGATTTTGATAATCAAAAAGCAAGTTCGTTTTACCAATTGCGATACACCAAGCAACTGGAGCGAGCAAAGCACTATAAATCTAACCTACAAAATAAATAGGTATGTGTAAGGTCATAAAAACCAAAAGAGCCCAAGCAAGCGCAAGCCTGCTCGCTCGAAAAAAAACAAGGGTAAGTAAAGAAACTAAAAGTTTCGCGGGTAGCACACTAGGCTATCGCAAGGCTTACTTAAACAATACAGGCAATTGTAGCACTAAAAAGAAGGCTACAAAAGCTAAACGAAAAACCACTAAAAAACGCAAATAATGAGCTACGAAAAAGGGGCAGCATTTTCAGGGCTGTACGCATATAATGGCGCGGAAATGGGTATTAATCTTGATAAACCGGGAAGTACTGGTTCAGCGTTCTCAAACGCGCGCGGAGACATGATAAATAGTTTTAATGATGGCAACAATAAAGCTGGTTTATCCTTGTTCAAAAGCGCGTCTTCAGTAGATAAAAACGATTTAGGATTAAGCCTCTCTGGAGCAAGCGGCAGCGCCTTAGCGGGGGCGTTGGGTATAGACCCTAAAATAGGTGATTTTGTAGGCAAAATAGGTTTTTCAATAGGCAATAACCTTTTAGGAAAAAAACCTGATTCAAGGGCTGGACAGCGTAACTCAAAAGGCTTTGGACTAAAGCCAGATAACGTAATAGAGCCATACAGCTTTAAATACAAAGGTCAAAACTTTGTGGTAAAAGAGTGGGGTATTCGTAAAAGCTTTTGGAGCAAAACAGATACCGCTGATTACGAAGGATACGCAATGTACCGCGACGGTAAACTAATTGCCGACCATGTTAAATACACGTGGATTGACGATAAGGGAGACTTGTATATACAAAACAACCTCGCCCCTTGGGACGGCAAAGAAGTAGCGGGAACGATAAACGTATATATTGGTCGTGATGATTTTATGTGGCAAAACGTTGGCCGTGGTAAAGAGCCGCAAGCATTAGCCGATAATGTAAAAAACGCAACGCCTAACACAAATTTTGAAAGAAAATCAACGCAAGAACCCGAAAAAAGTTCTCCAAATATATCGCCAAGCGTTCCAACGGCAACAATGGACGAAGGCGCAAAAACGTATATAAACAACATTTTACCGGGAAATCCTATTGACTGGAGCGGTAAAAACAACGCACCCGCAAAAAAAGAAGAGCCAAAAGACCAAGAAAAAAAGGACAATACAGGGCTTGTCATAGGTATTGGCGTTGGTTTATTGGCTGTGGTGGTGATAGTTATAGTACTGATTAAAAAATAAGCCATGCAACCAGTAGTAGAGTTCTTTAAAAATAAATATGTCTTATACGCCATTATAGCGATTGTTTTAGTAATCGTTTTAGTTTGGGGATATAAAGAATATAAAAAACTAAAAGAAGAGGGCGCAAGTGCTCCAAACGAGGCAGCAAAGGACGAAAAAACCCTTAGTAAGAAGTATACACAATCGTATAACAATAGTTATTATGCCTCAACGGCCGATGTTATTCACGAAAGTTTAAAATATGGCAGTTGGTTAAGTAGTTGGGAAAATGACGGAGACAGAGCCGAAGCCGCATTGCTTTCAATGAAAAACGATTTAGATGTCGCCAAACTTATTACAGCTTTTGGCAAACGCTCACAGCAATATTTTGGCTTTGAAGCTGAGAAACTTTCGCTGTTCGAGTTGTGCTCAAAAGCACTAAAAGAAAGCCGTATTACTAAAATAAATACTAACTGGTCGGCAAAAGGTATCACCTATTTAATTTCTTAAAATGAAGTTTAAAAATATAAATATCATAACCATTGCCATTGTTGTAGTAGTTATTGTTATAGCTTACAAGTATTTGCAAAAAAACCCTTTAAAAGCGTCAAATACTACAAATAGCGGCGCTTCAAAGAGTACAACAAACACAACAGGCGGGGGCGTAAACCTTCCAGTAGGCAGCTATCCTATACGCAACGGTTCAGTAAGTATAAAAGTAAAAGCCTTACAAGAAGCATTAAACAAATACCCTACAATTAACCTTGTTACCGATGGCATATTTGGCCCCAAAACAGCAGCGGCGGTACAATTTGCGTTAGGACTTCAAAAAGCACCCTCAGAAGTAACCGAAGAAATGTTTAAACGCATTAACGGAACAATTGCAAGTACTTCAGAAAATAAAGTAAAGTTTGAACCTAGCGGCGCAACTCTTCAGGAAATTTTTGAACAACAACAACGTAACGCAGGGCGGTTGTGAGAATAATTTTTTACATAGGCATCTTGGTAGCCGCAATATTTTTTCTAAGGCTATACAGGGACTATAAAACGTGGAATAACTTACTAAAATAACAATTATGGCAGCAGGATTTTGGAACAGTGATTTGATTAAGGGAATTGAAAAAGGCAAACTTCCCACAGTAGAAACGGACATAAGTTTTGATGTTGAAACTATTGCTACAATTATAACCATTGTAGTAATAGCAATAATTATAGTGATTTTAGTATATAAAAAAGTTTTGAAGTAATGGAGCAAGTAGATTATACAAAGAAACTTTACGAAGAAACCCAAAAAGCAAACCGATTAGCCTTAATAGCTACAATAGCAAGTATTTCACTAACTATATTATTTTTTTTAATCAATAAGTATTCTAAATAATGGCACAAACAGAAACCGCGTGGGAATCAAACCTCACTCCGCAAGATGCTTTGCTTATTAAAAACAGCTTTGCTGAAATCGATAAAAAACAAAAGAACCAACTTATAATGATTTATATCGTTGCAACTATTGCCGTAGTAGCGCTAGGGATGGTTCTTTTTAAAAAATAAAAACAATGACACGCAGCGAGTTCATAAAAACGTATAAAGGTTGGGCAATCGAAAGCACTTTCGGGACAGGTATATTCCCGTCCGTTAAAATGGCACAGGCCATAATTGAAAGCAGCAACCGAAACGGCGTACCGGGAGCAAGTTCGTTGGCATCAAAGCACAATAACTTTTTTGGCATAAAAGCAAATAGCGGTTGGAAAGGCAAGCGCGTAAACCTTGCTACTGGTGAAGTTTTTAACGGAAACGCAGTAATTATAAACGATGATTTTCGCGTATACGACAGCCCTAGAGATAGCTTTTTTGACCACACAAAGTTTTTGGTTGAAAATTCAAGATACGCAAAAGCTGGAGTTTTTACCGCCTCAACTCCTGATGAGCAGGCGCACAGATTAAAAGCGGCAGGATATGCCACCGCGCCCGACTATGCTAATGCTATAATTAGCGTAATAAACGCTAATAACCTGAGACAACTCGACAAAAAAAAAGTGTAATGAGAAATACTGAAGTAGTCCTTTTGTTAGTAGTTATAGGTATTAGCCTATATTTCATTAATACACGCGTAAAATTATTTTAACTATGCCAACGTATACTATTAACAATTTTCCGGGTAATAATACCACCAGTAGCCCAATACAAACCGAGTTATTACTTGCTGTATTAAACGCGGTTTCTAGCCAAACCCTCGTTGGCGAAAACAGCGACGAACTAGCGCAAGAACTCACTATTGTAGGCGGTGCATATACCGCTAAAAACGCAGTAGTTCCAAGTGCGGGCACGTTATCGTTTCAGTTTGATGCAAGCAACGGATACGTAGTACAAATACGTGCAGTTCGTTTATATACTGACGACACCGTAAATGCGCCGCAATATCGTATCCACTGGTTTAATACTGCCCCGCCTGCACAAACCGACAAAGTAGCGTATACAGCATCCTACGCACAAGCGGTCGCTGGGAAAAGAAAACGCCACACGATGCCAGTTATGGCCAACGATAACGGCCACGGTTTTTGCGAAGACATCTCAAACTGGATAGAGATTAAAGCGGGCGATGCTGATAATAAAATATACTTCCAGCTTCAAACACTCACGGCGGGCAATATCGCAGCAAACGCTAAACTTACCATAGTTGTTGATTTTGCATTAAAGACAATACAATAATGTTTAGTAATCGACCTACAAATACAGGGTTTAGTATTGCTAAATATAGTGCTGACACACTAACAGTAAGCGACCTTACTTTTAACAGTACCGCGATCACCGCAACGGGAAATATTGGCACTAATACTATTACCGTTAGTAGTGCTACAAGCCTAATTTTAGGCATGTACATAAGGCTTAGCAACGCGGTAACAGGTGAAACCTTTTTCATTACCAATATAGCGGGTACAACAATTACACTCAGCGCAAACCTTGCCGCTAACTACGCCGCCACACCTGTTTTTTTTGGTTGTGTTTCCGCGCTCAATGACTTGAGCGGAAATCAAAACAACTTAGTGCAAGCTACTGGAGCAAGTCAGCCCCTGTTAATAAACAACTACTTTAAAGGGTACAAGGCATTGTATTTTGACGGTATAGACGACAATTTGAAATGTGCATTTAACCTTGTGCAACCCTACACGCTTTATGTATTTGTTAACGCTGATGTTGGTTCTAGTCAGTTTATTTTTGATGGATTTACAAACCAAAACATTATTCGATTGGATAACACTATCCCCCCCACCCTGCAAGCTAACGCAGGTAACAACGTAAGGGGAAGTGTAGCAGGCGGGCAAAATATTTTTTCGGTAAAATTTAACCAAAACGACAGTCAAGTATCTAACAGTCTAGGCACAACTTTAGGGAATATAGGCAACACACAAGCGGGCGGTATTACTCTTTTTGGGCGGTTTTCAAATCCTGAAAAAGCACTAGGGTATTTTTTAGGATTAGAAATATTTCCCTACGCACACAATCAATACACTATTGATAAGACACTAAAAAACCTTCAAAAACAATATGGAGCTTAACGTACACCTTTACAATAGCGAAGCCGAAGCACAGGCAGCTATTGATGCTATAAACGAAGCACTAGACTATCCACGTCAAGGCGCAAACACATACGCAGAATACAACGCGTACCGGGGCCAATATTATATTATCGCCAACGACCTTACAAAAGAAATCTTATTAGAGGCAACCACACTGCTATCATTTAAAAACTAATGAACTGGAACGAATTAATATTTTTTGCATCTACAAGCCTTTTCACCGCTTTTTTAGGTTGGTTTTTTGGTCGGAAAAGAACGAAAGCCGAAACGGAAAGCATTGAGATAAAAAACATTAGAGACGTTAACGAAAGCCAAGCGGAGTATATCAAACGTCAAGACGAAATAATACTTAAGCAAGCCGCAACCATTGAACGGCAAAACGAGCGCATACAAGCGTTAGAGGCTAAAGTAAACGAGCACACACAAACATTATTCAACCTCACCAATGGACTTAAAAAGTAAGATAAAAGAAGCCGCAAAAAGTATACTTGCCATATTGTTGCTGGTAGGCTTGGGGGCTGGTTACACGATGCACCAGTTTGGCAAAAAGCTAGCTGTTCAAAAAGCATTAAAAGTAGAGGCGCAAACCGCCCTTAATCTCGCTGAAGGAAAAGTGCAGTACTTAACCACAAAAAACGGTGAGCTTATCAACCGCCAAAAAACAATATTCGCACAAATTGAGACTATAAAGGCTTTGCCTGATGCTGAGGAGATAAAAAAGCTAACGGGCAAAATAGACAGGTTGCAAGCCCTTGTTAATACTAAGTTTGTTGCTCAAAATACTATTACTGTACCAATTCGCGACACCATTATAAAGCACGACACAGTATATAAGCCCGCCCGTACATTTACATTTAATGATAACTTTTTAAAACTGAGTTGTATTGTTGGTGATAGTGCAAATTGTGGCTACTCGTATACCGATAGTGTTACAAGTGTAACACACAGGCAAAGGCGTTACCCACGCTGGCAGTTTTGGCGCGGCAAAAAAGACGAATACACCGACATCTATTTTAAAAACCCTAACGCAAAAGCGGTTTATATTCGGTCAATAGTATCTAAAAACGCAAAAATAAAAGCGGTTTACTAAAAACCCTTATTCGCGATCTCCTTCAACACACTTTCAATATTTGGGCGCGCATAGTGGTTTTGTGTACTTTCTTTGCTGTGCCCCATCATTGCGGCCACGGCCGTTGTATTATACCCCTCGTGGTTCTTCATTAAATTAGCAAATGTTTTTCGCCCTACCTTCATGGTTAACTTAATGTCATATCCTAATCTATCACCTACGCGCTTTAAAAGCTGATTATACCTATCTGCACTAATCGCTGGCCATCTAAAATTATACTTATCAATAAGGGTTTCCACCACTTCGTTTAGTGGCACACTGGCAGTGCTTCCATTTTTTGCGCGTTGGTAAATAATGAAATCCCGGTTATCAATCGTTTTTATACAACTACCATTAAAA
>MDTD01103871.1_pt1 | contig 13811 bp, 12 predicted proteins | sample 811221 | NCBI WGS metagenome assembly MDTD01 (sample SAMN05326646, study PRJNA326480) | marine metagenome | isolation source: seawater | place: Pacific Ocean: South West | collected 2011
AGGTTCGTCAGCCCGCTCAAGCCATCCACGTTCGTCAGGGAGTAGCAACCGTCAAAAAGAGTCAAGCTCGTCAGGTTCGTCAGCCCGCTCAAGCCATCCACGTTCGTCAGGGAGTCGCAACTGTCAAGAGTCAAGCTCGTCAGGTTCGTCAGCCCGCTCAAGCCCTCCACGTACCTCAGGTAGGAGCAACCCTCAATAGTCAAGCTCGTCAGGTTTTCCTTTCTCAGACTGGAATCGATCTTTGCCTGCTCCGGGCATTCCGCGATCAGCTCAAGGAAAAACGGTACTTGATCTCGCTCCGCATGCTCATCAACCATCCAATCGGGCAACTCCGGTCGTCCCTCACCGTCGATGGAACAATCCTCCAGCAAATCCTCGTAGATCTTGGGGTCGTCCAAGGCGCGGACCAACTGAATGGCCAGCTCCGCCTTGTCGTTTTCAACCAACCGTTTGATTTCCGTAACCTGCTTGTCGAATTCCTTGGACACCCCTCCACCATAGGCCCCGAGGGCCTCGGGATCAAGCTTTGGAAATCAGCTGAAATGTTTCCGTCGCTGAACGACTCGAGCGTCGGAAAAAACGAACCAGTCCTTATCACAATTCCTCAGGAACAAAGGGCGGAAACAGACAGATGAGATTGGATTCGTAATCCTGATCCTCTTCATACATGACTGCAATGGGACGATATTTGCTGTCGATGAAGTCCCACCACTCGAGTCTGCTTATCACTTGAACGCTCATGATATGCTGGAAACTGCCGTCTATATGATTCTCCAGAAATTGGATGCTTTGATCTTCAAAGGTCATGCTCATGAGCATTATCCACGGACTGCAGTCAGTTTAAGGAGAACGTCCAGTCGTCGGGGTTCAAGGTCATGTTCTTGCCGTCGATTCTTTCGAATTGCTCAGGGGTCAACCGGGCATTCAATTCATCCTCACGAAAAGAAGCCGCTTTATTGAGGATGGGCAAGGCCAAGTTCTCAAACTCCGAATTGAACTTCTCGGTCGGAGAATAACCCTCGTTTCCCGGAAAATGATCTTTCCACGGACCGTGCATGCACCCGACGAAACCATTTAGCAAGAGAACCATCCGCTCTACGTCATCCTGCTCCTGCGCCTTGTCGAGTTCCTCCTCAAAGCGCCAAATCTGTCGAAGAAAGATCTTCTCCTCGGGGCTGAAGGATTCGAAGACTGCGGGTTGACAGGACCCCCTCTCTGAATTTCCTCTGCTCCCTGCTCCCATTATGCAACCAATCGCTCCTCCCAAAAGGAAACTCCCCCACCCTCCTCCATCGGGTTCGCAACCTCCCTGAACCAAATCGTTGGACAATTCGGGCTCTTCCTCGAAGCCCATTCCGAAAAAATCTTCCATATCAAACATAGAGGAATGATATCAGACGTTAAGGACAAATAACGTCCCTACTGCCTTATTGTACAATTCCCTAAAGCCCTGAACCGATTTAACCACAAAAAGGTTGATTATAAAAATTAATTTATTTTGGCTGATACCATGAAGTCTAAAAATGGATACGGCCCCAGTCTCGATGCAGTCGCCATGCAAAACCTGCTAGCCCACGTTTTCGAAAAAAACGAAAAGATGAACGCCGATGGCAAAACGGGCACGCCGATTTGCATATGGGGAACTCACGGTCTTGGCAAAACGCAGATGGTGCAGGAATATGCCAAGCGGAAAAACTGGAAATTAGCCTACTGCGCCCCCGCTCAGTTTGAGGAAATGGGAGATTTGCACGGTATGCCCATCGTGGTCGACCCCACTCCCGACAAGCCAAACAGTGGAGACGAACGAACCGTATTCGCTCCGCCCGATTGGGTACCCAAGGACGAGGGTCCGGGCATTCTTCTGCTTGACGACGTCAATCGGGCGGATGACCGAATCCTGCGCGGAATCATGCAACTGCTCCAAAACTTCGCAATGTTCTCTTGGGAACTGCCGACCAAGTGGCAAATCGTGGCCACCGCCAACCCCGAAGGAGCCAGTTACTCCGTAACCCCGATGGACGACGCCATGCTTACCCGAATGCTCCACTTTACGCTTACTTTCGATGCGAAAGTCTGGGCCAAGTGGGCGCACGCAGCCAAAGTCGACCCACGGGGAATCGCCTTCGTACTCAATTACCCAGAATCCGTGACCGGGCTGAGAACGACCCCCCGAACGCTCGTCCAGTTCTTCGAGCAAATTGAGGACATTGACGACTTGAAGGGAAACTTGGACACGATTGCAAACCTAGCTGGAAGCGTGCTTGACGACACGACGGTCGCCGCCTTCATCAATTTCGTAAACGACGAGTTGACTGGTCTTCTCTACCCCGAAGACATTCTCGATGCCAAATCTTCCAAGAGTTGGGAAAAGAAATTCAAAGAACTGTCTTCAGGAAAAGACGGCGGGAAGAGGATCGACCGCATATCAGCCATTTGCACCCGTCTGTTTCTCCACGTCACAGCCAAGGGCTACAAGCCAAAGGACGTTCACTTGAAAAATTTCTCTTCGTTTTTGCTCCAAAAGGACATCCCGAACGATTTGCGGGCGAGCATCATGCTAGACCTAAGCTCCAATTCCTCGGCCGCAGCAAAGAGCTTTCTAAAGGACAAGAACCTGGCCCGTGAACTGATCCAAAAACTATGAGCGCGAAAAAGCTACTGACCAAGGAGATCGCCGAGCAGTACCTTGAGGATGAGAACTCGGTCGCGGTTGGTGATTTTACGGAAATTGAAGACGCGGCTGCACTTGTCCTCGGGGCAAGGAAGACTTCCAAATGGGATTCTCTTGATCTCTCTGGTCTGACTAGCCTTGGCTCAACGGCGGCAAAGAGCCTGTCCGCGTTCAAGGGCACCCTTTATCTCTCGGGTCTGACTAGCCTTAGCGACGGGGTTGCGAAGAGCCTTTCGGGACACGAAGCCGAGCTGCATCTCGGCGGATTGGTCAGCCTGAGCGATTCAACTGCCGAAATCCTGGCCAAGCACAAGGGAGAACTTCACCTCAGTGGCCTAAAGATGGTAAGCGAAAAGGCGGCGGATAGCTTGATTAAGTGCAAGGGGACTCTGCATTTAGATGCGCTTAAAGAGTTAAAAAAGTTCAACTACCCGGTCACCCGCCTGCTTCAGGTTTGCTTGACAAAGGCAGGCTCGGGTTGGGGAGAAGCGCCCCCCAGTCAAAAGCATGTCTCAACGGCCATTCCAGCCGAAGGTAAGTTTGCAGAAGAACCCGGAGAGTGGCAGAATGGAACTATCCTCATTGAGGAAGCGAGTACACTCTTCAAGTGGCGGACTAATTATTTGGGCAACCCGGAAAAGGGGAACATCGATTACAAGGTTGCGGTTCGATGGCACTGGAGCGATTTCCGTGGAGACCAGAGAAAGGCAAGGAAGTGGTTTTTCGAAAAGCTCTCCGACGAACACTCAAAAAAAACTTCAAGCAGCAGGGTAAGATACGTCATTTCGCCCGAAGCCTTCAGTCTATGGCTCGGGCATGAAGGGTTCTGGATAGCCCAATCGTTTCATGAACTTGACCAAGCCAAGGCAGAGGCGAAAAAGAGAGCCGCCGCGCTTGCTCCCAAGGTGTCCGTTTCAAAACAAAAGGATCGTGAGCCACCTTCCGAAAAAGTGCTGTCTGCAAAGGAGGTGGGAAAACTGCGCAAACTGATCAAAACAAAGGAGCTACCCAAGATACGATTCGTGTGCGAAACCCTCGATACCCTGGATGCCACTCCAGACGACTGGGCGAAGCTTTTCCCCAAGACCAGGACCAAGGAACTCGTGAAGCATTCTTGCGATAAGGAAAAGATGGAAATCCTCGATACGTTGGCCGGGGCATTCGAACCATACCCCGAGCTTTTCGATCAACTGCAAAGCGAATGCCAGAATCGATTTAAATATTATTACCGCGGGAATTTGCCGTTACCAAAAAATCATGCTTGGGCGAGGATTGTCGCATCCACCGAACTGCTTGGCTGTTTGAAAAGCTTGGGCGATGATGAAATCAGCCTTTTTCTCGCCGAAGCGGCCGCTGCCGATGGTTCCCGAAACCTAGGAAATTTAGAGACGATGTCGGTTAAGGCGGCGAAACTCATCGTGGCAAAAGCAGAGAGCATAAGTTTGAGTGCAAGCCAATGGCATCTGGGGAAGGGGTTCAAGATCACGCCCGAGATCGCTGAAATTCTGGCTAAATTCACGGGGGATTTGTATTTGGAGTTCTCGGAGTTTGATGATGAAATTGCAGGTTGTCTGGCCAAGTATAAGGGAGATCGGCTTGATCTGGATTATTGGTTTAAATGGAAGGATGAGCCTGGCCATCGCAAGCTAGCCCGAACGATTGCCAAAATCAAAGACGGTTCTTATCAGTCATTTGAAAAGGCCAATTCGCAGCCCTTGAACATACTCAAGGAATTTGTCCATGAGAACGCCTCCTTGTCCTTTGATTTTGAAAACAAGACCATCAACGACGAAAAAATTGCCTTCCTTACCCACGAATCCTTTGCCGGGAGCGAAATCTCATTGCAATCCTTTCGAGTCGATCTGAAAACCGCTCGGGAATTGTCAAAGTGCAAGGCGGCGAAAATGGAATTGCAGTTCTGGACAAATGAAAAGACAGGGCTTCTTGGGGGGAGTGGAACAGGAAAGAAGGATCCCGACTTGAGCAAAGAAAAAGCAGTCATAGATGCAATCCTTCCCTACGAAGGTGAGTTGCAATTGGGTTTTCTTCATTATGGAGGGATGGGAGTAGACAAAGCGCAAAGAGCGTTTGATCTTTTGATCGAGTCCAAGCTCGAGGAGAGAAAGGAATCCCTTCAGAAGAAGATCAAGCAAAAGAGTCTCTCTTCGGCATCCCTCCCGGCTGACGTCGATCAAGTCGAGGCCCAGCGAAAGATTGAGCGATTGAAGGACGTCCTGCGCAGTGAGGAGGCCGGGGAGCTCGGACTGATTCTTCTGGCAGCGGCCGACCCATGGATGATCGAACTCATTTCCGCGGGGATGAAAGTATCGGATGGAGATGTACGCACGAATGAATATTTCGAAACAGCTGAAGACGAAAGCGGGTCGATCGGCTTTTGGTTGGCTTACGCCCGTGCGCTTGAGGAAGGCTTTCACGCCAAATCCCTGCGCCCGGTCAAGAAGATCGTTCTGCATCTCGATTCCGAGCAGGCCCTACGAATTATGGAAGAGGAAATTTTGCCGAGGATATCATTCCTCGAGGAACTCACCCTTACCTTTACGAAGGAAGCAGGAATCTTTTGCACCGGTTCACTTCCGCGCATGCCCAAACTCAAGGCGTTAACCATAGGCCGAGAGTATAATTATTATAATCGAGCCCCGAACGTTGAAAACGAACTTTCGCTCACCGATTTGAAAAGGCAGTCTTCGCTCGAGAAGATATGTCTGATCAATCCCACGAGCTTGGCCATTGAAGACCCGAAGCCCTTCCTTTCGAAGATCAGGCTTCAAGGCACTTACGAACGGGATAGTTATGGGAAGATTACTCAAATCAATGCCAAATCTTTGCGTAGGATCAACTCCGGTGCCCTCAAGGTGCTGATTTTCAACCAGCTCGATCACAGCAAATCGAAAAAAGCTCCCGCCTGGTGGCAAGACGACTGGAGCTCAGACCCTGTGGTTGCAGATGTTTTCGGAGCGGTGGAAACGGCTGACGTCAATCCATATTGGTCGGACAAGGATTTTATCTCACTGATCGAATTCAAGAGCGGTAAAAAAAGAACACACAAGATTCCCGTTGGGCATGAAGTCATGGTGACCGGGGGAAAGAAATACTCGGCTGTCAAGGATTGGGTCTTGCCCGGAGACCGAATGACCAAACCGCTTCAAGATCAAACCTTCGATCTTTCGCACATCGAAAGCTTCACGGAGGAAATGATACGAATGGTTTGCAAATCAGCCATCCCAGTCCGTCTACGGGGAAATTCCCTCACGGAAGCATTGGCTTCCCTGCTCTCGTTGCGCAAAGGGCCCATCGAACTGGTCAACGGATCCTCGGCTATTCTCCGCTCGGCGTTAAAGGGACGCAAAAATGCAACCATTCTTGAATTCTCGGCAAGTAAGCTCGGCAAGGCCACCATTTCTGCAATGAAAGAGTTTTCGGGTGAAGAATTGATCCTTTTCCTATCGGGGACAATTACACAGGAACAGGCAACCGCCTTGGCAGCTCTGCCCTTCCCTCTCGTTTTAGCCTGCAAAGAGCATGATCAGGTTGAAATCCCTGATGAAACGGCCGCCGTTTTGGCCAAGCGGGATCTTTCCACCAAGTTTCGTTTTGATCAAATCAGAGACGCATATGCCTGGCTTAGCTCACCTTTCATTTTATCCAAGGAATCCATCGCAGCGCTTGAGGAAAACAAAAATTTCGACTTAGGACTTTTGGGGACGACGATGCTCGTCAAGGAAAGCGGAAAGTCGACTCGCTTCATGCAATTGTCGACCCACTCGCTCAAAGGCCATAAAAAGCCGGTCCTTGAGACCTTGTCGGGCATTTCGGGCGGATCCGCCCGGGCTTCCAGCAAATCGGGAACCGTCTATGACAAGAAGAAGAAAATAGTCGATCAACTGATGAAGGGTTATCGGTTTGAATGAGTGAGCCAAGACTTCAAAGGTGAGCGCGAAAAGAAAAGAGGACGCGGGTCCGTGCCTTGGAGAAGCGGAAGAGGAATTGGCCAGGACGGGATTCGATCTTTTGCTCAAGGAACCTTTTTACGCTCATTTACTCGGAACGATGCCCAGGGAAGTCACTCTGAAAACCGAGACTGCGGGCATTTTGTGGAATGAGAATCAAGTCGTAGTTCAGGTAAACCCCTATTTCTTTCTCAACGATCTGAAGAGAAGGAGTCCGATCCAGACGGACAAGCTGCGGATGGGCGTGATCAAGCACTTGCTCCTCCATGTTGTATTTCGTCATCTTTTCCGATTGGCGGACCGGAATGAAAAGATCTATGATCTTGCAGCTGATCTGGTGGTCAATCAGTTGGTCGCGCCCCTGCCCCTGCCGGATGGCTTTCTATGCCCGGACGATTTCCCCGAACTCGATCTCGCATCCGATCAAACGCTCGATCACTACTACGAAAAACTGATGGAGCTTCTGAAGCAAATGGAAAAGTCAAGCGACGCCAGCGAGTACGGCGAAGGAGGGAACGGACAAGATGGCGAAGGGAAAGAGCCATGGGAAGAAAGGGACTGGACGAAAACCGGAGCCCCGAAAAGCGCCTCTGCATTGGCCCGATACTTGGGCAATACGCAGGCCGACGACCATGGCGGTTGGAGCGATGGTAAAGATCAGATTAACGACAACATGGGCCGATATTCGGTAGAAAGCACGATCGTGACCGCGAAGGACCGTACCTCGGCCAGAGAATGGGGTTCGATGCCCGCCCAGATACTGGCCCAACTCTCGGAAATCTTGGAGGACCGACAACCCAAGCTCGATTGGAAACGGGCCCTGAGAATCTTTTGCGCAGCTACGGGAAAGACGAGAATCAGGCACACCGTAAAACGCGTGAGCAAACGGTTTGGCACCCGACCGGGCGTCAAGATCCAACGGTTTCAGAGGTTGCTTATTGCCATAGACACGTCGGGTTCGGTCGACGATCAGATGCTTGAGGAATTCTTTACTGAAATTCACGGGATTTGGCAGGCAGGCGCAAGCGTGACCGTTGTTGAGTGCGATGCCGAAATCCACAGGAACTACGATTACTTTGGAAAACCACCCAAAACGGTCGAAGGAAGAGGCGGAACGGAATTCGAACCGGTTTTCCTATGGATGCAGGAACAACGCCGATTCGACGGTTTGCTTTACCTCACCGACGGCTACGCGCCACCACCAACCACGCCGCCAAGCTGCAGGATGCTCTGGGTCATCCCCGAGGATTGCGCCGAATACGCTGACGAATTGCCGTTTGGGGAGATCCTTCCCCTCCCCGGGCATGCGTTGTCCTTGGAGAACTGATGGCCGGCAAGCCTGCAGAAGGAATCCTTGACGACTTTATTGGTGGGAAGATTTGGCGAACCAAATTGATACTATAATTACTATAGCTATGATTTGAAAAATCGGCTCTTGTACGTTTGACGCTAAAACTGTTGTACTCATTATCCAAGTTTCTTTGCCAGTGATCCCACCAATGGGAAATACCTTAACTCTATTGGTAAGATTAAAGGTGAAAAGGTAATCATAATAAACACAAGGAAGAGAACGAAAAGGCTCCAGACTCACTTAATCCGGCCATTGATGCTCTTAAGCTCGCGCTCGATGGCATCGAGTTTTTGTTCAAGGCTAGACATTTGATCGAATTGTTCGTCAATATCATCTCTTTGCCAAGACTCGTCTTCTCTTACCAAAACCGAAGTAAGCGTCGCGGTAAAAACCCCGACCAAGACCATCCCTCCGACAACCAGCATTACGGTAAGGACTTTTCCGCCGAAGGTCATTGGATTGTGAATATCTGCAAACCCACCGGTCACCAAAGTCGTAAAGCTCCACCATAAGGATTCCAGAAAACTTCCGTCACCGTCCTCGACCCGTTCCAAGCTCATGAAAATCAGCGCTCCTACAAACATTGAAATCAACCCGTAGATCAACGATCTCTTTAGCAATTTCACATCCATGATGGTGGACAAGTGATCCAATCCTCTCCAAAAAAACAATAACATTCTCAAGACACGAAAGGTTCGCAGTATCCGTACTACCCGTAAAATCCTGCCTGCCCTGACGGCATTAATGCCTTCTCCTCCCAAGCTCATCAAGTGGAGTGGAGGGAATGGCAGCGAGGTAACGAAATCTATCCAATTGCGCTTCCAATACCATTTTTTGGAACTGCTCAAGCGAAGCTCGAAAAAGAAGTTCGCCATGAATATCAAACAGCAAAGAGTATCCAACCACCAAAAGGTCCAATGAGCGGAGTGCGAGTAATCGGGAGCGACCAAAAAGGCGTGATCCTGCTCATACCCTTCTCCCTCGAAAAGTATTTTCACTTCCTTTATTTGTCCATCTGAAATGACCGGGGATAAAAGCGCCTGGCTCACCGGTTTCTTAGCGCCTCGGGCAGAAATTAAGCCGGCAGCTGAGTAGTTTCCGCCAGGATTCAAAACCTTGACTTCCACAATCCGGCCCTCCTCCACTATGGGAATAACCTTAGCGCCCGAACCCGAAGCGCCTATTTGGTAAATTTCCATGGCAAGCAGACTCAAAACAAAAAGGATCAGAAAGAAAATAATGCTATCCTTAGCCTTGACCATTTTTGCTCCGCCAAGAATCGAAGCTTGTTTCTCCTGCAACTCCTTGACCAAAAAAACTTCGTCTATGGTCTTTCTTTTATCGATCATATCTTCCGCTTTTCTTCGAAGACCCTCTATATCGTATTCCATTCTATCGAACTTGAGCAAATACTCGCCGTGATACTCCTGCAGAACTACCGTGCCTTCGTCGATCGCGAGTTTTGTGCACTCGTCCTCCATCTTTTCGATCCTTTCGTTAAGCGTGGTAATCTCTCCGGACAAGGTAGCGGACATTTTTTTTAACCTGGCCAAGGAACAAAGCTTCAGGCGCTTAATGCTAGATTGCGAACTCATCGGTTCAATTCATGAGATGACTTTACTATCACGAGGTCAAATCCTTTTCGACAAGTGGTTCGAAGGTTCAAGTCCTATTGCTTCCAAAAAAACTCAGCCTTCCTCCTACACTTTCGATGCGAATAGTTCTAACAATTTCCTTGTAACTTACGTTGCATAAGAATCCGAGATCAAAGCCGGATAGTTATCAGAGATCTCAGTCATCCCGGTCTTCCTCGCTTGGCGTAAAGTGTTTTTCATTTACTTGAGCGACTCCGTTCGCGTCAGCCTTCAAAAGATAAGTCTTGTCGACGTATCTCTCTAGCATGGCAGCATCGTGGTGACTGATATAAAGGACTTGAAAACCAAGATCCCTGGCCGCCTCCTGAACGACCTCGAGCAAGCGGGGCACCAATTCCGGGCGCAACCAACAGTCCTGCTCGTCGAGCACGAGAAAAGTAAGGTGCTCATTCCTGGGCTGGATTTGGAGGGCATAAATACGCAGGGCGACCGACAGGACGTTGGCAACGGAACCGCCCTGCCCCCTGAGTATATCCTCCACCTCCCCGCTTCTCTCAATATGAAAGTCGACGTTTGCAGCACCACTTTTCTCGGAAACAGTCGCTTTCACCACGATCGGTTGATCAAGAACGGCTTGAGCCATTTTGGTCATCAATTCCTCCACCTGGCCAACCGTCTCCTGCAAAAGCTTCTGACTGAGCTTTTCCATTGCCTGTTCAACTTGAGGATAAAGGTTCAGCCAATCCTCTTCCTTCTTCTTGTTCCGCTCGGCTCGCTTTAGTTCCTTTTTCTCGTCTTCAAGCAGACGTGACAGGATTCCCGAATCCTGTTTTGCCTTCTCTACGGAAGGAATTGCAGGATGAGCAAAGTCACTCATCCTCGACAACTGCCTTGGACTGCTCGTCTATGCTTTTGAGCTTGTTCTCTACCTTGACCAGATCTGCGGCAAACTTCGTTATCTTACATTCGTTCGCGACCCTTGATTCCTCAAGCAGCACGGCTAGCTTATCCGGATCATCCGTACCATATTTTTCACGGGCATCAGCTTTGGCTTTGTCCAACTGGCCACGGGCCGTCTCAAGCCGATCTCCCGCAATTGCTTTTTGCTGAAGTAAATGCTGCCGCCTTTTTATCAGTTCCTGAATTCTCTCCTCTTCACTCATTTCATTCTTTCCACTCATTTGCAGTCTCCTCCTTGATTTTAAGTATTTCCTGCCGAACCTCGGTCGAAAGTTCCAATGACTCGAAATTGGCTTCGAGAAAATCGTCCAGCATAGCCCCGTCATTGGTCTTGCTGGTCAGCAATTCACGCAAGCCTACGACAGTCCCGGAGAGTTCCTCGACCACTCCGGGCGGTCTGATGCTATCGTGAAAAACCTCCTCAAACGGCTTGTGCGGAACCTCTAGGTACTCCTCTTTCCAGGAATCCTCAATTAAGCGGAGCGTCAGGACTTGAGGTTTCGCCTTGGAAGTCGCATCACTGTTCTTGACCCGGGCAATATTTCCGGGAATGCACCATCTCGTACCCTCCTTCTCCACCGTCTCGACGGGATGATGCAAATGACCGTTTACGACGTAATCGACCCCGGGAATGGCCCGGGGGGTTATCCGACCGAAGGATTCGTAAACCGAAACCTTCAGGTCGTGATGAGTAATCCACACGACACGGGCTTCCATGGATCCGAACCTCTCCTTCAAGGTTTTCTTGCTTGGGGGAAACTTTTTTCCCCATGGGGTTCCTGCAAGGATCACCTTGCGACCATCCACCTCCATCTCCATCCAATTGTCTTCCGAAAGCAAGGGCAGGTGGCTACCTGCGCTCAGCATCATCAAGCTGTCGTCGTCCGTGAGTTCGTTCGCATAGCAATCGTGATTTCCATAGATCCCGACCACTTGATACTTGCTAAACAAGCCGATCAACCGGGTGATAAGCCAATTCGGGTTGTCGCGTGGGTAATTAAACAAGTCGCCCAGAAGGACGGGTTGTAAATTTTGCTCCCTCGCCTTATCCAAGCACCATTTCAGCTTTTCCAAGATCACTTTTGGGTATTCGTCCTTGCGCAATCCGGGGCGGCGGCCCGACAGATGCGGGTCGCCTATGAACAGGAAACCCTCCAAATCGCTTTTCCTAGCCCTTATCATGCAATTTCTCCAAATGCTTTTCATCAAGGACCGACCCGCAGGTCGGACACCTTTCATGCTTCTTCACCAATTCCTCCCAATCAGCTTGCACGGATTTCAGTTCGCCCTCGATCTTCCTCAATTCCTCATTCCCTTCACCCAGTTCGGAGGTCCGCGACCTGAGCGCAGCAATTTGCGATTCAAGCATCGAATTATCGGCGACTTGTGGAAAGTCCTCGGGCAAACCTTCCAAGGCTTCGCAGGTTTCTTCGGCTTGACGCAAGTTTCTCCCGAAAACGGTCAAACCATCGAGAATTTCTTCGCATGCGGCAGTGTCCACGAGCTCCGGAGGATCCGGCACCACCTCCAACGCCCCGATCTTTTGAGATAGCGAGGAAAGAACGTTTTCGGAATTTGTTATATCACTTAGCATTGCCTGCAGTCCCTCAAGGTCCTCGGTCTCGGGAACCTCCGGAAGACCGGCGAGCGCATCGAAGCGGTCTTGACTAAGCTTTTGTTCCACCTCGGCTAAAAGAAGATGTTGCCTCGCCCCGGACAACTGCGAAATCTTTTCGCAACCCTCCAAAAGTGCCGCTCTCCGCTTGGACAAAGCATCCACCGAATCAACCATCTCAGGCACTTCCCCAAGTGCTTCTATCCGGGCTTCACTGATCTTAATTTCGCTTTCGCATCGAGTTAAGCTTCCACTCGCCTCCCTCTGCTTGCTCTTGAGCTTTTGCCTCATTGCCAAGAGGAGTTGCGCATCCCCGGCCGTGGTAAAGAATTCCGCGCGGTGACTCCCCGTATCATTCAAGAGAAAGATCGGATCCTTTTGCGGAGCGAAATGGACGTTAAAGGATCCCGGACCGGTTTTCTTTTTGACCTCCCCCATGCGTAAAACTTCGTGAAGATTCTCCGGTTTTCCACGATCTGATTTGGTTCCATCAACCGTCCAACCATGGGTTTTCTTTTTGCGCCGCCATTCGACTTCATGAGCGGTACCGTCCTCATCCTCCAAATGAAGGGTAACTTTTGCCTGCTTGGCGTTATGACGCACCATCCACCCACCTTGAGTCATCCCACAAATTGCCTCCAAAGCGACAACCACAGCCGACTTCCCGCAATTGTTATCGCCGGAAAGAAGGGTGATCCCATCTGCGAATTCGAGCACGGTACGCTCGTGGGACATGAAGTCCTCGATCGTTATCTTGCGAATCTTTCTCTTCCCCGTTTGAGGAACTTCATTCTGTTTGCTTTCGACCATATTTTAGAACTCCGTCGAATTCGAACAGAACGAACGGATACGTCAAAACCATTCATCCATTAAACCAATCAACATCCCCAATAATAAGAGAAGGAATATTTCCATAATTTTAATCTCCTTGTTATTTGTTTGTTAGGATTGCTAATCCGTGAGTGCGCGATCACCGAATTAGCAAAACCGTCGCGTCGCTTTTCATTCCTCCTCCAAATCGATGCCCTTGCATTCGCAATACGCCACAGCATAGCCGGCCTTGAAATGAAAGAATCCGATAAAGACCGAAGCCGCGAGGATGACGTAGGGTTCGAAAGTATCCCCACCCATTTGATAAAAGCTCACAAAAGCAATGATCACGTAGGGCATGGATTGGTTGAGAAGGAAATTAAAAACGCTCATAGGTTAAGGAGGTGTAAGACGGGAGGAAAAATTATGTTTCGATCCTCTTTTGAAAGAGAGTGTAAATCTTTTTTGGCGGATCGGAAAAGTACTTGTATAGGGCGGGACACAACCAGCCTTCCATTCCAAGCTCGGGACATTTGTACCAGTTCCCCCCACCATCCTTTCGAATCCAGTCCAAGATAAAGTGAGCGCCCGGCATGAAACTTGCCGAGAAGCAAACCGAGAAACCATCGGAGTCGAGATCTTCGGATTCGACGATCATGGAAATCATGGCATCGATCCCCGCGATGAAAGGCTCTCTATGCAAGCCCTTCTCCTCATCGTCGAATACCCAAGTTCCCTTGTGCAGGTAGGGGTGAATGACCATAATGCTGTTCTCGTTCACTTCAGAGCCTCCTTTCGATTTTTTGCATGTTACAATATAATGCTTCAAAAGGACGTATGC